>WNFR01001195.1_pt1 | contig 26907 bp, 24 predicted proteins | sample 5400221 | NCBI WGS metagenome assembly WNFR01 (sample SAMN13153357, study PRJNA577476) | soil metagenome | isolation source: 40 cm soil under Madrone tree | place: USA:California | collected 2016-06-14
CCTCCGAGCTTAATTTTGAACGTACGCAATTCGTCAAATCGGAAAATCGTAAACGTCGCGATGTCGCCGGGTTTCCTTTCGCCGAGGCGCTCATTCAACGAATCTCTATTGACCCGAATACCATCGAGGGCAACGATCTGGTCGCCGGTATTCAGCCCCTGATCGTACGCAGGTGTCCCTTGATATACCGTACGCACCATCAGCCTATCGCCATCCGGGGCAGCCTCAAGTCCAAGAAAAGCCTTTTCCCTGGCACTGGGGCCATCTTTCGCCGCAGGCGCGAAATGCAACCCCGCTGCATTAAGGGCTGCGTTATAGTCCAATTCTTCGCGCCCATGTACGAACCGGTTAAAGAAGTCGTCCAGGCTTGATCCAGCCATCAGCTCCGCGGCATGCTGGAAGTCCGCAGGAGCATAATTACGCTCCTTTTTATAGAATTCCGTGTAAAGATAACGCATCACGTCATCCAGCGACTTAGCGCCACCAGATCTTTTTCTGATCTCGAGATCCAGCAACATCCCCAGCAATGCGCCTTTATCATAGTAGGAGACCTGCGAATTCGCCGCGTTATCATCCGGTCTGTAAAACTTGACCCATGCATCAAAGCTGGCTTCTTCAGCACTCATCTCCAGCCGTCCCGGGGTTTTCTGAACGCTCCCAATCCCGTTGGAAATCTCCGTCAGATATTCCTGTTCTGACATCAGACCTGCACGGCGTACATGAAGCCCGGAATAATATTCTGTAATGCCTTCGGCCACCCAAAGCAACTTTGTATAGTTTTCCTTGCTGTAGTCGAACGGGCCAAGGGCGTCGGGCCGAATCCGTTTGACGTTCCACAAGTGAAAAAACTCATGCGAAACCAGTGAAAGAAAATCGCGAAAACCGGGCTCCGTTGCAAATCCAAAACGACGGAAAATCAGCGCGGTTGAATTCAGATGCTCAAGTCCGCCCCCGCCGTTCGTTCGCAGATGCAAAAAAAAGGTGTAGTCATGATACGGGATTTCACCCATCATCGCAGCCTGTGTTTCGACGATCTTTTTTACGCTGCTGCGAACACGCTCCGGGTCGTAGTTGCCCTCGCCGTCAATCACGATCCGGTGCGGTACACCCTTCACCTCAAATGACAAGACGGTAAAATTACTGACCTCAAACGGCGAGTCGTACAGAATATCGAAATTCTCGGCGCGAAACGTGTTGGTTTTATCAGTTACCGGAGGCAGGCCGGTTGCAATTTTCCAGTCGCCAAAAGGCTCCACCGTTAGCGTCGAAGGCGAACGGAGCTGCCCCTCGGGAAACATCAGCAGTGCAGCGTTATTCCAGAATGCATGGCGGTCATTTACCTCATTGGTGCGAACAGAAAACTCGTTGCAATAGACACGGTACCTGGCCACCAGTTCTTTTTGCCCGGCTGTTTCCACACGCCAGGTGTTTTTGTCGGTCTTACTCCAGGCGAGCGGGCTGCCTGTTGAGTTGTTGGCCGAAAAATCCTGAACGTTACGTTCAAACTCTCGGATCAGGTAAGAACCTGGAGTCCAAACCGGCATGGACAGGCTGGTTTGGGGCGACAGTCCCTTAGGATCCTGTAATCGCACCTCAACTTCCAGCAGATGCGTATACGGTTTTGGCATGGAAACAGTAAAATGAATTTCCGGCCTGGACATCGGTTGCGTGTTTTGAGAGAGGGTATTCCGGGCAAAGGCTGGGGAAAATGCAGCCGCCAGGGCCAGCATTTGAAACAGAACAGGGCGCATGGGGTTTTAGGTTTCCTTATCGTTCGATAGTAATAAAAGGCAGAAATGCTTCGTGAACGCTATGTTACTACGAAAATCTACAGAGACTTAAATTACAAACTGTTGTAAGAGTGTTGGCAAACTATCGTGGTCAATTTGCGGTCCAGCAATCAATGTCTGCGTTTTGTGAACATCCGAGGTAAAAACGGTTGAACATTCTTACATCCGAAACCGGTAGAATTCGTTGGTAGGAATATAGTTGGAATAAAGCTGGGCGTGAAGCCGCAATCCAGGAGGTAACAGTCAATGGCTATAGTAAATTGTGCAAAATGCGGGGCGAAAAATCGCGTGAACGAGAAAGCGGCCGATAATCTGAAGCCGGTTTGCGGCAAGTGCGGGACCGAGCTGGACCTTACAGCGACTCAGAAGGCTGACGATGGAAAACCTTTCGTCGTCACGGACGCGACGTTTGCCGAAACTGTGGCCGCCGCTGGCAACGTCCCTGTCCTGATCGATTGCTGGGCGCCCTGGTGCGGCCCATGCCGAATCGTCGGTCCGGTCCTCGATCAACTGGCTGCAGAGTCGGGCGGAAAATACAAAATCGCGAAACTGAATGTCGACGAAAATCCGCGAATCTCCGCGCAGTATGGAATTCAGAGCATTCCTACCATGCTTATTTTCAAGAACGGGCAACTCGTTGACCGCCTGGTCGGTGCCCAGCCAAAGCCGGTAATTGCTTCCAAACTCAGAAACCATGCGGCAGCGGCGGCAGCGAAATAGGAGAAGGGGAAAGGAAAGAAGGCCTGGCAGTCGAGCGAGGGGCTAAAATCCTATTTTAACAAATGCGGAGCTCGAACCGAGGCCAAAAACCCAAATGTGTCAAAAAGGGATTATGCGGTGGTTGCCCTGAGCTGCTTCCTGATTTCGAGTTTCCGCGTTTCTCCGTTTCAACGTTAGGCCTTAATATGAAGCGAAGTTTTATAAACACGCCAATATTGTTAAGGTATTCAGCATCATGCTACAGCGAATTATTTCCACTAACGCAGGTTGGTTCACAGTTCCTATTCGATTAGCGCTGGGGATTATTTTTATCGTTCACGGGTCGCATAAGGTCCTTGGCGCCTTTGGAGGAAGGGGATTGGTTGCATGGACGCATGGCACAGCTCCACTTGGACTCCAGCCATCCTGGCTTTGGCTGGGCGCGTCGGCTTTGTCTGAACTCATCGGCGGTATCTTAATTATGCTGGGGCTGTTGACTCGCGTCGGTGCGTTTCTCATTTTTTGTGTGATGGTCGTTGCGGTGTCCGGAGTCCACTGGGGAGCTTTTTTTAATCCCGCCGGAATCGAGTATCCCGGCTCGCTACTTGCTGCCGCGCTTGCGCTAATGATCAGCGGCGGAGGAGAGCTTTCTGTCGACCGGAGACTCATGAGGGGTGGACCGTCCAGACGAAAGTACGTATCTCGCTGAGGAGCAGGCGATTTTTCCACTCCGGCGATTTCCGGAAATGAAATGCCTGAGCTTATTTTATCCCGCGTTCTAGATTATCGATCGTCTTATGAAACGCTCGCCGCTAATAGTTATTTTCACAACTGTATTTATTGATTTAATCGGATTTGGCATTGTTATCCCCGTTCTTCCGTTTTACGTTGAAGGCACGAAATTTCATGCTTCAACTCGAATGGTTGGGTTCCTTTTCGCCTCTTATTCGATAATGCAACTGATCTTTACCCCAATTCTTGGCCGCTTGTCGGACAGATATGGGCGAAGGCCGGTGCTTTTTCTAAGTTTGCTTGGTACGAGTCTCGGCTTTTTCGTTTTGGGCTTTGCAAATACTCTTTGGATGCTTTTCGCCGGAAGGATTATCGATGGCATTACGGGCGGAAATATTTCTACCGCTCAGGCCTATATCGCAGACATAACGACCCCCGAAAATCGCGCAAAGGGCATGGGAATGCTTGGGGCGGCATTTGGGCTCGGTTTTATTTTTGGACCTGCGATCGGTGGGATCCTCAGTCGATGGGGAATCGCCGTTCCGTTCTTTTTTGCGGGCGGACTTGCGCTGGCCAATGCCACGCTCCTGTACTTTACACTTCCAGAGACTGTCACACCTGATCATCCGGCGCGCACATCCGCTGCCAATGGACGGTGGTCGCAATTGGTCAAAGCGTTGGGCAAACCTCGGCTTGCTTTCATACTTGCGATCTATTTTCTGCTGATCGTTGCTTTTTCGATCATGACAACATCATTTGCGCTTTTTACCATGTTCCGGTTTGGCTTCGATGCGTTGCATAACGGTTACTTGTTTATGTACGTCGGAATCCTTGGCGCAGTAATCCAGGGAGGGCTGATCGGACGACTTGTTAAGCGTTTTGGCGAAATGAAGCTGGTGGTAATTGGCACGCTTCTTTTCGCGGCCAGCCTTTTTTCATTCCCGTTTGCCGGTCCTCATATTGGCCTTGCTGCGTTGCTGATAGTCGGAGCGATCTTTGCAATCGGCAACTCACTTTCGACGCCAACCTTGACGGCATTAGCGTCAAAAAGTGTAGGCCGGGGTGAGCAGGGAGGTGTCCTCGGCGTGACGCAATCCGTCGCAAGCCTTGCGCGTGCAGTGGGTCCGGTTATCGGAGGACTTCTTATTTATAGTGCGATAGACGTCCTTGGCGCCGACGGTCAACTTCACAAAATGAGTGATAATTCGATCAAGGCAACTTTTTGGACGGCTGCAGGGATTATGTTCGTGGGCTTTTTGCTGAGTCTTTATTTCGCCTGGGCTCATTCGACCGAATATCAGAATGAAGAAGCAATGAGCGAAGCACGGGCCTGAATCACGGCATCACCAAAGCGAGGGAACCGCGGATTCGTCGAAAGAAATTGTCCTTCCGTTCGGAAGAATGTGAATCATCGTTGCCCCTCTTGCGGTTAACGGCGGTGCTAGCAGCCCGACGCGATGACAATGGGCGCGTGGAATTTTATGCTGCGTCAGGGGTTGGGATTCTGAGCACATCAGCACGATTCGCATTTCGGCTGCCAATTCAAGAATTCGCTCGATCCCTTTTGCCAAATCTTCCTGCGGCGCAACCACTTTGCCCCCACATTCAGGAAGATGCTCGTAACCGATCCCGTTTTCCCGTAATAGTTCTTCCAGCACGCGGCCATTGAACTGCGGCCAGCGGGACCTTGCGACGCTCCTGACATCACAAACAAGGGCAATCTCGTGTTGCTTTAACAACTCGAGAAAATCACTGAAAGCATGTCGCCCATGCCCGATTGTATAAATGGTCGAAGACTGTGGAAACATCTCACGCGCAGTTTGTTACAAATCACGAACAGGTCAATGCCCAAATACAGCGAACTGTGCCATCAGCGAATCGCCTGCGACCAAGCCACCAAACTAACTGCCCTTTTGCCTTGCTAATTCGTCCGGTGAACTCGTATCGAACGTGTTCCGCCACCTTGCTGATCACAGCGGTTGGTGATGCTAATAATGGCGTTCTCATATTCTACATGGTCGATTGAAGTACAGCCGAATTCAGCATTCCCTGTCCCTTTATATTGGCCGCGGTTTGAGACCGGCATAACCTCGTCGAGAATGGCTTTGGCTAGATCGCGCTCCATTGTGGCAACGCCTTTGGAACTTCGGCTTGTGGAAGTCGCATCGGATTCTATGGGACGAATCGTGATGTCGCGCGTGATCCCAGCTTCATCGAATTGTAGTGTCATGCCAACACCGGGGCGAACGACATAACGACCCAAGTCGTCGGGAGGCCCATACTTCATTTTTAGGTCGCTGGGAGTTTGCGAGAGACCAACGATACCAACCACGAAAGTAAAGGCTACTAATACAACTGCATTTATCTTCATAGCTCCTTTTCCACCTGACTATGGTCGGCTACTCGAGATGTTCCCGCCATTTGACATAGTACCGTGTCCGGCGGATTTTCCGGTATTGTGATGTTGCTGGTTGTTAAGACATTGGGATTTTGGTTGCCAGCCAGCACTTGTATCACTTGCGTGATTCATATGGTGAATCACAAATGGTAAGAAACAAACCGCGGACCGTTAGGCTAAAGATTACCACCATTTGTTTTTACCGCCGTATTATTCAGGCGTCTTACTTCTTCAATCGTTAGTTCTGCCAGATTCGGACCGGTAAACATCGCTTTGTTAGTGATATCCGCAACCGCAAATGCAGGAAATAGCGTCTGATCTTCTGCTGAGTCGTCTTCAACGGACGTATGCGCGATAAGCAGGCCCCACAATGCCCCAAGATAAAGGTCTACGGTAAAGGCCCGCCCCTCATGCTCATAGTTGAAACGATTCTTACGAACTTCATTACCTTCAAATACAGAAAGAACCTCATACTCTTCCGGTGAAAGCCACATATTTACCTTGACGGTTTGCGCTTGATCTCCTTTGACCGGGTGCAATACCTGAGTTAATAGCCATCGCCGTTCGCGTGTCTCCGGTACACGTATCTTTCTCAGCCTCAATCGAGTATTCGTAAGGTAGTTGTCCGTGATCTGCAGGTGAGGAGCGTTTCGTTCCAATCCTGGAGGAAATTTATTCAATAGAAAACGACGTTCACGCTTAGCTATGTGCGTTGCCGGGACTTCCATGTCCAACACTCCCTTCATGGACTCTTTCTCGACCGAGTCGGCGTGGAGTTAAATGAAGTTGGGGACGCCTGAGGATCTGAATTGGAAGCATCCCCGCCCTTTTTATTTGCAAAATGGATCAAACCATCCGGTGACACCTGGTATACTCGGCACTAAACGCCGGCCAATTCCTCCAACTCGGTGTGGAGAATCTCGTTTGGTTCGACGATGTGTCCGGCGATTGCAGAGGCTGCGACGACAAACGGCGAAGCAAGATAAACTTTTCCAGGTCCACTTCGACCAGGATAGTTTCGGTTCTGCGCGCTTACGGTAACCTGTTCCGCCGAGGTCGAGGCGCCAGGCCCGGCATTGATACATGCGCCGCAGCTTGGGTCGATCAATTCCGCGCCCGCCTTTTCGAATAATTCTATATAACCCTTGTCTTTCGCATACTGTTTTATTTTCTGCGAGCCAAACTGCAGATAAAGGTGCACTCCCGGTGCGACACGCTTACCCTGCTCGACTGCTTTTCTTAAGACAGCGGCATACATATCCATATCCGCCATTTTCCCGCCCGTACAGGATCCGCCATATGCCGCGTCGATTTTCACCTCGCCGGGCAGTTCGCTGATATTGATACCGTTTCTGGGGTCGCCAGGCGTCGCCACCATCGGACGAATTTCTTCAAGATCAATGGTGAAATCGGCAGCATACTCGGCGTCCTCATCAGATCGAAGAACTCCATCCAGCACTTCGTCAGGAGCCATACCCCTGGACCGGACCAGATAATCCAGCGTAACGTCGTCCGGTTCAATGATGCCGGTAAAGCCGCCGGCCTCCACTGCCATATTTGTCAGGGTGGCACGTTCGTCTATCGACCAGTCTCGGATGCCTTCACCGGCAAATTCCAGGACCTGTCCAATTCCTTTTCCCTGCTTCATATAATCTGAAGACAGAATTTTCAACATCACATCCTTGGCGGATACATCACTCCTTCGCCGCCCGGTCAAAACGAAACGCACAACCTCAGGGACTCTGATACGAATATCTTTTGTGTACCATGCGTTTGCCATGTCGGTCGATCCGACTCCAAAAGCGAAACAACCAAGCACCCCAGCCATACAGGTATGCGAATCAGTTCCAATCACCAGTTGTCCCGGCAGGGCGATGTCTTCGACAACAGCGTTGTGACAAATTGCTTCAGACCCGCCACCGGGGTTCTCGCCATACAGCCTGATACCCTGTTCTTCGGTAAATCGCGCCTGGGTTGTCGCCAGTCCATCCGCGCGCTCAAGCAGTCCCATTTTGCGTTTGTCCGCGGACATCACCTTTCCAAGAAAGGTCAGGTGATCTCGAAACGCGTAAACCGATTCCGGCTGAGTTACCTGCGCATCGCGCCCAAGGGCATGCTTGAACAACGATTCAGCCATCGGCGTTACATATTCATGCGAAAACCTGACGTCTGCTACTGCAAACAGGGAATCTCCCGGTTTAACCGCTTCGACGCCAATCTGTCCTGCTCTGACAAATGCATGCCGGGCAATAATCTTCTCTACGATGTTCATTGGCCGCCGGGCGGTTTGAACGGGAGGGGGCGAAACCTCACCCGCCAGTCTTGCCTTGTTGTAGTTGAACAGGCCGCCATACTCAACTATTGCCTGCGAAATCGGATCCAGGCCGCGCGTAAACTCTTCGAGCGGAATTTCTTCACCGCGTTCGATCCGTTCGATTAATCCGAAATCGGTGGAGGTGAGCAGACCGATATTCTGTGAATTCTGACCGTAAATTTTTTCGATGGTTTGTGCGATTACCAGTTGAACTCCCGCCGCTTGTTCCGCAAACGGCGCCGTCTCGCGGGAAGACCCGCAACCCTTGGACAGTCCCGAAACCACCACAGCAAAATGGCCGTTTCTGACCTCGTCCTTTTGCACTGCCTGCTCGCGCATCCCAACGTATACATATTCACCGAGAGTTTCGTCGTAATAAAAGCAGACCCAGCCGGGAGTGATTTCATCGGTCGAGATGTTGTTCATCAGTGATCGGTCCGGATCAAACTGCAAGTTCTCGTTATTCGCCAACTGCCGGCGAATCAACGAAGTATCTTCGGTCAAATGCAATATTCGACCGTTGAACTTGATTCGTTCGGGCCGCCTGGAAATTGTCTGTTCCGACATCATAACTCCTTTAATAGTTTTGTTCTGAAAGAATACAAATGGCAGGTAATTATAAACCGAATCGGTGGAGGTTGTCGTTTCAGCACTTAAATACTTCCCCGAGGCCGGCTCTTTGTCGTATCGAAAGCTGTGTGATACACCTATGACAAAAGGAGTCGACCGAACGATATGAAACCAGAACTAATTCACAAACCTGGCTTTACGATGGCGGGGATCTCAACTCGAACCTCTAATGACCTCGAGACAAATCAGGAAACTGCTCGGATTCCCGTTTTATGGGGAAGGATATTCAAAGAAAATATCTTCGAACATATCCCCTCGAAAGTGTCTCCCGGTGGCCTCGTAGCTGTATATACGGACTACGATGGGGACCACACTGCGCAATACACGCTGGTGGTCGGCGCTGTCATTCAGGCTGAGTCCGATACTGTTATTCCCACCGGAATGGTAATGGAACAAGTGCCGGAGCAGGATTATTTGCAGTTTGCAGTTCGGGGAAAGATGCCGGATGCCCTGATTCAAACCTGGCGAGATATCTGGTCTTATTTTGACGGGACGAAACCTCATCTACGCACTTATCAGGCGGATTTCGAGGAGTACAACGCGGATGGCTCCGAGGCGGAAATATATATCGGAGTCAGACCGCGGCAATAACGTTTCGGAATCTGTAAATATGGAACTTGAACCTACCGTTGTTTCACCTGCTTCTCAGAGCTGGTGGCTAAATATCAGGGAAGCCCTTCGCGGTTCTCAAAGAGACTACACGCAGGGACCGATTGGTACCGCGATTATTATTCTTGCGATTCCCATGGTCCTTGAAATGATCATGGAGAGTGTCTTTGCCCTGGTCGATATTTTCTTTGTCATCAAACTCGGTGCGGATGCTGCGGCAACTGTCGGACTGACCGAGGCGATCATCACTCTGATTTATGCAATCGCAATGGGCTTGTCCATTGGTGCGGCAGCAACGGTCGCGCGCCGTATCGGAGAACAGGATCGCGACGGCGCGGCTCATGCCGCGGCACAATCCCTATTGGTCGGACTGGCAGTGGCTCTTGTTCTGGGCATCTCTGGTGTTTTGTTCGCGCCGAGGCTTCTTGCACTGCTTGGAGGGTCGCCGGGTGTTATCTCCGGTGGCACGAATTACGCACGCATCATGCTCGGCGGCAATCTGGTCATCGTGATGCTTTACCTGATAAATGCAATCTTCCGCGGGGCTGGAGATGCGGCGATCGCAATGCGAGTGCTATGGCTGGCAAATGGAATAAACATCCTGCTCGGGCCTTGCCTGATCTTCGGAGTTGGACCGTTTCCGAAATTGGGCGTCACCGGTGCCGCCATTGCCACCACGATTGGCAGGGGTATCGGAGCCCTATACGCATTTTCCAGGCTGATCGGCCGTGGCTCGCGTGTCGAAATTCGGCTGTCCCATTTCAAGCTTGATTTAAAGGTGATGGCCCGTCTCGTAAAGCTCTCTGCATCCGGAACATTTCAGGTGCTTGTGGGAATGGCAAGCTGGATTGGCTTGATGGTGATTGTTTCCCGATTCGGAAGTAACGCGGTCGCCGGATATACGGTAGGAATTCGTGTCGTTGTTTTCGCACTTCTACCTTCATTCGGGATGAGCAATGCCGCCGCGACGATGGTCGGACAAGCGCTGGGTGCGGGCGATCCGGAACGCGCGGAGCGTTCAGTGTGGCTTGCGGGGCGGTACAATGTTTACTTTCTGGGTGTTGTTGGGCTTCTGTTCTTTGTTTTCGCCCCATCGATCATCGGGTTTTTTACGGAAGATCCGGGTATCGTTCCGTATGGAATCAGTTGTCTGCGCATAGTCTCCTGTGGATTTGTCTTTTACGCCTACGGGATGGTGCTTACCCAATCGTTCAACGGAGCAGGAGACACGTGGACTCCAACAAAAATCAATCTTTTTGTCTTCTGGCTGTGGGAGATTCCGATGGCTTACGTCCTCGCCATTCATTTCGGAATGGGCCCGAGCGGCGTCTTCTGGGCAATAACGATTGCGTTCTCGTCGCTTGCGGTAATCAGCGCTGTGCTATTTAAACGGGGGCGGTGGAGGACCAGGTCGGTTTAGACTTTAATTCGATACCTGGGACAACGGTTCAGCTGCAAATGTAATTTGAACGTCAAATAGTCTATGAACAAGACTCAATTTGAACCCGGCTACGATCGTCGTAGAAAGATTGTCGGTGTAATGGGTGGAAAAACCGATTTCCCCGAGTTGACGCTGCCACTTGGACGATTGATAGCACGACTGGGTTATCACGTTTTAACCGGTGCAGGCAAAGGTGTGATGGAAGGAGTCAGCCGGGCGTTCTTTGAATGCGAGAATCGCCAGGGTCTTGTTCTTGGTGTCGTCAGGTCCACCGTTCCGTGTGATGATATCCCCGTTGAACACCGCGAATATATACCTAATATGGTGAACCCCTGGGTTGAAATTCCGATCTACACTCACTTGCATCTCAGCAGTACGAGTTGTCTAAGCCGTAATCACATAAATGTATTGTCGTCCGATGTAGTCATCGGCCTGCCAGGCAAAGAAGGTACGGCGTCGGAGATTGCACTTGCGATGCAGTATGGTACGCCCGTGATTATTTTTGTTGGAAATGAAAAGATCACGGGTCTCCAGCCTGAGAATCTTCGAGCCGAGAATGCTCGCGAGAAGGTTGTCATTGCCGAGGATATTGAAGACGTGGAATCCGCTCTAAATATTCTACTCAAATAGACTGTGATTGTTTCTTGTTGAGTCTTCTAATCCGGCAGAGCCGGAACCACGAAGACAACGCGTAATATTAGACAATAGAGGGGTTTTGCTCTTAGGCCCGAATGGGCCGGCATTTAATAGCCACGTCCGTAAGGGCGTGGATTAGAAACATTCACTTCATCCGGAGGCCCGAAAGGGCCGGCACCTTCACGGTACGGTGAACAGCAGCGGTGGCGGTAACCGGTCGTGTTCGCGTTTCGGATAAATGATTGCCGCCAAAGTCCAGTGCCGGCCCTTCGGGCCTCCAGAACGAACATATAACGCCTGTGGACCACGCCCTCACGGACGTGGCTATTAAATGCCGGCCCTTCGGGCCTGAGGAGATTTCTTGTTGTATCAACGTCCGGTATCAACGCCCGTGAGGACGTTGATACAACCAATTACGATTCGGGACGCTTGAAAGGTCAGCGCACCGAACCCAAACATATGGAACCATTGAGGAGGACTTTAAATGGCCGGAAAACACCTCAGCCTTTTGGTGCATTTCGTCTGGAGCACTCGCGGACGCGAGCCGTGGATAAATAAAGCATGGCGCGAACCATTACACTCTTACATCGGCGGAATAATGAAGAAGAAGAGGGCGAAGCTCCTGGCAGCGGGCAGCGGGCAGCGTGCATGACCACATACATCTTTATGCTTCATTGCCATCGACTGTTTCGATCGCGGAATTTGAAAATGCCATTAAGTCAAATTCTTCAAGGTGGGTCCACGATTCATATCCGACGGCGCGCTCCTTTGCCTGGCAAGAGGGCTACGGTGCGTTCAGCGTCAGCAAGTCTAAGGAGGCAAAGGTCATTAAGTACATAAATAAGCAGGAAACTCACCACCGCAAGCATGAATTCAAAAACGAATTCATCAGTCTGCTTGAACGACATGGGATCGAATACGACGAAAAATATCTTTGGGATTGATCGGAATACTGTGTCGGCCAAATCTTCATCGACGATGGGATCAAGTGAATTTATTGGAGACGATACAAATGCGGAGTCAGCCGAACAGGTTTATAGTCCAATAATTAAGCAATTCGAATCAACGCACGCTTTCAAAGATGACAGTTGCGGCACACTCCCTTGAATTGCATAGAAATTAAAGAGCGAGATTAAAAATGAGTACGGAAGAATCAAAGTTAAAATTCGGCAAGCGCATTCAGCGTTGCTATGGTTGTTTTGTGGCCTTCCATTTAAAGGATATGTACCTCGGAGAAGATGCCACCTATTTCTGTGAACACTGCAAAGATGACACGATGTTCCACTTCGACGATTTTTCAGCGGTCCTCGACCTTTCCAGTATGCCCTCGTTACAGCCGGACGCCGACTAAGGTCTAACTTCAATTCCGCGTTGGAGTTTGTGGCCCGTGTGGAAACCTGCGTGGGGCGGCGCCAGATGGAGCCTTGTAACCAGGTCTCGATCTAACGACAACATCTTTACGCGTTGTGTTGACCTTTATGGTGTGATATTTGCCGTCCCTGGCATGATTCGTCGGATAGTATCCGAGCGAATACTGCGTCCGGAGTTCGTTCGCAATCGTCGCAAATGCAGCGGGAAGATCAATCAGCGTGTCCGCACGCACCATCTGCCCGCCTGACTCTGTGGCCATGGCGTCCAGATAATCGTCTGCTGTCCTGTATAAGTTGTCCAGCATCGCGCTGATGCTTTCATATTGGCGAGTATCAACGGGTCTTGATTGGTCCGGGTTATTACGATCATCCGCGCGTGGAAAGCGAGATGACCGTCTGTTTCCTCCGCCGCTTCCATCGGGAAAAGGTTCGTTCGGGTCGGGGTAGTTGTTGGGTTGCCTCCGATCCGGCAGCTTTAACGTTGGTATTCGACTAATACTGGTCGAATCTCCCACCGGAACGCGTTCGCCACCCGGGAATGTTGGAGCAGTGGTGCCGCGCGCAGGCGCACCCAGAATTGATCCAAGATCCACGGGAGCTCCGCCCCCTTGCTGAGCCTGCGCATGCGCCAGGCGTTCAGTCTCAGCCCTGGTGTCGAATCTGATGGTGTATACGATGATCCCTGATTCCTGAATCACCCTTCGGTTATCGTCAAAGGTCGAAGTGTCACTATGATAATCAACACCGTCAGTGAATAGCACGATGGCCTTGCGTCCTTTAATCGGATTTAGTGCATTTGTCGCCAGCGTAACCGCATCATAAAGTTTTGTGCCCTTCCCAGGCCGAGTCAGTCCGATCTCTTTCGCCAACTCTCCCCGATCACTGGTGAAGTCACCATAATCCACAATCTTGTCGTCGAACGAAATAACCTTCACCTTGTCATCCGCCTGAAGCTGGTCTGTGAAATTTGAAGCGGACCGCTGGAGTTGCGTTAGTTTCTGCTGGGTGCTGGCGCTTGTATCGATCATCAAAACGACATGGAATGCAGCGGTGGTCGTTGCAAAGAATGCGACCTGTTGGGGAACCCCATCATCCTTTATCGTAAACTCGTCCCTTTGCAAATCCGGCACGTAAAGGTCGTTCCTGTCGCTTGCAATTACCGGAACGGTCACAAGGTTTGTTTCGACCTTTATCGTTTCATCAGACTGCGCCTCGGGAGAAGTGTCGTCTCCAGGGGGAAGCGTCGCCGGTTGCGGATTCTTTTTGGACTGGCCCAGCGCAGCCACGGCCAGGTAGACGACAAGAAGCACGACAGAGAGATTTCGTCGAAAACGACTAGACATCGGATAGACTCCTTACTCAAACGTGACAGGTGACAAGTGACAAGAAGCTTGGTGCGCAGGATTCATACAAGAATCAAACTCGCTTTTTCTTGTCACCTGTCACCGTTTACCTGTCACCCCCTGGTAGACTGGACCCACGCACAAACAGTCGTCAACTAAAAAAACCGAAGAACGAGATTGTTGAAGTTACCGTTACGATGGCAATCAGCAACTTATAGTTCGCTGCATAGCGGTGAGACTTTCCAGGATTTGTACCAGAGTTATAGCAATTTCTTCGATCAGCGCAGTCGTGGCTCATCAGTGTCCACAAACGCGATGTTTCTGCGATGGGATTCAAAAGTTTGATGACTCCGAAATTTTGGTCGACCCGAACAGGTTATTGTATTTCGAAGAGTGCTCGCCTTTTGACACCTTGCCCTATCCAAAGCCCTTAAAAACCGCATAACCAATTCATTCAGTAGTTTAGCGACGCTAGCATCTGGTTGTACCGGACGAAACCACGGGAAGATAACTATGACACGAGTAATTATCAGCATAACAACGGCACGTCTGTTATGGCGGTGAAGGCAAAATAAGTTGTCATTCACATTGCCGAAGGCAATTGGCACTGCCGTTGCCTTGGCAGAATCTCAACCTCCATCGACCAATCATGGCCGGTATTACTTTTCCGCTGACTATTTTCCGTGAGCTGTTATCGGTTTTCGAATGTTCGGTGGAACCGCAAACTACTTGTCACATGCAATTCGGACTTTTCCGAACGAGCCTAACAGAAGGCAACTCGAAAAATGGCTCGGCCTGCGGCCGAGGTCTTTTTTCATTGACGGCGATTTGTAAGGAGGAAGAAATGTACAACGGCGTTCGAATATTAGGATTGACGTTTTCCGCGTTACTGCTTCTGGTCGGTATTGGGTTAAGCGCTTCAGCGCAGTCTACTGGAACTATTCAGGGCGTTGTGACGGACGCGCAGGGGGCTGTCGTGCCAAATGCTAAAGTGATCGTCAGCAATAAGTCGGCTGGCGTTGAACGAACTGTACAAACCGATACCGACGGTGCTTTTCAGGTGGCATCGCTTCCCGGCGGTGTCTATCGCATGGAGGTTGAGGCACAGGGTTTTAAGAAGCAAGTGGTGAATACCATCAATCTTGAGGTGGCACGAACCCTTTCACAGAACTTTGAACTGGCGCCAGGGAGCCTTACCGAGGAGGTCACTGTTACCAGTGACGCCGGCTTAGTTGAAACCAACACAACCTCGGTCGGTACAGTCATCAACCAGCGAACCGTCCAGGAGATCCCTCTCAACGGTCGCCATTTTGTCGATCTGGGTCTTTTGATTCCTGGTTCAGTTACGCCGCCTCAAAATGGCTTCCTGACTGCTCCGCTCCGTGGCCAGGGATCTTTCGCTATCAACACCGCAGGGAATCGCGAAGACACAGTTAACTTCCAAATCAACGGCGTTAACCTGAACGACATGGTGCAGAACCAGATAACGTTCCAGCCATCGATTAACACCGTTTCGGAATTCAAAGCCGATAATTCAACTTTCAGCGCGGAGTACGGTCGCAACTCTGGCGCAATTGTTAACATTGCCACACGGTCCGGCACCAACCAGTTCCACGGTGAAATGTTCGAATTTCTGCGTAACAGCGCCCTCGATGCCCGAAACTTTTTCGATGCAAAAAAACCGCCGTTCAGACGAAATCAGTTTGGTTTCGCAATTGGTGGCCCTGTGTATCTGCCCCGTTTTGGCGAAGGCGGCAGCGGGATTGGGTATGACGGCAAGAACAAGACCTTCTTCTTTTTCAGCTATGAAGGATTGCGACAGCGACAGGGGCTGACGCTAAATTCCGATGTGCTTAGCGATGCCCAACGATCGGCTGCCACGAATCCAATCGCACAAAAGTTGATAAGCCTGATTCCCCGGGCTAATACCGTTAGCGCATCAGGCTCACCGCGATTCGGCGGCGCCGCCACAGCACCTGTTAATATCGATCAGGAAACGATCGATGTAAGCCATAATCTGAGCGACAACGATCGCTTACATTTCTATTATGCCCATCAGAAGGACCTTCGCGGCGAACCGACGTTGCAGGGAAATTCGATTCCGGGTTTCGGCGACACCAGGAGATCGCGTCGCCAGATCATGACCTTCAACGAAACACATACATTCGGTCCGGCCCTGGTTAACGAGGCACGATTCGGCTTTAATCGAATCCACATCAGGTTCTCCCCAAATGCAACAATCAACCCGGCCGACCTTGGAATCAACGATGGAGTCAATCGGCCGATCGGCATTCCGCAGATGTCGATCTCAGGAACGAATTTGAACTTTGGCGGCCCGGCCGGTTTCCCACAGGGGCGTGGTGACACGACGTATGTTGTTTCGGATACTTTGAGTTACCTCCGTGGAAAGCATTCGTTCAAATTCGGTGGCGAGTTCCGACGTTTTCTCAACAACAACTTCGGGCTTGATAACGGCACAGCTGTCTTTTCGAGCATACCCAATTTCCTTGCGGCAACCGTAAGCAGTTTCTCTATCACGCTCGGTAGTGTAGACAATAGTGTAAGTCAGGGTTCTCTGGGAGCGTTCATACAGGACAATTATAAGGTTAAATCAAACCTGACCCTGGAACTGGGCTTGCGATACGATTGGAACATGTCCCCCACCGAGAGGTATAACCGTTTCGCGAACTTTATCCCGGCATCGCGCTCGCTTGTTCAGGTTAACAACGGAACAGCGCCAATCTACAAAACCAATAACAAGAATTTCCAGCCGCGAGTGGGCTTCGCATGGGATCCATTTAAGAACGGCAAGACGTCGATTCGAGGCGCCTATGGGATATTGGTGGATCAGCCGGTGACGAACCTCGTCAGCGGCACGGTCGCTTCAAATCCTCCGTTCGCTAACCCCGTTTCGTTATCGGTTCCTACCTCCCTTAGTAATCTTATAGGGACCCCTTCGACCGTACTAAGTCCGAATGTAGTCGACCCCAATTTCGACAACGCGTATGTACAATCGTGGAACCTGAACATTCAGCGCGAGGTCTTTGGCGGAGTCGGCATAACCGCAGGGTATTTTGGGTCAAAAGGGACTCACTTGCGGCTAACGCGCAACATCAATCAATTTGTGGCCGGCGTCCGTCCATTCAAAGCATTGTCGGGTAGCAGCCCAATTCGTCCCCTTACCACACTCGGCAATATTATTGAACGAGAAGCGACAGGGAACTCGAATTACAACGCACTCTGGGTAACTGCAAAGAAGCGGTTTTCGAAAGGGTTGCAGTTTGATGCGTCTTATACCTTCTCGAAATCAATTGACTACAATTCCCAAAGCTCACAGAGCACCACAGTGCAGGACAGCTACAATCTGCGCGGCGACCGTGGGCTTTCGGATTTTGATGCCAGACATCGATTCGTTGTCAGTGCAATCTACGAATTGCCGTTTAAAGGTAACAGGTTGTACGAAGGCTGGCAGATCTCGGCTATTACGCAATCGCAGACAGGTAATCCGGTAAACATTCTCTCCGGGAATGGGGCAGCGATTGGCACAACAATACCGGGTGCGAACAGCAATTCGCTGACCGGGCTGGCGCTACTCAGACCCGATGTCGTCGGGACAGTTCACGTGACCGGCAACCCGAATCAGTGGTTTAACAACACTGTCTGTGACCCAAGGCCCGGGGGAATTTGTCCCGCAGGTTCGCAGTTTTTCCTGCCGGTCTCTCTGGTGGGCACTACGAACCTGTTTCACTTTGGAAGCCTCGGGCGTAACGTAATTATCGGCCCGGGTTTCAATAATACCGACTTCTCGGTCATCAAAAACACGAAACTGTCTGAGACAACTCGCGTACAGTTTCGGGCGGAGTTTTTCGACGTCTTTAACCATGCTAACTTTGGACAACCCGGACGCGTCGCACAACCGTTTGTTCCGGGCGCTGCAAACAGTTTCGGGGTAATTACTAACACGCGCTTCCAGACCGGCGACTCTGGTTCTTCACGACAAATCCAGTTCGCGTTGAAGTTTATGTTTTAGCGACCTGTTCGGTTTGTCCAGAGAAGATGGGCCCGGCCGGTTTCGGTCTGGCCCATCTATTTTGGCGAGGGGCTCTTGGTTAACGAAAACCACGGACAGAAGTATGTTGAGACTGTGTCCTCGTTGCATTTTGGTTCCGAACCCCTCCTTTTGTTTCACGCGCAAGCTAAGATTTGGTGCGTAATTGCAAATCGGAGTTTAAAATATCCCAATTTTGTGCTCACTTTCTACCAAAAATGTCGAAATAATTGCCGTCAATCTGACCGTGACAGTTTTGCCAAATTCCCTGAACCCGGATTTTGCTAATTTACTCTATAGCTACGGTTAAACACGCTTGTGTACTCAAACTGTCCAAAAATCACGGGCAGAAAACCTGTCGCAAATCGTACACAATCAGTCAAAATCCGCCCAAAATGAATACATTCAGGCTTTTGAGGCAGTAGACACCCTGTTTAAGCCTATGCTAGGTTGTCTTCAGAACAAGCGGGCGTTCGTTTCGTTTGTTTTCTTTTTTTATCACAAGTTTTCAGCGTACCGCATCAAGGATGCAAGCCCCCAACTCCGGCTGACAGTTGCAGAACTCCTAGGGCCGGGGGTCGAGTCATAGGAAAGAAAGGACTCGCGCAGGGCGCTGAGAACCAGAAATTCTCGGACAGGAGACCCGAATATGAAATTTGCCTTTTGCGGCAGCGGCACCGTCGCAGGTGCGCTTGTCGCAGGTTCTTTCCTATTGTTTGTTCCGGCATCAATTGCCAAGCCGCTCCAGCAGCCCTCAGGTTCCGAGGGACAAAAAAAGCTGGAGCTCCAGAAACAGATCTTTCCAGGGCGCGAGACATCTATCGAAAAGAAACAGGAACTGGTTCCTCTAGCCGGTTCTGAAACGCCCACCGTAAACACAGAAGAAATAAAGAAAGCATCAGAGGTTGGTAAGCCAAAAGATGCCCTCCCACCTGGGTCGGGGACCAACGCTGAAAATACGCGTTCGGAGAGTTCGCCAGTCACGTTTTCTGCAACTGCTTATAGTCTTTACGGGCGTACTGCGAGTGGTACACATGTTCGAAAGGGTGTGATCGCAGCTGATCGCAGAGTTCTTCCTATTGGGACTCGTGTCAAAATTGAGTCCGGTAATTACACTGGAGAATACGAAGTTTGTGACACAGGCAGTGCTGTTCGTGGTAAAAGGATCGATGTTTGGGTGCCTTCAACCCACGAGGCGATGAAATTCGGGCGAAGGAATGTGAAGCTAACAGTGCTGAGCTATCCGAAGAAATCTACGAAAGCTGGTAAAACTCAAGCCAGGGCTAATTAAGAATTACTTGTAAATCGAAGCGTAGGACTGCGATGATAAGTCGCAGTCCTATTTCTTTTGCATTTGAACCCCGACGGGGTTCTGGCCTAAAAGCCCACGGTTGCGAGGAACTAGCTACCCTGGGGACCGTGCTTCAATCCCACTCCGTGATTTGTACGAATCCTTCTTGAACGAGCTGTGACATTCTTGCCATGGCATCCGTATTGACCTTGATTCCAGGAAGCAGATCCTCATTGCCCCAGTTGTGAACTGCCGCGGTCGCGCCACACAACTCGACTTCCACACCGCGTTTCATCAGCTCAGCGAGAAGTGTCTTGTATGGATTGCCGTTCGCCATCTTTCGTTCGGCGTTGTAGGAACCGTCGTTCAAAGTCACGTGACCGGCATTGGTGTGAAAGACGGCAATGACCTGGGCCTTGGCCTTCCAGTCAGAGATGTCGTTCGTGATGAGCTGGAGGTGAAAAATGGACGCCGGCAGGTCCCCTTCGAACGCCAGGTCAGCGATGCTGAAGGCAATCCGAAGGTCTGTTAGTCGTACTGGAATATCGATGCGAAGCGGTTTCTGTGAAGTGGACATGTTTAACTCCTTATAAGTTGAGGTTGTATTGACTTGGGGGGGCCGGGCGATGTTCCTACCGCTGGCCTCGCATCATCGCGTCGATCACCTCGTCGGTAGTCATGACCTGAGCCAGATAGGCGAAGTTGATGAGCGCCGCCGTGTAGCCGTCGCCCCAAACAGGGTGCCTTGGGGCGGCGGTCGCGTCCTTCACGACGGCCACGTCGAACCCTTGCTCGATCAATTCGCGCGTGTGCGATTCGACGCACATATTCGCCAGCATCCCGCCGATGATCACCTTCCCGATCCCGCGCTTACGCAACTGCAGGACGAGGTCGTTGGACTCGGGCCCATAGATCTTGTGCGGACTCACCACGACGGTCTTGCCGTCTTCAATGTAGGGCCTGAAGCGCGCGAGCCAATCTGCGCCCGATCCAGAAAACCCGTCGAGCGTCAACTCGCCGGTTCGAGCGAACAGATGGTTTTCGTGCATCACCAACCCGAGGGGATCACGGAACTGCCAGCTGTTATCTGTGGGGAAATAATAGTGGGGGGAGATGAAGACCTCGAACCCGGTCTGCTTCGCCGTCTGAAAGATGCGTTCCATGTGTTCCACGGTCTTATTCTCCCTGACGGAGTCGCGGACGAGCTTCCACGCGCCGCCTTGCTCACTCAAGACCTCGTTCTGTGGATCGGTGAACAGAATAGCTGTGTCTTGCCTGTTGATGTTCATAATTCTCTCCTTTTCGATTGTCGTGTGTTGTGGCTGGGCTTGTCATGGGAACGAGCTCCTCTCGTCGAGCCCGCTGCTGCTCCCGGAGTGCGCCACGCGATCGCGGTATGGATTTCGTCGTTTCCTCTTCCATCATCATCAGGGTTTAGCAGGGCCGCTGGTTCGCATTCTTTCGACATCTTGCGAATAATATTTGTGATTTGCGATCTTGTGCCCGATTGATGAACCAGATAACGGGTAGGGTAAGTTTGCGCGCTGCGGATTTTGGCGAGGTCTGCAAAAGCCTGAGACGGAAGACAAAATGAGGGCGAACTTCCGAGCGATACTGGCTCGCGGTGAGGGTTCCACGCAATGGCCGAACTTCGCGGCGCAAAGGCCGATTCCTCCGAACGGGCGGATGGCGGAGGCTTATCTTTCCGACTGGGAATCGTTTGGTCCGCCGTCGTTAGTAGACGTCTGCGTTCTGCCACAAAAAACAGCAGTTTTCCGCAAAAAATCAAAAGACGGGCTGCGGCCTCGCCCCCCTAATGTCGCAATGCTTGCCCACAGCGTTTTCAACTTGTCCGCAGGGCTGTAAGCGACACTCTTCATCTTCAGCGGCAACTTTTCCCAAAGCTGAAACATGCCCTTCGATTGCGCAAACCGGTAGACGCTTGCAAGCAGTCCATGACGGCTCACATCATCCAGTTTCTTCGTCTTCCGGTACTTGATTCTTATGCTAGACTGCCTCATGAGCGGAGCCTCCTCTGTTTTCTGTTTCTCTTTGTCAAAGAACAGTTTACACTTGGGACTCCGCTCTCTTTTGCACAAAATCCGGGCTCCGCGGGCTTAAGAACAGCCACGACCGCATCCGCGGTCTGAAAGAACGGCAGTGCAAATGGCTCGCACATTCGAGTAAAACCTGCTCTAAAATAATTCTTTCGGAGGCGTCATTGAAAACCGGCAGTCAACCTGCGCCACTCGTGGAGGTCCGGCGTGGATCAATTGTGGAATCGCTACATCGCGGCCATATCGCTGCAGTCGATAGTTATGGCAAGAACATCGCGGCGATCGGGTCGCCGAGCACCGTTACCTTTCTACGCTCGTCAGCCAAACCATTCCAGGCACTTCCGTTAGTGCTATCGAAGGCGGTCGACCGGTTCGGCTTTACCGAAGCTGAGCTTGCTCTTGCCTGCGGATCGCACTGCGGAGAACCGATACACGTCCAGGCAGCGGAATCAATGCTTAAGAAGGTTGGACTTGACCGATCGGCACTCAAATGTGGCAAACACGAACCATTCAATCTTGAAGCGGCAGAAGCGCTTCGAAGGCAGGATAGGGAACCAGATGTTTTGCAGAACAACTGTTCCGGTAAACACATCGCTATGCTGGCGATGGCCTTGCATTCTGGAGCGCCGATTGAGACTTATGACCAGCCGAACAATCCGGCACAACTCGAGATCGCGAACGTCGTTGCGCAGTTCTCCGGCTTCGACACAACTCATCTGATAATTGGTACTGATGGATGTGGGGCACCGGTGTTTGCCATGCCCGTTCAGGCAATGGCGTTGATGTACGCCCGCCTGGTTGCGCCGCCTACGGAAATAGATGAAGAATTAAGGGATGGTTGCGCCCGTATAGTCAACGCCATGACTAGGTACCCCGAGATGGTGGGCGGTACCGTTGACCGTTTGGATACCATGCTGATGCAGGTTGCCGCGGGGTCGTTGGTCTCTAAGATAGGGGCTGAGGGTGTCTATACAGTGGGCGTTTCGCCGTCCACACAATGGCCGAGGGGATTGGGCTTGGCTATCAAAATTGAAGATGGGGATGATAGGCGAGCCCGACCGATCGTTGTTCTCGAGGCTCTACGGCAACTTGAGATCCTCAATGAAACTGATCTTGAACGGTTCGCTTCACTTAGGAATCCTGGAATTCGAAATCTCCGAGGAGAACTCGTTGGCGAAGTCAGAGCAGAGTTCGCGATTCGAAGTATCTAATTTCAAGCGATCAATTTGGTATTATTTGCTAAATGAACGAACAACTTCGCAGACTCTTTCCTGTTACTGACGAGTACGCTTACCTGAATCACGCTGCTGTCTCCGCGCCTCCTACACCTGTCACGGATGCCGTTCTTTCCCAGATCTCCGATGTGCAAAAGCACGGTGTGAGCAACTACAAGAAATGGATCGGGACCAAGGATCGTGCACGGCGAGGCGTGGCGGCGTTGCTTAAGGCTGAACCGGAGCAGGTAGCCTTTATGCGGAACACTTCGGACGGTATTTCCACGATCGCCAACGGTTTGAAATGGCGCGAAGGCGATAATATCGTGACGTTTCGCCGCGAATTTCCTTCAAATGTATATCCCTGGCTTCGAATCCGGGATAATTTCGGCGTTGAAGTCAGGATGTGTGACGAACACGGTGGGCGAATTATTCTCGATGAATTGATCGAGTTGATCGACGGCCGTACCCGTGTCGTCGCACTGAGTTCAGTGCAATATGGCTCGGGGTTCAAAGCAGACCTTGAACGAATTGGTCGCGCCTGCCGAAAACACGATGCTCTTTTTGTTGTTGATTCAATTCAGAGTCTGGGAGTAGTCCCGATGGACGTCAATGCACAATTCGTCGACGCTGCCGCCGGTGCTTGTCATAAATGGCTCTTAACGCCTGAGGGAATCGGATATCTCTACCTGTCGGATCGCGCGCGTGATCGTCTTGAACCTACATTGGTCGGATGGATCAGCGTCGCGGACCCCGAAGACTACAATAACTTCGACCAGAAATGGAAAACCGGGGCACTCGCGTGGGAAACAGGAACCGGCCCGACATCGCTCTTTTATGGTTTGGACGCCGGTTTGAAAATTCTTGAATCGACGGGAATCGATTCAATCAATCTGTATCTTGGTGAACTCACTGATTATCTTTGCGAACTACTCGCAATCAAAGGGTACGAAGTTATCAGTTCGCGCAATTCGTCCGAAAAATCGCAAATTGTCTGTTTAAATCCCAAGCCCGGCTGGACGGCGATGTCGTTATATATAAATCTCAAACAGAAAAAGATCATTGCTGCACCGCGCGGCGAGCGTCTACGCATTTCACCGCACTTTTATAACAACACCGCGGATATTGACAGGTTGATGGATGCGCTGCCGTGAGTGTATTCACTACGGGCCAGTGCTCTAATTACATACAACAGTACACTCATTTTGTACTGAAATCATGCGTAGTGAACGTTTTTCGACCCTGATTAGTTCAATCTGCAATAGCTCGGCCATACTCAAAAAAACTCAACATTAGTGGGGTTTTTTAGGTGCAGTGACATTTTTTACTTGAAATCCCAGCATTGGCACGTTCGTTGCTGGATAGACAATCACTTATAGCAATAAGGTTTCAAGGGGGGTTCGAAAGCTCGACGACCGCAAATGGTGGAACACTTGGGGGAGGCGTTCTTTCATTGATAAAAACATTCTTTGGTACTTTCGGGGGAACAGTACTATCGAGTGCAGGCGGTCGAAGGGCTATCAGGTGCTGGGCTGTTGGTTGTCGTCCTGATCAGGGGCTTGGGGGAGCCTCCCAGGGAAAATCGGCAGCCCGCAATTTTCAAGGGTGACTCCTTAGGATAGTACGGGAAGGTGAGAGTAGGGTGGACGAGGTTTGAAACTCGACCACCCTACACTTATTGTGTGAATTGTGTACTTCTTGCGAAAGCTATGATTCAGGAGGTCCAATTAACTTTACCGGATCTGTCCGTGCGTTAAGGTCGTCGATTCCCAGGCGAATCATTCCGCCTGCATCTGAATAAGTTTCCGAAAGGACCAATCGCGCTCGCCTCTTTTTGAAGACTAATGCTCCAAACAGCCCGCCGATTCCCAGGCACAATACCAGAGATAATCCCGATGCTTTGATAACAGACAGGACGATGTTCGCTGTCGTAGCGGCGTACAAGTGCTGCGCTCGCCTCAGAATATTTGGATTGTTCCCCAGCCACTGGACGACTTGCTCATACGCGATTCCATTAATTAGATTTTCAGCCGTCTTCACATCCGGTGCATTAAAGACAAAGACGGAATAATTGCCCACTCGCCGGTAAGTCGTTGGTAATGGCTGATTACCCGATTTCAATTCCTCAAGACGGGTCTTTATTCGATTATCGTTTGTTGTAGCCAGCTGGGGTGTGGTGAACTCGACAACAGCTAATTGCATGTTGTCATACGGTGCCACAATTGCCTCGGCTCCACCCGAAAAATCCACTGAATCCAAAATCGGCTGGTTGGCAACGATTTCTTTCATGCCAGACAACGAAACTGCAAATCGCGACAGGTCCTCAACCTGATCCCATTTGGGAAGATGTTTAACCAATGGTGGAACGTCATTGTCCACACTCGGAAGCGTATCCGCCAATCCACGGGCAAGCTCCATCGCCGCATCTGAATTTATCGGGGTTTTCCCGGATTTTACAATTTCGATCGCCGGACCTTTGAAGAACGCGATTTCGTCGTCGATTCTATAGGCCAGGGTGCCAACACCTGTAATCCGAATAACCTGACGGTTTGCTCCGCGAGCTTCGGCAACCAGCTTTTTCAATTGTCCATAAGCGGAGTTTTCAGAGCTGGTATTGATCAAAACCACTGTGAAATTGCCGTTGGCACGCGAGTCATAGACCCTTTCGTAACCGGAAATCGAACCAGCGTCGAGATTTGGAAACGGCTGGGCGAAGACATCCGCGCTTAAAGGTTTCGGCTGAACAGCAGACTTGAATCCAACGACGTTGGCGGGCAATAACTGAATCGCTCGTTCCAGGGCCCCCGGCACTTCAGCCGACGAGCGCAAAGTGCCCTGGCAGACTATCGCAAGAACGATCAGGAACGATTTGACGGCAGAACGAAAAGACAAAAAGGAACCTCTCAATCCAACAGAAGGGGCATCGCACTACTTTAGACCCGGAAAATACTTCGATGTTCCCTAAAAGTGAATAGTTGTGCTCAAAAGATCGGCAACTGGAACATTCGGCCATCCCAAAATGATACAGGTCGCAAACAAGCTTCCGATCACTTGAATGTCCGCATCCTTAATGCCAGCGCCGCAGTTCCTTCAGCAACAGGTCGGCGTGACCGCGCGGGTCACGAATGTTTTGCAAAACTGTCGTGCCGCCAAGCTCACCGGCGTTTTCGACAATAACGTCTCCATATCCCAGAATGCGCTGAGAAATACTGGCACGAACCGTCACGTCCTGAATGTTGCGTAATGGGATGTTACGTGTGGTTCGGGCAACCAGACCGTGGTCGATTTCGATCTTCGAGTCGGTCAAGGTATACAAAATGGTATTCCGTCTCAGGTGGTAGTAAGCCGGAATTAGCAGCAGCGCCAGCCCCAACGGCAGCGCTATGAACCACGGGAGCCCTAAATAGGCAAGCAGCGCAACAAACAAAATCGCGCCCAGCGCGGCCAGGGCATATCCAACCTTCACAAACAACAACGTCGGCCGAGCTTTGAAGATAACTTCTTCCAACTCGTTATTAGAATTGTTTCGCGCAAGCGTGCCACCGCGCACTCCTGCGATCCTTGTGATCTCCGGGTCAACCGCTGCCTCACCACAGCTTGCGCAAAACTTTGTTCCGGGCGCCACATATGAGCCGCAGTTTGTGCAATGCATTAAATTCTCCCTAAAGACCGTTTCCCGCTGCTCTGATATTTGAAAGTAACTTGGCGGGGTCGTAATCCGAACTCATAACCTTATGTACGCCCAAATTCGTTGCCTCGTTCCGCACATCGGTTTCTTCCTCAGGCGCAAGCAATAAAATCGGGATGGTTATTCGACCCCCATTTCATAGCCTGAAGCAATCAGTTCCGAGCGCAATACCGAGCCCTTTCCGGGCATTACCAGCAGCACACGTCTGCTACGCTGCGAACCGGACGCAGACGCAATGGGTTTTCTGGGAGATTGGTCAGACACTGAAGCGAAGCCTCCGAACCGCCGCTTTCGCGATCACGGCACGCTTGATATTACTTCAATTACAGGCCGAAGGAACAATCCACTGAGGCAGGCGATTCATCCTGGAGTTCGGACGTTTTCGGTTTTCAGGGGTGATGACTGGACCGGTCCACAAAGTTCGATCGTGGGAAAGCAAAACCAGGCGCTTCTTATTGGCTGACAAGCTGTAGTCTGCCATCGGGCAGCCGTACGGCGAAAACATTTCGTTCGTACAAAGCGAGTGGAATGGTTTTATCGGCTTTAAGCGTAGCAAGCTGATCGTTTGACAATCTTTGTGCTCTTACAGCAATGCTCGGATCTCGCATTAACGAATACCTGTTGAAGATTCGCCTCACGTATTCCTG
>WNFR01001746.1_pt1 | contig 26899 bp, 35 predicted proteins | sample 5400221 | NCBI WGS metagenome assembly WNFR01 (sample SAMN13153357, study PRJNA577476) | soil metagenome | isolation source: 40 cm soil under Madrone tree | place: USA:California | collected 2016-06-14
TCGTGCGGTGGTCAAGAAATCTGGCCGACCTAGAGCGCAGGCTTGTGGCCGAGTTAAATTTGCGGTTAGAGGCACTTCCGGCTGAGAAATATTGTCACCGGTTTCAGGCGGACCGTGGAATTTCAGCCGAGGAACCCTGCGTCTGGGACATGAGCTCATTCTCTTCAGCAGTGCCACCAGCTCGGCGCCTTAGGTCGCGTCTCCTTCAAGGAGATTACAGAATGTCGGAAATTGTGTCGACAGGGGGAGACTATGAGAGCGTGTGTCGGTCCTGAAAGCAACGCGACTGCGTCATCTTGTGTCAAACAAAGGCATGTTGTTATTAATTTGGTGTCTTTGGTGTCTGTGTGAGGCCGAAATTGGTGCTATTCATGGGGAACAGTTGAAAGAGTTGAAGAAGGATCGGTCGTAGAAATCGACAGTATTCATGCGGTTTTTACGCATGTTGCTGAAAACATGATATGATAACAAAAGGGGCTGGGTAAGTATCCCACCCTCTCCGCCAAAATAACCCGAGCTACGTGAGTCAGTTAACTACATGCCCGCTTCTGTGTACCTTTTTTTGTACCTTTTCGGATTCCAGCGCCGCGTTCGCTGCGCCGGATTCCAACGCCGCGGCCTGCGCCTCAGCGATTGCCAGCGGATCGTTCTGCCAGCTTGCCCGGATCGCAGCCGTGGACCCCGCTGTAAAGTCTTGTCCCACTGCCCATAATGGTCCTGTGTCACCTTTGATGCTGCGATGGCCCAGGAGCCGCGAAACCGTCAAGAGCGGAATTTCCGCCCGCAGTAATTCCTTCGCATAAGGTGTGACGGAAACGATGCGAGTGCCCGCCCTTGATACCGGCTGGTTCGAATACGTCGACGCGCAACCGCTCGCTCCAATCCTTCACCGCGGTTTCCGTTCCGTGCTTTCCATTGCCGCTCCAGAAATAGTGCCGGGCGCTGGTGAGCGGCTTTTTTTCGAGCGCCGCCAAGACAAAGTCTGGAAGCACGCAAAAAACATGGGTGCCGCTTTTCTTCGTGAGCACCGGCAGAGTCCCATCGGGGCCGATATCGTCGGGGCCAATCCGCACCGCGTCGCTGATTCGCAGCCCGCTATAGCGCATCAGGTAAATGAGGCCGCGGAGCCGCAACGCGTTGGCCTTTGCAATAAGACGGAGCATCCGCCGCCCGCTGGTCCGCTGCCGCCAGAATTTTCTGCATCTCCTCCGGCGCTATCCCGTGCGGACCTGTCGGAGCCTGCATCGCTGTGAGATTTGCGGCAAGGACATCACGTACGGGAACTCCCATCATGAAGGTGGACCTCAGAAACGAGCGCATGTGCTGTGCGTCAAGCAAAAGCGAAACGAGGACAAGGCTAAAGCATGAAACCCGGAATTCTCTTCTTGGCTTTCATGTTGATCGGTTGCGATGCCCGGCCAAAGCCAGAACCCAAGCCTGCACGTCAACGGCTGACGCCCACACAGATTTTTGATCTGCGTACCAAGTGCCAGGGGATTGTTGATAAGGATGTGGAAGACATGGCGATAGGAGTGGTCGGGAACGCGCTCGAAAGCTCGGTCAACGTCTCGCCAGTCGATGTCGTATAAGCTCGCCATCTGATGTTCGAAACCGCACTGGGCATAGCGGCTCGATTCTTGATTCGGCCATCATTCCTCCATTGATGGCGGGGGACTTCCGCGTTTCACACTACAGTTCGCCTTTGTTCTCATTCAAATGCTGCGCGTAATTCTCCATCTCACCTTTTGGCCCGAACGCACACGGCTGGCCCTTGTCCGGCCCGTCGAGCATGACAGCGGCCCACACCTCCCTGCTTGTTTCGCCGCAAACTGTCCATAATTCCGCCTGGAATTGCGTTGCGTTCTCCGTTGGGCGCACCTTGTTCATGTTTGCTCCGTCCGCAATTCAATTGGCGAATAAGGCGTCGCTCGCGTCCAGTTCTTCTTGGCGTCGCTTCCGATCTCACCCACGTTATAAAATTCATCTGGCTCAGGAGTGGCTCACTCACTACTTCTTATCCAGATACTCGCCGGGAACATCATCCTGCGGCACCTCATGGGTGCGAATCTCCCTCTCGTCAGTGTCTCCAGCGTCTTCCACGCCCTTCACCACGTCGGCCTCGAACGCGTTTCCTTCTTCAAGCAACTCGTCCACACTCTCCGAATCCGCGCCTTGGACGTTGGACAATCCCTGCAAATCCCCCGATTGCTCACCCGACCGCCCTCCCAGTCCCTCCGATGCGAATGCCACCGTATCCACGCTTCTACTTTTCCCCCGAACCTGTTTTTTGAATGGGCCCCCCGTTTTCCCACCGGTTGTCTTCTTGCCGCCGACCTTCGTTTTTAGCTTCTTCTTGGGAGTAACCGTTTTCTTAGCTGGCTTCCTCTTAGCCGTCTTCTTCATCGGCGCGACTGTCTTGCCCGCAGTTCCCTTCGACTTCGTCTGTTTCTTCTTGGTTTTCTTCTTGGATGCCATACGCGCAGTCTACCACCGGCGGTCCGGTTGGTCATTCCTAGTGTTTAGGAATGACCGTTCTGAGCGACAGATGTCCGGTTACGCGACTTGGCCCGACGACGCTAGGCCGATTGATGGAAATCAGAGCTTCCCAATAATCATGATTATGATACACTTCTTATCAAGCCGTGATTTTATGCAGGGAATCGCGAGTTCACGCGACAAAAAATCCAAAAGAAAACTCAAGGAAGAGCCTGCCTTCGATGCCCAAGCATTTCTCCATTCCACTGGCCTAGCGAGAAAAGTCGAAGCGTATCGAAAGTCACAGAAGATTTACTTTCAAGGTGATCCCGCCACGAGTGTGATGTACATTCAAGAAGGCGGCGTAAAACTGTCCGTCGTCAATGAGGTCGGCAAGGAAGCGGTCGTAGCGATACTCGGCCCCAACGACTTTTTTGGGGAGGGGTGTCTGGCAGGTCAGGAAATTCGAATCGGGACGGCCAGCGCTATTGTTCCCACAGCCATCCTGGTCATAGAAAAAAAAGAGATGATGCGCGTGCTCCATGCCGAACATGCGCTCTCCGACCGCTTCATGGCCTACATTCTTTTGCGCAACATCCGAGTCGAAGAGGATTTGATCGATCAGCTTTTTAACTCCAGCGAAAAGCGGCTGGCTCGGACTCTTTTACTGCTGGCGCGTTATGGCGCGGAATCCGAAACTCAAAAAGTGCGCCCCAAGGTTTCACAGGAGATGTTGGCGGAGATGGTTGGCACAACGCGCTCACGGGTCAATTTTTTCATGAATAAGTTCAGGAAACTGGGCTTCATTCATTACAATGGCGGGCTTCAGGTCCACAATTCGCTCCTAAGCGTTGTCCTGCACGATTAGGCACCAACTTTCGCGCTTATCGCAAAGTGGCATAACTTCCACATCGCTGCTGGTAACGAGGCTTACGAGCGCATATAGCGGATTGTTGGCCGGAAGGGGATTCATCGACGTCCGGGATCACGGGGAATTCTTCTCGTCTCAATCGCCTCGGCCGCGGCAAGCTTCCGGTCTACGTGTGGTTCTGAGCGCCGGGCACCTGAATGCAACAAACATCGCTTCCCAGCAGCGACTCCACACGTAGGACAGGGGACGGCGGTCAGCTGCTTTAGGGTCAAGTCTCTTATTGTCATTCCGATAACGTGCCATAAAATAAACAGTAAAGCTGTTCCATTTGGCACACTATACGCACGATCTGGTAGACGCTAATCCAATAATCGTTGGGAGTAATGCCAGTCACTAGCTGACGGACTCAATGCGGCGTCCAGATGGAACGGAATCGGGAGATTCATATTTAGTCGCGAAATTTTGAAGCTAGCGAAGGACCATTTTCTGCGCCATTTGCAGAACCAGTTTGCGATCCTGTTCGCTGGCTTTACCCAACGAACGGCGCAGCTTGCTCAGAAATCGCGCATCTTTGCCGGAGCTGCCCCAACCGTCTTTGTCAGACGATTTTCGCTTGAGCAGATTTGGCAACTCAGGAGGCTGATTGCCTTCGTAGAAGAGTTGATAGAGAGGGACCTCGAAAGCGCGGGCAATTTTCTCCAGCGTTTCGACGGCGGGAACAGTATGACCATTCTCGACGCGGGAGATATAGCACCGGAGCAGGCCAGTGCGCTTTTCGATGTCACCTTGGGAGAGTTTCTTTTCCTCGCGCATGGCACGGAGGCGGTCACCAATAATCATGAGAGGGATTATTCCACCGAGACAAACGTAAAGCAAATAGTACGGCCTGATAAGGGGCAGCCAACCACCCGCTCCTACTCCTGTTTTTCGAGTGTGGCATCCACTGCAGCTGTTGCTCCTCCACTCACGGTCATGATTCTCTCCCAAGTTTTGAAGCCTGACTTTCCCAATTTAATCTTATGGTCGCCCACTGTAAGTCGCAGTGACGAAGGCGTGCTGCCCATGAACTTCTCGTCCACGGTGATTTCCGCCCCGTCAGGTGCGGACTTGATATCTACTGTCGAGAGGGCGCGGTCCACTCCATTGCCATTTTGCGCGGGTGTTCCGTTAGCGGTTGCTGGAACGGGCGCGGCACTTGTTTCAGGATTGGCCGTAGCTTGTGCAGCAAACCGTTTCGGGTCAAGCGGAATATCCCCGTTGGTATAAGCGGTGATCTCAGTTCCCTTTGGAATGGTAATGTCCTTCCCGTGCATGAAGAGAAATAGTGGAGCAGCAGGGAAAAATACTATGGCGGTCCCGATGATCGCACCTGTCATTGCTCCAGTATGACCACCGCCTTTTGCTTCTTTGACTGCTCGCAACGGTGCCTTCTCTCCATCTGCGAGACGTACATCGTCAATGTTCACGTTTAACTTGCCGCCGCGAGCCATTCGACGCTTGTGTTCTGCCTCAGTTATCGTTGCCAAAGCTAGACCACCACGCGGAACCACGATCACGTCCTTTACTTTGACCTCTTCAAGCACCTCGAAATCCACTCGGTCACCCGTGGTTGCGTCCGCCGAAGACAGATTTCTTGTGAGTCGAAGTTTAATTGGAGTGCCATCCTCCAAACCGAACGCCAGCGGCTGCTTAAGGGATACTGTTTCAGGCTTCTGAGATGGCGGCTGGTCCTTGGTTTGTTGTGTTGGCTGTCCAGGAGACTGTCCAAAACTCGGATAAACCATTAGCGCCGAAACAAAGATTGAGCAAGCAACTCTCATAGGCTGGTGCCTCCATCGACGGTCTGTGCGGGGATTAACTGCATCTACATTCTATCGGAGGTGGAACGGTGTCAAGGATTAACTTACCCCATCTTGAATATAAGTAACCTTGACGGACGCTGAGAATCGGCTCATGCTACGCGCATTCTTTCTCCAATGTCCACTCGGAGGATTCAGCCATGCAGAAATCAAGATTGCTCATCGTTCTGGCCCAGATCGTGCTGTCAATTCTTCTTATCAATCAAATTCCATTCGACATTTCCGCAGCGACTTGCACTGGTGCCGACCCTTGCCATGCCTGCAAGAATTGTAAGTATTGCAAGCACTGCGCCAAAGAAGGCGGGAAGTGTGGTGTTTGTAAGTAGCTTCTAGGATTTACCGTTTGCGGAGTAACTTCCGCAGCTTTTCTTTTCGAGTTTGCTGTCCTGGATACATAGAATTTTGTTCGACCCATTTCAATAGCTTCGGGACATCGACAATATGTCTCGTCAGCTCCTGGTGAATTTCAACCTCGACTCGCTTTATTGTTTCGTTTGTGTCAGATTCCCAACCCACATCTTGCAAGCGGCTTAATCCGCAAAGGACGGCTTCGTATAACCGGACATCTCTAACAATGCCGGCTCGTGTCAAGAAGTTTTTTTGTATTTTTTATTCTCTCTTTTCTTTTTTCAGGCACACAACTCCGCTCACTCCGAAGAGTGGTCTTATTTGTTCCGTTAAATCGTTGCTTCGACGACCACGGCTCGTTCGTAATCTTTCGGTCGTTTTTCAGTCCGACCCAAACATCTCTTCGATCCGTACTTCGACCAAGATTACTAATTCAGACTCCCTTCGCAGGGAGTGGGATGCCCAATCAAGTGGACGGCTTTCTACTGCACACTATGTCCGGTATCGAGCTGTCCCACGTACGAACCGAACTCTAACGACGGTGAATACTCACAACCATTCCGCCACATCCAGTACAAGCGAACTCCCAGCTTCCGCCCCATCGCTTCCTTGGCAATGCTCTTGTGCCGACGCATCGCCAGGTGCAGGTACCGACGTCGCCAGTCCGGCTGGATACGCGCTGCTGCTTGGGCGGCCTCCACCAACAAGAAGCGCAACAAGGAACTGCCTTGCTTGCTGATGTGTGCCAATCGTTGTTTTCCAGCACTGGAGTCCTCACACGGAATCATCCCCACGTACGTGCCGATCTGCTTGCCGCGTTGAAACCGCTTGGGAGTCCCGATGATCAACACGTAGGCTAGGGCCGTAAGCGGACCGACTCCGGGATGGGTCATCAGCCGCAGCGCCTCGGGTCGCTTCCTGGCTTCCTGCTCTACAGCTGTGGTTTACTCCTCAATCGTCGGATTCATGCGGTCCAGCAGTTCCAACAATTCTTGCTGGCGTCGACTGGCCCAAGGAGCTAACGCGAGTTTCTCTAATTGCGCTCGTCCTTGTTCGCTGAATAGTTTTTTCTTCCAGCGATAGCCCTCGTTCATCGCCAGCGCCTGCAATTGATTCATGATCCGCGTGCGCATCTGCGCCAAGCCGGAGCGAAGAGTGTGCTTGTTCTGTGCGGCGACATGCATACAGAAGCACTCAAGGTAAAACTCGATGACGCTGGACATAACGTAGAAACTAATCATGACCTTACGCCTGAAAAACATTGGAAAATCCCGGATTCCGACAGCCCACTTTCTTGATCGATTCATGCTAAGACTCGTGCTACAGTGTTAAGAGTCCGGGCAGATGAGGGTTCGAAAATCACCAGGTAAACAGCGGCTCCAAAGCCTCATGCCTGCAAGTCATTGATTCTAAGGCACTCAGTAATGGCTACAGATGGCATCCTGTGGTCAACTACGACGGTTCGAATCCCACCCTCTCCGCCAGAAAGCCATTCTCCGCAAGGTTTGATGATTCTTCGTACTGTTCAGCAGGTCCGTCGGGTTTTCCTCATCATCGCTGGATTCACTTTGCTGCTGGCAGGTGTAGTTATGCTGGTTACTCCGGGGCCGGGGATGCTTGCAATTTTTCTCGGGCTAGGATTGTTGGCTGCGGAATTTGTTTGGGCGCGGCGGCTTATGAATCGGCTCAAGCGTGATGGCGAACGTTTGAGGGACGCGGTCCTGCGCCAGCCAAAGGAATAGCATCGCAAATTCAGTAGCGGTGCCCCTCTATTCATCTCTCGGTGGCCCCGTCTGCTTCCAGGCACAACCATTCCAAGCAAAATATGACCTTGACCTTGACGTAACGTCAACCTGTACCCTGCATCAGAGTCAGGAAACGGGGGTACTCACGATGAGGGTTGGAGATTTCGCGCGACTGGGAAATGTTTCCTCGCGAACCCTGCGCTTCTATTGTCAGGTCGGCTTGCTTATCCCCGCGCATGTCAATTCCGTCAACGGCTATCGGTTCTACGACCCCCGGCAACTGGCGCAACTTCACCGGATCCAGGAATTCAAGGAAATGGGGCTTTCTCTTTCGGAAATTCGAGAACTTCTGAAACGGCGATTGACTATCGGAGAATGGAGAGAACTCTTCCGCGAGAGACGTGCCGCGCTCCTCGACAAACTCAAACAAGATTCCCGGCGATTGGTCCAACTCGAGGCGCACCTGAGCGCCCTGGAAGACAATCCGAATGTTGTCTCTCCGAAAGTGCTTTTGCGGCAGACTCATCCGCTTTGGGTTGTTTCTTTGCGCGAGAAGATCCATCGCTATGAGGAGGCCGATGCGATGTTCGAAGAAGTGGAACATCGCGTGGGCTCCACCAATCTATCCCGTGAGCGGGCTGCTCTCTGGCACACCTGTGCGCATGGAAGCCCAGCCATTGATTGTGAAGTCTTGCGCTTCCTGAAACGGCCTACCCCTGTGCGGGGCAATCTCAAAACCTCTCAGCTTCCGGCGATAACTGTCGCCTCGTTGCTTCACTTGGGTGGGGATCGAACTCTGGACCATTCTTACCGTACGCTCTTCGCGTGGCTCGCCGCCAACCCGTTCCGCTTAGCGGGCCCCAAGCGTGAGATCTATTGGCGGGAGGCCGGGCCCGGCAACGATGCAGAATCAGTGACGGAAATTCAATTCCCCGTGGTTGGAACGCGCCACGCGGAAGGTGTCCCGAGGATTCGAGGCGCGTAGCAGACGCTGCCTTTACGCGGTGGCGCAGCGCTCGAATGGAGTACTGGAGGAACGATGCGCACGATGCCGGTGGGGGTGTGTTTACTGGCGGCCGGGATCATGTCCCAGCCGCGGAATGCAGTTAAACCAAAGGAGGCCTTGAATATGCAACAACAAAGAAATGCCGCGCGTTTCATAAAATCTGACGCGTTGCCGCCTTCGCCCGGCTATTCGCAGGCAGTGGAGGTGCGTCCCGGACGGATTATCTACATCGCGGGACAAGTATCGATGGATCGTTCGGGAAAGCTTGTTGGCGACGGCGACATGCGAACTCAGGCGCAGCAGACCTTTGGGAACTTGAAGGCAGCCCTGGAGGCCAGCGGCGCCAAGTTCGAGAATGTCGTCAAGCTGAACTATTATGTTCTCGATGTCGCGCAGTTGCCAGTCGTACGGGAGGTGCGGGATAAATTCGTAAACACGGCAAATCCTCCGGCCAGCACGGCGGTTGAAGTGAAGCGGCTTTTCCGCGAGGGTTTTCTTATCGAAGTCGAAGCGGTTGCGGCTGTGCCAGAATAGTTTGCCAGTCGATGAGGACTCAGCGAACTCTTCACCGAGAGGGGACTCAGATATGGAAGCCGGACTGATTGGGCTTGGGAGAATGGGCACGGGGATCGCGAAGAGTTTATTGCGGTCAGGCCACCGCCTGACGGTTTTTAATCGCACACGTGAGCGCGCCGAATTGTTGCGGGCGGACGGCGCAAACATTGCCGGGTCGGTAGCGGAGGCGTGTCAGCCTTGCGTGGTTTTGACGATGGTCGCGGATGATGCCGCACTAGAGGCCCTCGCCTTTGAGGAGGGCGGGATTCGGGCATCGCTGCGCGCAGGAGGCTTGCATGTTTCGTTGAGCACGATCAGCGTCGTGCTCAGCGACCGCTTGGCAGCAGAGCACACTAAGGCAGGCCAACAATTTGTTGCGGCGCCGGTGTTCGGACGCCCTGAAGCTGCTGAATCAGCCAAACTTTCGGTGGTGGCGGCGGGCCCGTCAGCGAGTGTGCAGCGCTGCAAGCCCTTGTTTGAGTCGATGGGGCCCAAGCTGCTCGTAGTTGGCGAACGCCCTTCCATGGCCAACGTCGTAAAGCTCTCTGGGAATTTCCTGATCGCTACCGTCTTGGAATCTCTAGCGGAGTCGCTCACCTTTGCGCGAAAATCCGGCGTCGATCCCGGAGTGCTTCTGGATTTTCTGACCACGACGATGTTCACCGCGCCAGTATACAAATCCTACGGTGAACTGATTGTGCAGGAGAACCACGAGCCGGCTGGATTCGCCTTGCCGCTGGGATTGAAAGACGTGCGCCTTGTGCTGCAAGCAGCCGAGTCGGCAGGCGTAGCGATGCCCATCGCCAGCGTGCTTCGCGACCGCTTTATTACTGCGCTGGCGCGCGGCAATCAGGACAAGGATTGGTCGGTGATCGGACGCGTGGCTGCTGAGGATGCGGGATTGCCATCCCTCCGGAATTAACGCGAGTAAACGGTTGAGGAGAGCAGGATGAAAAACTGGCGCGAGAAATGGGCGCTGATTACTGGGGCCAGCGCAGGAATTGGCGTGGCTCTCGCGGAAGAATTGGCATCCGGCGGAACAAAGCTCGTGCTGACCGCGCGGCGAAGAGATCGCCTCGAGGAATTGGCGCGCCGGCTGGCGGAGACTTATAAAATCAGCACCGAAGTGTTCCCTGCGGATTTGGCGGATGCGAGCGCGCTGGAAAGGATTTTTGCCTTCACCAAACAAAAAGGGATCGAAATCGATTTGCTGATCAACAATGCCGGTTTCGGTCAATACGGCGAGTTTCATTCCGTCGAAAAGCAGCGACTGCTCGACATGGTGCAAGTGAATTGCAGCGCGGTCGTGCATTTGACTCGGCTATATCTGCCGGAAATGATCGAGCGCCACCGCGGCGACGTACTCATTCTCGCCTCGACCGCTTCTTTCCAGGCCGTCCCCTATATTTCGACTTACGCTGCCACGAAAGCTTTTGATCTGCTTTTCGCGGAAGGCCTCGCCGAAGAGATGAAACCCTACGGAATCCGTGTGTGCGCTCTTTGTCCAGGCTCGACGGAGTCTGAATTCCACACTGTTGCCGGTCAGGAAAAATTCAAACATAACGCCGAGACCGCCGAAAAAGTCGCGCATACCGGCTTGAAAGCTCTGGCCGCCGGCAAGAGCTACGTTATCTCCGGCCTCGGAAATTATCTCGGCGCTCACGGTGAACGCCTTGTGCCTCGTCGCTTCGTAACCAAAGTTGCCGCGGGCATGTTCAAACCTAAAAAATAGAGGCTCCGCGCCGACTCTTACGGAACGGACGCGATAATTCACCCTTTCGCACATCGCTTTCTTCGACACGCGGAAGCCTTCGTGCACGTCTAACCTATTGTGAAAACAACGACTTTCAAGCACCGCCTCCGAACCGCGCGAAAGGGAACTTTTTCATTCTGCGGCGGGAATTGATAGATGAGAACAGCCAAGAACGTCGTACCAGGGGAGATGAGAATCGCCGAGCAAGAGAGAGACGACGTTCTGTTGCGGCGGGCCGCCAAAGGCGATGAGGAAGCTTTCACCCTCATCTACCGGCGGCACCAGGCGGCCATGTATCGCTTTGCCCTGCGCATGACGGGAAATACCTGGGCCGCAGAAGAGATTGTGCAGGACGTGTTCATGACCCTGATGCGTGATCCGAAAAAATATGACGCCACGCGCGGAGCGCTCGGGGCCTTTCTTTATGGAGTGGCGCGCAATCGCGTGATGAAACACCTGGAACGTTTGCCACGGGAAATTCCGCTCGAGGAAAAAAACGAGGACGGCACGGGCTCCGGAATTGTTTTGCAGGACGCGTTGACGCCTGCGATTTGGGCAGAAAAACGCGAACGCCTGCAGCAAGTGAGGGCCGCGGTTCAGGAATTGCCGGTGGAGTTTCGCGAAGCTGTAGTGCTTTGTGAGCTGGAAGAAATGAGTTACGAGGAAGCCGCGCAAATGGCGGGATGCCCGATTGGCACGATTCGTTCGCGGCTGCACCGCGGTCGCGCCTTGCTGATGGCCAAACTGGAAATATTTCGCGGCGTGCCGCAGCGCGCGAGCGTTGCGCGGTGAAGGATTTTGCGTGATGCAAATGAAACAAGAAATAACGTGCGAAGAATTTGAAGCGATGGGATTGGACGCCGAGCGCAACGCATCGTTGAGCGCTGCGGATCGTGCGGCGGCAATTGAACACGCGGGGTCCTGTTCACGCTGCGCCGCATTACAGGACTCCTGGCAAGCGGCCGGAGTTGAGCTGCGCGCGTTCGCGGAAGATACCGCCATGGCGCAGGCGCCCCCGCGCGTGGAGATGCGTTTGCGCCAGGAGTTCCGCACGCGGCATGTGACATTGAAAGTGCGGCGCACGGCAGTAGTTGCTGCGTGGACGCTGGCCGCTGCGGCCGTGTTGGTCGGCGAGGTGAGCTGGATAAACTGGCGCAAGGGCAGTCCGAATGAAATGCCCAACGAACTAAAATCTACACGGAGCGTAACGAATTCCGCGGGAAACACCGCGAATTCTGTGCCCAACCCCGTGGCGCCGGGGCAAGGTGGAGGCGCGGTACAACAGCGGGGCTCGACAGGGGCGGCCGCTTCCCAAACACTTGTAGCTGAAAATGAACTGAGCGGCTTCACGTTCTTGCCGGGAGCCGTCGTCACGGATACCGATGACGCTGCGATTCTCCGCGTGCGTCTGCAACGGGGTGCGCTGGGCGCGCTCGGCTTACCCGTCAACGAAGAGCGAGCCAACGAATGGATCCAAGTTGATTTGCTGGTCGGCGATGATGGATTGCCGCAAGCGGTGCGGCTGCCGCAATAAATATTCCGAAGCAAAGATTTTGGGAGAGAAGAGGAGAAGGAAAAATGAAACGAGAACTGGGATGGATGAACGCGGTTTTGGCCGTTGCTCTTTTGGCGAGCACAGGAGCGGCACGAGCACAAGAAACACAGCAAGCTCCACCGCAAGGACAGGTAGTGATCCAAGAAGGCGGCGTGGCGGGAGCACAGGAAGGTCCAGGCCCGGTAATGATCCAAGGAGGTGTGGGGGTCGAGGGCGACTCTTTCTTTGCGGATCACATTGAGCTGCTCGGCTTTGGCGGGTTGCATGGCGGAAGAGTGGTGAAGGGAGCGCCGTTCAGCGCCGTCTCGGTTTCGGAGACGACGCAGGTCCTGGCGGACGGCAATCGCATCGTGCGGAAGACGCAAACGAATCTGTACCGGGACAGTGAGGGCCGAATTCGCAAAGAGGTGACGCTTCCGGCAATTGGTCCGTTGTCGACTTCCGGTCAGCCGCACTCTTTCATAGTGATCAGCGATCCAGTAGCGGGGACGTCCTACGTGCTGGAGCCCGACCAAAAAGTGGCGCGGGAGATGCCTGGCCGAATGGGGATGAAGATCAGGACAAGCGGCGGACCAGGCGGACCCGGCGATGTTGTGTATCACAAGTTCAAGGAAGGGAAAACTGGGACGGCGAATGCAAATATCAAAACCGAATCGCTCGGAACACAAACGATCGACGGCGTGACTGCGGAAGGGACGCGGACCACGCATACGATTCCCGCGGGAGAGATTGGCAACGAGCAGCCGATTACCGTGGTGTCGGAGCGGTGGTATTCGGCGGACTTGCAGATGGACGTCAAGAGCGCGCATTCGGATCCCCGTTTTGGAAATACGACCTACACATTGACGAACATTCAGCGGACGGAACCGGCGGCGGCACTGTTCGCGGTACCCTCGGGCTACACGATCGAGCAAGGCCACCGAGGGAAATTTCTGACGAATGTGCCCCCTCCGCCTGCACCGCCGGAAAACTGAGTCTTTGCGCTGTAGCGATCTTCTCTCCTGAAGACGGTGCGCCCTTTTCGCAGATGCCCCCATCACTGCGGAAAGGGCGCGGCCGTTTCTGGAGGTAAAGGGTGTTAAGGAGGTTCAGGAGGTAAGGAGTTCGAAGCAAACCTGATTACGACAATGAAATCTTCCAGAAAACACTGGCTGAGACGGAACTCTGGAGTACGTTAGAGAAAGATTGGCGCGGCGCATGCCTGGAAGAAATCAAACTTCGGAAGAATTCTCATAATCGACGCAACCGTCCTTCAATGACGCAAGATATGAGTCAAGGGATTGAGATGATGGAAGAGTCTTGGGCAGAAGTTTACGCGCCTCCAAAGGAAAAAAGTTACCTTGAGAAGGTTTTCGACTTGCACCCAGAAATTCGGGAGCAGGCTCACGCCGATTGGCTCGTGATGCCAGATGACGATACTATAGAGGCCCCCCCGAAATCCTCTCGGCAAAGTCACACAAAGAAGTCACAATAGAATCTTCCGGCATGTGGGGTATCAAAAATAAAGGGGTTGTTTTCACGGAATGGGTTCGTGTTCAACGACTGAACCGATCTAGTCGAAAAGTTTTAGCCTGGGATCGCCGTTCGCTTTTGCTTCTTCCAAATCCTCGGGGTGGATCATGTGCTGCTTGCCATCCGAGGTCTGGATATGCCGCCAATCGGATGTGTCTTGATCGCTCTGACTTGCCGTTGTTGCGCCTGCCACTGCGCCTCTCGTCACCGATTTTGGCAGCGGACTGGACGGCCCTTGCGGTTCTTTCACTGCGCCACGGATCAGAGTTTCCTGCGCGTTTAAATATTTCGTGAGTAACGGCACCCCAGCAGGGGGAACTTGTCCCCAGAACCCATGCATTCCACCACCGGTTTTTGATACCCTATCTGCATATCTACACACCTGCCCATGCTACGGTCGGGGTGACACTGAAAAAACATGCAAATGCATTGGAATCCATTTGGATCCGAGGCCGATCCGACATGGATGACACAATGCAAAGGGTGCTATGGAGGGCAAAAGTCGCCTCGTGACGGCGTGCAATTGTGCATGCATTCTGATGGGAAATGCCAACAAGGCACAATGTGATCTGATGTGTAGTTTTATTCCGAAGAAATGGCCGAAGTAAGTATGGAGAATCCTTTGTCAATGAAAGGACGCAGCGTCATTTTAGTGCTGATTGTGGTGTTTGTGAACGGAATGCAGATCGCGTGAATGCAGATCGCGTGTCATCAGCCTTCTCATCATGCGGGGCAAAGCAGAGTTGTTCTGCCCAATGCGGAATTGCTTAATTGCCATTTCGGAGAGTACGCACAGATGTGGTCCACCGTCGGCGCAAAACCCGGTGCCATTACTCCATGGCGTGTGACTATTGAACGGTTGGGGAATGACCCATGCCCCAACGGTATCATTGCACTGTACGACAAGAATGTTTCCATGGAAGAATTGGTGAATGCCGTTACGGAACGGTATGGATCGCCGGTTCTAAAAGGCGATATGCCTGGGGGAACATGGCAAGATGCCAGCAAAACTTTGGTGATAAATTTGTTCCCGCTGGGTGATGAGTCCAGCCCGGAAGCACATCCTTCAGCAGATGCCATGAAGAGTGATCCCGTTGCGTACTTTTTCAGTACTGATGCATTCCATGACTCAGTTGGTCGCGGTGTGCCGCGGAAAGAATTGAAGCAACTAATCTTCCTTTCTACGTTTGGCACCAGCTGTGGTGTTCCGATGGACAACTGCAAATGAATGGACGTAATTGATCAGTATCCGTCTGCTGAACACATCTACTGCTGGAAGGGTCGGGGGACTGGCGCGGTAGATCGGAGGCTTTCGAAGCCCCGTTTCCAGGGCTGATTAGATGAAGGCATCGGCTCCTTCGACCGAGTAGACTTGCAGGTTTGCTCTAGTTGATGAACGCCGGTCATCGTTTTCTCTGCCGTTCGAACTCCTCCCAGTCTCGCTTGAGAAGTTCCTCGAACTCGCGCTTGTCCCCGCCCGATTCGCGCCGTTCTCTAGCCGTCGCGCCGGATTGCGTGATGCTTTTGGATGTGGGGAATTTGGTAATTTTATGGCTGATCGGGCTGTTCCAAAATCTTCAGTCCCGGATCCCGGCGGCTGGCTTCCGGCAAGTCCTCTGGATGAATCAAGTGCTGTTTTTGGTCTGAAGTCTGGATAAGCCGCCAATTGGATGTGTCTTCGTCGCGGGGAACGTTGGTTAGGGTTGCGTCATCATGGAGCCTACCAGCAACCTGTGAAACCTCTACGTCACTCATGGAGTCGGGAAATACGACATTCCCCACTCCTTCGATTTGTACAATGCGTTTCATGGTAACGGCTTCACTCCCGGCATTCCCTGAAAGTGTTTTTGAATCCACGTACTAACAGGAACAGCCTTTTTCTGATTCGGATCGTAGATATGCGTCGCACCTTGTTTCTGTGCTTCCTCTGCTTCAATGCGTTGTTGGATTTCTTTTGGTCTTTCGATGCCAACCATCTTTGGTAATCCCGCGCCTGTTTGGTCGATGTTTTGCTGGAAGCGGTCGAACTGAGCTTCGCGCACATCCTTCGGAAGCAACGGATTCGGGATGTTCTGCAATTCAAGCTCTAGTTGTTCCTTGTTTGCACGACCTGAACCTGATACCGCCTTCTGATATGCGATAACAGCGCCGCGTGCGCCGATATAACCGATGACAGCATCTTGGGCCGGCCTCGGAAGCGCTCTCCAGTTCTGATCCACCCGCCATTCGGCTAGCTCCGGGCCGTGCGTTCTACTTCGGTTCACGCACGAGGTCGACCTGGCCTCGTTCGTAGTACCTCTCGTACAACCACCAAGCGCCCAAGGAGATTGCCAGAGTCATGCCAAGCGATGGGAACGCCAAACCTGTGGGCAGAGCCATAGTCATAATGCCCGCCGTCGCAAACATCAACACGATCAACATCGCGAAGCCGACCAGCGGGAGAGTTGCAAGCCGCAAGTTCGAGGTGTCATTCGTCGACTTTGAGAATTGCCCCGCACTGAGCAAAGGAATTGAAGCGGTGTAAACCAGGACTCCCTTTAATACAAGCCACGCGGCTATTCCAGCAGCGCTGCCATAGCTGAGACCCGCAAGTGCACTCATTAGCAGCCCGATCGGCGTCCAAGCAGCGGTGCGAACAAGGTTGATCTTCCACATCACCCGACAAGCGGTCCGGTATTCCAGTGGAAAGCAACCGTGCAGCGGCGAGAGTTTCCCTGACAACCGGGCGGAACTCGTGGCGGGCCAATTCCCGCCTGACACCGGCACTCCCAGCAGGGCTGAAAGCCCAGCGGCCAGGATCCCAATCGCGTATGTAGATGGCAGCCCCACAACGAAGAGCACGCTCGCCGCTGCAGCAACAATTACGGACCCGCGCCACAATTCGTGCCAGCGCAGTGCTGCGCCTCCCAACAGGAACTCGGCGGTTCTTTTCTCTTCCTCGTTCAGCCAGGCGCCCGCCAGACGGTCCAGCCAAGGCTCCGTCGACCACTCTCGAGGGGCTAGCCAATCGCGCGAAAGGATGTGTTCTCCGACACTGGCACCGACGAGGTGCAACCGCAAATTCTGCCACGCCGTCTGCGGCCGCGCGGGCTTGTCTTCTTCATCGTCCTCCAGCAATTCCTCCATTTGAGCATCTTCGTCCAGAACTCCCATGCTCTGCTGCTTGAGCTCATGCGCCGGTTCATTTACCTGCTCCGGCGCAGCCTCGACGACTATCCGTGCGCGAAATTTCATGGCCAGCGTCCGTACGCCGAGCGCGGCGAGGGCGATCAAGATCATCAGGGCGATCCACTCGGACACACGCCCATGAAAGGCGGCGATCGCGAAATCGATCCATCCAGTTGGCAGAGCGCGAAGCACTGGATAAATCGGGGCGAAATAGGGAAGCGGCCCCGCGTAAAACACTACTATCAATGCCAAGTAAAGGCCCACCGGCACCCATTTGTGGATTCCGTAGACGTATGCGGCCAAAGCAAAAATGGCTGCGAGCGTCACCAACCATTGCAGGGTCGCACACGCCGCCGCCTTCCAAAACCACGGTTCATTTTGGGCCTCGAAAACAAAGGCAAAGGCAACGCCGCTCGCCAACCAGATCCTTGCGGTTTTCCACAAGAAGACCTGAAGACCCCAGCGGAAGAAGTGCGTGTCGGATAGCGGATAGAAATGAAAGAGCAGCCGCTCCGGAGACACAGTCATCAGAGATTGCAGTTGGCGCGAGCGCATCACTGCTGTAGCCGTGCAATAAAGCGTCAGGCAGGCCAACAGCCAAGCGTTTCCTTTTTCCCGATGAATTGCGATGATGGCCGCCAAAACTATGATCAGGAGCGGTTCGTAGATCGCCGGGCGGTCCAGCTTGAAGCTGCGGCGCCACCAGCGCGCGCGCCGCCGCAAACTCTTCGATTTGCGCACGCGCTGCCGCACTGCTCGGCGCAAACGCCAAACCAGGGCCAGGCTATAGAGTCGCATCCCTACTCTTCCTCGCTCCGCTCGCTCAACTTCAGAAATAATTCTTCGAGCGATTGGGCATTGCCGGACTGCCGCAGATCTTCCACTCTCCCCGAGAGCCGCATTCCGCCATGATCCAGGATGCAGACGCAGTCCGAGAATTTTTCCGCGATCTCGAGGATTTGCGTGGTGTAGATCACGGTACGCCCTCGCTTGGCAGCCAAGCGCGCTTCGTGCTTAAAATAGGCGATGCCCGTGGGGTCCATGCCCGAAGCCATCGGCTCGTCCAGAATCCACAGTTCCGGGTCTACCGTGAGCAACGCCGTCAGCGCTGATTTGTACATCTGTCCGCGTGACATTTTGCCGATCGGCACGGTGGCCAGTGGCAGAAGGTCCAAACGCTCAAGGATTTCTACGACGCGCTGCTCGTCGGGATTGGGCCGCTCATAGAGGCGAACGCACATGGCCACGTGGCGCAGTATGCTCATGCGCGCAAACAGCATTGGGCCGTCGGGCAGGAACATCAGCCGCCGGCGGAAATCCATGCGCCCGCGGTGAAAGATTTCCCCGTCATAACGGACTTTGCCTTGGGTGGGCCGGACGATGCCCGCCAGGCAGTTCAGTAGAGTGGTCTTCCCCGCGCCATTTGGCCCGAGCAGCGCTACTACTTGTCCGGGTTCAAGTTGCAGAGAAACGTTTTCCAGCGCCCAAAACCCGCCAAATTGCTTGGAGATCCCTTCTAGAGAGACTTGCATGAGGGCGTAGTATCCCCGCCAGATTCAGCGCCGTCAACCAAGTACTCGCCTGCCCGGACTTTGGCGTTGTACTCCGACACCCTTTTTCCTGCATCCTAAGAAGGAATCCTTCGAGCTTGGAGATATTGTCTATGGCCAACTTCGGCGTGCAACACCTGTCGCGCAACTGTCGCCTCTTGCAGCTTCTTGCCATCTGCATGGTATGGGTGCTGTCTCTTTTTGTTTTGTGCGCCGGGGTGAAGGGACAGTCCGCGGATCGTGGTAAGAGTGAACAGGGCAAAGATGAGCCTCGCACGGATGAACTGCGAAAGCTGAACGAATCGGCTGGGGCGCTGATCAAAAAAGTTTCGCCGAGCGTGGTGCAGATATTGGTGACGGGGTACGGACCGCTGGAAGAAGGAGAAAAAGGAAGCGCCAGCGCGGTGATCGGCAGGCAGCGGGCAATCGGCTCCGGATTCGTGGTGGAGTCGAGCGGGTACATCATGACGAACGCGCACGTGGTGAACGGGGCGCAACGGGTGCAGGTGGTGCTGCCTCCCGCGATTGAAGAACTGCCGCTGCGAGCAGCGCTCTCGACGCGCACAACGGTGGTTCCGGCAAGAATTGTCGGCGTGGCGCGGGATATCGACTTGGCGCTCATCAAAGTGGACGCGGAGAAGCTGCCGGCGCTGGCGCTGGCCGACTACCGCAAACTGGGACAAGGCGAACTGGTTTTTGCGTTTGGGAGCCCCGAGGGGCTGCGCAATTCAGTGACGATGGGAGTGGTTTCGGCGGTGGCGCGGCAGATCGATGCGGATTCACCACTGGTCTACATCCAGACCGACACGGCCATCAATCCAGGAAATTCCGGCGGGCCGCTGGTGAACGTGAATGGCGAAGTGGTGGGAGTGAACACATTTATCCTGTCGCAATCCGGAGGAAACGAAGGCCTGGGCTTCGCCATTCCGAGCAGGGTGGTCGAGGCGGCGTTTCAGCAATTGCGCAAGTATGGCCATCTGCACCGCGCCGAGATTGGCATTGGAATCCAGACGATTACGCCCACGATGGCGGCGGCACTGAACCTGCCGCGCAAGTATGGGGTGGTGATTTCCGACGTGAAGCCGGGGAGCACGGCCGAAGCAGCAGGAGTACAAATCGGAGACGTGCTGGCAGGTATCGACGGAAGGGCGGTGGACAATCTGCCGTTCGTGGCGTTTCATTTCTTGTCGCTGGAGACCGGCGACAAGGTTCACCTTGATCTCTTGCGCGGGAAAGACCGCTTTGCCCTGGACGTGAAAGTCATGGAACCGCCGCACGATATGGATCAAATCGCGGCGCTTGCCGATCCGGAGAAAAATCTTGTGGCGACGCTGGGGATTGTCGGGGTGGAGATTGACAAGAAAATCGCGGCCATGGCGTCGGACTTGCGCGACCCGTTTGGGATTTTGGTGGCGGCGCGAGCGGCAGGCGCGGGCGTAGAAGTGCCGCTGAACGCCGGAGATGTCATTCGTACGTTGAATGGACAGCCGATGACGACGCTCGACCGCCTGCGCAGTGCGCTGAAGGCGTTGCCACCGGGAACGCCAGTTGCGTTACAGATCCAACGGGACCAGAAGCTGCTGTTCCTGGCGTTCATACTCGACCAGCCGTGAAGGTTGAAGAAGAATGGGTCTTCTCGACATAAAAGGTTGGGACGCAAAAGACACGAAAGCCCCTCCACTACAAATGCTTGAAGACGTGGGCGATTTTTTTGCCGGCTTCTTCGGTGTAATAGACGGTGACGTGCTCGCCCTTCTTGGCACCGACGGCGGTATAGCGACCGACGGTTTTGCCGGTGTCCACGGTGGCATGCTCGGAAACTTCGAAGGCTTCCTTGGTGCCATCGGCGGTTTTTACGGCGACGGTTTTCGTGCCCTTGCCGACGTCTTCAACGGTGCCTTCGGTGGTATGGACGGTTTTATCGCCGAACCACTCAACGGAATGGGCGGTCTTCTCCGCGCCTTCGCCAGTGGTGTGGACGATGACGTGTCCGCCTTCTTTGCCGACGAGGTCGGCACCCTTGGCGCCATCCTTCAGGCCATGGACGGTGGTCTTCTCGGTGAACTTGACCGTTTCGACGGTGCCATCGGCAGTTTTCACGGCGACAGTTTTTGCGCCGGCATCGACTTTTTCGACCGTACCGGTGATGACGTGGGTCGGATTCTGGCCGCGGGCTACAGTGAAAGCGAAACAGGCGCCGAAGATCACCAGGACTGCCCGTAGTTGGACTTGAAAAGAGCTGGATCGCATGGATCCTCCTTGCAATGTAGGAGGGCTGGAATGTCCTCGTCCCATTATAGAGTAGTGCAGAGTTCGAATACAGGACGCCCGGAATCAGCGGAATCAGCGAGGCCGCAGAGAGGAAAGCGGGGGGAAAGCTCATGACGCGCGCAACGCTGAGTTATGCCGGGAGCGCGGCGATGTGTTAGTGTAATTTTCCCAAATTTGCGAAGAGGAAGAGATGGCTAAACCGAAGGTGTTTGCAACCCACAGCTTGTTCGAGGCCGCGCGGCAAATTCTTCAAGAAACCTGTGAAGTGGAATACTGGGCAAAACCGGAACGTCCGCCGCGGGAAGAGGTTTTGCGGCGATTGAAGGATAAAGAGGGGCTGATTTGCCTGCTGACCGAGAAAGTGAACGAGGAACTGCTGAAGGCGGCGCCGAAACTGCGCATTGCGGCGAACGTGGCCGTGGGGTTTGACAACATCGACGTGGCGGCGTGTACCAAGCGAACCGTGGCGGCCACCAACACGCCGGGCGTGCTGGATGAAACGACGGCGGATTTTGCCTGGACGCTGATGATGGCGGTGGCGCGGCGGCTGAGCGAAGGCGAAGCGCTGGCGCGTTCAGGGAATTGGAGACACTGGGACCTGGATCAACTGGTGGGGACAGACGTGTGGGGAAAGACGCTGGGCATCGTGGGGTTCGGGCGGATTGGGCGAGCCGTGGCGCGCCGAGCGGCCGGTTTCCAGATGAAGGTGATTTACACAGACGCGGTGCGCGCGGCCGAAGGGACGGAGGAAGAGTTGAAGGCGGACTTCAGGGACATGAATGCGCTGCTGGCGGAGAGTGACTTTGTCAGCGTGCACGTGCCGCTGCTGCCGGAGACGCGAGGATTGTTCGATGCGGCGAAATTCCAGCGGATGAAGCCGACAGCGTTTTTGATCAACACTTCGCGCGGGCCGGTCGTGGATGAAGCGGCACTGGTCGCGGCGCTGGAAGCAGGGAAAATCGCGGGGGCGGGACTGGACGTCTATGAAAATGAACCATTCATTCATCCCGGGCTTAAACGCGCAAATGTGGTGCTGGCGCCGCACATTGCGTCGGCGTCCTTAGAGACGCGTACGAAAATGGCGTGCATTGCGGCGGAGAATGTCGTCGCATTGTTTACGGGGCAACGGCCGCCGAACATGTTGAACCCGGAAGTTCTAAAGACACCGTAGCGAAACTCCAGGCACACCCCTCATGGCGCAATTGAAGCAGCTTGCCCGGAAGATTTTCCACGAAACGCTGGCGGCCATCGATATCCCCGCGACCATGCAGCGCAAGCTGCTGCGCAAGGGCGCGGTGCTGGTGTGCGGTGAGACGAAGATAGATCTGCGTGATTTCGATAAATTGCGCGTGGTGGCGATCGGTAAAGCGGCGCATGCGATGGTGGATGGGCTGGCGCTGGTGCTGGCGCCTTTTGTGAGATTTGAGGGCGTGGTGTCCGCTCCGACAGTGCCACACAAACACATCCCTGGAATTAAATATTTTGTGGCTGGGCATCCAGTGCCGAATGCGGAGAGCTGGAAGGCGGCGGAGGCGATTCTGACGCTGCTAAAAAAAGGCGACGAGAAAACGCTGGTGTTCTTTCTGCTATCGGGAGGCGGGTCGGCTCTTGTGGAGATGCCACTTGACCCACGGCAAACCCTTGAAGATGTGCAGACACTGCACCGAACGCTGGTGAGCTGTGGGGCGCCAATCGATGCGATCAATGCTGTCCGGAAACACCTCTCCGCTGTGAAAGGCGGCCGGCTGGCGGCGGCAGCTGAAAACGCGACCAAAATCACGCTGGCAGTCAGCGATGTTCCCGTAGGAAAGGAGTCGGCGCTGGCGTCGGGGCCAACGGTACCTGATCCAACTACAGTTGCCGACGCGAAGCGCATCGTCGCGGAGTACTTGCTTCACGAGAAGTTTCCGACGGCCCTGCAGGCTTGGCTCGACAAAACGACAATGCCCGAGACACCAAAAGCCAATGACGCCGTATTTCGAAATTCACATTTTTTGCTGCTGCTGGGGATGGATGACCTGTTTCATCCCGCGCATCACGGCTGGGGATGGATGACCTGTTTCATCCCGCGCATCACGCGGCGGAAGCGAACGGATTTATCGCCTGCTGTGACAATGCGACCGATGACTGGCCAGTGGAAAAAGCGGCGGAGAACCTGCTGGAGCAGTTGGTGGCGCTGCGGGAGACACATGCGGGGCACCGGGTTGCCCTGATTGCGGATGGAGAGGTGAGTTCGCCTGTTACCGGAAATGGAATTGGCGGGAGGAATTCGGCATTCGTGCTGGCGTGTGTGGAAAAAATGGCAGGGAAGAAAATTGCCGTGCTCAGCGCTGGTACTGATGGCGTCGATGGAAACAGTCTGGCTGCCGGAGCGGTGGCGGACGGAGAGACGCTGGCTCGGGCACGTGCGATGGGGCTCGATCCGGTGGATGCGTTCCGGCGAAGCGATGCGTTCACTTTTTTTTCGAAGCTCGAGGACGCGATTGTTACCGGGCCGACGGGGAACAATCTCCGCGATCTGCGGATCTTAATTGCGGAACCGTAAAGGTGCGATTCGACAGAAAAGCGAAGAAAGGACGGACGGAAGTCCGCCCCTACAGGGAACATCCGCCGCTCACGGCTTGGGGGACGGCAGGCGCTTCTCCATGGATTTAAGCCGCTCGCTCATTTCCACTAGCAGGCGCTCGAGCTTTTCGAGCCGCTGATCGGTGCTGAGTTCTTCGCCGGCGGCACCGTCGGCGAACTCTTCGTCGGCTTCGCGGGTACTGGGATTTGCCCTCGGCTTTCCGTCCGCGGGTTTCTTCAGTCGCGCGATCTGTCCTTTAATCATAGGGGCCATTTCGATGCTGAGGTCGTCGCTCCTCAGCAGAGCTTCGAGCGCGGGAATTGCTGTGGCATCGCCACGTCCGCCGAGCGCATAGATCGCGGCCATACGAACGGGAAAGTGCGGTTCGGTAAGATAAGCGGCAATCTGTTTCGTGATGTCCTTGTTGTCCTTCTGCAGACGCGCAAGGCTGTTGATGGCCGCCATGCGAGAGTCGATGGGCTTGCCTGCCGCCGACCACTGCAAGAGAGTTGGCACAGCTTTATCATCCCCCAGCGAACCGAGCGCGCGAAGAGCGGCGTTACGCAGGAAGCCGTCGGGCGAATCGCCCGCGACGGCGGCTTCGAGCGTCGCGAAAGTCTTGAGCCCCTTAAGCCGTCCAAGGGCTTGCAGCGCAGCGGCACGGGCACGATAGGAATCGTCCTGTTTGGCGGTGGCATAGAGCTTCTCTACAACGGCCGTGTCATCTTTGAAATTGCCTAGTGCGCTGACGATGCGGCTCCGGACCCAGGGCTTATCGCTCGAATCCAGCGAGGCGAGAAGCAGCTTGGAAGCGGAAGGGCCGCCCATCTGCCCTATCGTGTCGGCTGCCGTGGCACGAACTCCCCAAGCTTTATCGCTTCGCAGTGTCTCCTCAAGGGCAGCGACGACTTCTTCGTCGTTCTTCATGGTGCCAAGTGCGACAGCAGCGTCGGCGCGATCGGCAAGCTCCGTGGCGCTCTTCAGTTGATACAGCCATTCTTTCTTTTCTTTGTGGAACTCAACCGACTTGAGTAGGTGGCCGCCTTTATCGAAAAGGACCATCACCGGAGCCGATTCTGCAGGCAAAGGGAAAGTCTGTTTGTCCCTCGAAACGGTAACGTTGTAGAGCTTGGGTCCCGTGGCGGTGGTGATTTCGACTTCTACGGGGACGCGGAAGAGGCCAACGCGGCCTTCGATCTTTTGAGTCTGATTGACGCTCAGCATTACTTGATGCTTCTCGTTGTCGTAGGTGTAGCTCAAGTCAAATTTCGGTGCGCCTGCTCCGTACAACCACTGGCTGAAGAATTGGTCGACATTGGTATGCGTGGTCTCTTCGATAGCTTTGGCGAGATCGGCGGTGACAACGTTCTTGCCCCGATTCACTTCCAAATAGTGTTTGATGCCGCGGTAAAAAGCGTCTTCGCCGATCTGGTGGTGCAGCATGTACAATACCCAGCCGCCTTTACCGTATGCGTTGCCGTCGAACTCGCTGGAATCGTCGAAGTCGTGCCGCACGATCGGCTTGTTCCACAAGTTGCCACTTCTGAACCATTCGCGCGCATTGTTCCAACGTTCGTAATCGGCTTGATCCTTGCCAAAGTGCGCTTCGGTCCATACCGCTTCCAGAAATGTCGCGAACCCCTCGTTGAGCCAGATGTCGCCCCAATCCTTGCAGGTGACGAGGTCGCCGAACCACTGGTGTCCGAGTTCGTGCGAGACTAAATCATCTTCGCCGGTGAAATATTCGGGAGCCAGCTTGGGATGAACCAGCGAAGCGCTGGTGTTGGTGGTGGCGCTGGAATTTTCCATGCCGCCGGCAACGAAGTCATCCACCATGACTTGTGAATATTTTTCCCAGGGGTAATCGACGCCAAATTTCTTGCTGAACAGCTCCATCATTGCAGGAGTACGTCCGTAGTTGATGGGAAGGCGGTCGCCGCGTCCCTTGGGCGCGTAGTAGGTAACGGGGATGCCGTGCCAGGACTCTTTCACTTCATCAAATTCACCGGCAACCACGGTGATCAGGTAGGTGGAACTGGGTACGGACTCTTTCCAATACCAGGTCTTCAAGCCTTTGCCGGCGTCGGTGACGCTCATGAGTTTGCCGTTGGAAACGGTAATCCAGGATGCGGGAACCGTAAGAATCGTTTCGGTGGTAAGCCGGTCGTTCGGGTAGTCGTACGTCGGGAGGTAGTAGTGCGTATCCTCTGATTCGCCTTGAGTCCAGATCTGGCTGGGCCTGTCCGGATAATCCTTGTCCGGCAAAATAAAGTACATTCCCTTTGTGGGCCTGCCCTCATACCGGACCGTGATTTCAAACTTGTCTCCGGTCTTAGCCTCGGCAGCGAGGGGGATGGTCAACTTCTCCGCCGTGGTTTCAAATTTTGCGACCGCCTTGTTGACGATCACTTTTTGAATAGTGAGTCCAGCCGAGTCGAAAACGATTTTCGCAGTTCCATCGCGAAGAATAGATAGCGAGTGCGTGACTTCACCGAGAACCTTTTTCTGCTCGAGGTCAAAGCGCAGCGAAATTTTGGAATGCTGCAGATCATAATCGCGGCTCCGCGCGTAAGGCTCATCGGCGGAGAGCTGTGGCGCGGCAATGAAAATCGCCAACATTGCCGCGAGCGCAAGAAATACCGGACGACTGCGACGGTGATTGGCATGGCGAAGGGCTTCCCTGATCATTCTGCTTTGCTCCTGTGAATGGTGTGTCCTGCCCGTTCCAGCGCGGCGATGGCCGCCGTTAATGTTTCGGAAGCGATGAGCAGGTAGTCCGTGTCAAACGTCGAAACGGCAAACAAACTGATTTTTGCTTCGGCGAGCGGCGTTGCCAGCGCAGCTAGCACTCCGATTTCCGACAAAACGAAGGGTCCATGAACTTTCAAGACTCGCCAACCCGGTTGGGACTGCACGCCTACGGGAACGCGGGAAAGTTCTGTGACGATTGAAAGTTCGTCGCCAGTGCGCGTGACGGAAAAGAATGGACCTTGCGTTGCCCACGCCGGAATCGGTGAAGCAGCGTCCAGCCGGGAGATGGCGAAGCGCTCGGACAACAAGCTGAGTTCAAGATGACGGGTCGCGGCGGACATTTAGGGCTAGAGCAAACTCCTAACCAGGCCACCGTCAACAGCGATGGAGGCGCCGTTCACATAGTTGGCACGCTCCGAAGCGAGAAACGCCACGACCGCGGCAAATTCCTGCGGCATTCCAAGGCGGCCAGTTGGGATTTCGCGTTCCCAACCGGCAAACACTTCTTCAGGCTTTGAGCCCGTGCGCGCAGAGATAGTGGAGGCAAGTCCATCGAGGCGAGCGGTGCGCGTATAGCCCGGGCAAACATTGTTCACAGTAATGCCATCGGCGGCATACTCATTGGCCAGCGTCCGCGCTAGTCCGGTCACCGCGGCGCGGATTGAATTCGAGAGCAGCAGGCCGTCGACGGGCTGCTTGACCGCCGAGGAGGTGATCGTAATCAGACGTCCCCACTTATTCTTCTGCATACGCGGCAGAGTTTCCTTTGCAAAATAGATGGTGCTCATCAGAAGCTGGTCGAGGGCAGCGCGCCAGGCTTCCTGCGGGGTGTTCTTAAACAAGTTAGACGGAGGACCGCCGGAATTGGTAACGCAAATATCCAGACGGCCGAAGTGGGTTTCCACCGCGGCAAC
>WNFR01003681.1_pt1 | contig 26899 bp, 21 predicted proteins | sample 5400221 | NCBI WGS metagenome assembly WNFR01 (sample SAMN13153357, study PRJNA577476) | soil metagenome | isolation source: 40 cm soil under Madrone tree | place: USA:California | collected 2016-06-14
AATCGGCGAATTGCTCGTCGAGCTGCTGGCGGATATCCGCAAGGCTCTGCAACAGCAGCGCATGCATGGCTTCGACGAAGCGCCCCTCGCGGCTTAGCGCGTCCGCCGCCGCCAGCGCATCGGCCTGCCGCTGGAGGGCGGCCGCACCCGGATCGGCCGCGGGCGTATCCCATCCTTCATCCGACGCGCGGCGCCAGAACGGCAGCGCATCGCGCAACGCGTAGAGGATCAAAGCGGCCGCGATGGCAAGTCCCAGCCACAACACCTCCTCCGGAACCGGAATCCGCAACGGCTCGATCTTTTTTGGAAACTCGGTCTGCAGCCCGAGCACCCTGATGCTATCGCTCGCGGCCTTCTCCACGGCGGCCCTATCCGCGACAATCTTTGGGGTCTCGATAGGCACCGGGGTCGCGATACCCTTCGGGATCGCGTCATCCTTCGAGATCGCGACCCACTCCGGTGGGGCTCGACCTCCCGTATGGGACGTCTGCGCGCACAGCGGGCCGGACGACAGCATCGTGGCGGCGACAACAATCACAGCGATGCGTCGAAGCATGCCAGCTCCCACCGGCGATCTCAAAAGATCGTCGCGCATCTTAGATGAGCGCGCCGCAAAAACCAGAGGTTGATTCCGATTCCGACGCGCACGTGGTCAAGAATGCGACGACCCGCAAATCCCACCCTTGCGTTGGCGCCGGCCTGCGTGGCCCGTCAGATCCGCATCAGGCCCGCGAATACTTGCAGGCCCATCTCGCAATCCTCGAGCGCGCGGTGGTTCTGGTCGCGGCGCACGCCGAGATGGCGGGCCACGGTCGCAAGCTTGTGATTGGCGAGGTCGGGCAATTTCCGGCGGGCGACCTGCAGGGCACAGACGGATACGTTCTTCACCTTCAGTCTCAGCCGCCCGGCGGCCGCGCTCAGGAAACCCATGTCGAAGGACACGTTGTAGGCGACGAGCGGCAGATCCCCCACGAAGTCGATGAAGCGCGGGAGCGCCTCGGCAATCGGCTCCTGATCCTGCAGCAGGTCGTCGGTGATGCCGGTGATCGATGTGATGAAGCGCGGGACCGGTCCCTCGATTCGAACCAGCCGATGAAAGCGATCCGCGATCTCGCCGCAGGCCGCGACCCGCAGGCCCGCGATCTCGATGATGCGGTCGCCGCGCGGGTTGAGCCCGGTGGTCTCGAGATCGAAGAACACGAATGGACCGTTCGCCGAGCCGGCGCGTGCCGAAGCGGTTGCCATGGTCGATGCCCCCCAGCACCCAGGCGCATGTCCGGCACCGCCACCTGACCCGGAGGTCTGCGCCGTGACGGATGCAAGTCGGTCGCGAATCGCGTGCTGCCCCGACGATAGACGATGCCCGCCGGCCGCGCCAAGCGGCGCTGCGACGAACGAGCCGGAGAGCTGCGCGCGGCGCTCAGTCGCACCGCGGGCCTGCCGCGGTGGCGCATTTTTGCCCGTGGAGCGGTAGACCACGGCCCTGCGGTTCGGCGACTATGGGGCCACAAGATCCGTTCGAGCCAAATACTCAGGGAGGGTCGACCGTGCGAAAACTCCGACTCCTGTGCGCGATCCTCATCAGCGCGGCGCTCGCTGGCGCCGCCAGCGCGCAGGCGCCGGATTTTCCCTCCCGGCCGATCCGCGTATTCGTCGGCTTCGGCCCCGGCTCGGGCGCCGACATCACGGCCCGCGTGGTCGGGGCCCGCATGAGCCAGATCCTCGGCCAGCAGATCGTGGTCGAGAACAAGACGGGCGCAGGCTCGAGCCTGGCGGCCGAGGCCGCCGCGCGCGCCCCCAAGGACGGCTACACCTTGTTGATGGCGACCATCTCGCAGCCGATCAACGCGGCGGTGGTGCCGAATCTCACCTTCGATTTCGTCAAGGATTTTGCGCCGATCGCGCTCATATCCACCACCCCGAACCTGCTGGTGGTTCACCCCTCGATCGGGGTCAAGAGCGTCAAGGAGCTGATCGCGCTCGCCAAGGATAAGCCGGACTCGCTGTCCTTCGGCTCCTCGGGTGTCGCCACCGGCACGCATCTGTCGGCCGAGCTGTTCAAGGTGCTCACCGGCGTGAAGATGGTTCACGTGCCCTATGGGGGCAGCGCCCAGGCGGTCACTGATCTGCTCGCCGGCCGCATCCAGCTCTTGTTCTCGCCGGCCTCCACCGTGATCCAGCATGTGCACGACGGCAAGCTGGTGGCGCTCGCCGCGACCGAGGCCAAGCGCGCCGCCATCGCGCCCGAGGTTCCCACCATGGCGGAAGCAGGTCTCCCCGGCTTCGCGACCGGCCTGTGGTTCGGCCTGCTCGCGCCGGCCGGCACGCCGCGCGAGGCGATCGACAAGATCTCCGCCGCCGCCAACGAGGCGCTCAAGGCAGACGAGGTCGGCAAGGCGCTGCATCCGCAGGGCATCGATCTCCTGGGCGGAACGCCCGATGACTTCGCGCGCTATATCGACAGCGAGATGAAACGCTGGGACTCGGTCGCGCGCGCGGCCGGACTGAAAAGATAATGAATGGCCCGCCGGAGGACATCCATGAAAAGGCTTCATCGAGTCGCCGCGGTCCTGTCGATCGCCCTCGCCGCGACGACGACGGCCGGCCGGGCCGACGATTATCCGTCGCGCCCCGTGCGCGTCATCGTGGGTTTCACGCCCGGGGCCTCGGCCGACATCACGGCGCGCATCGTCGCCAACCGCATGGGCCAGATTCTCAACCAGCAATTCGTGGTCGAGAACAAGCCGGGCGCCGGGTCGAATCTCGCCGCCGACTTCGTCGCCCACGCCCCCAAGGACGGCTATACGCTGCTGATCGGCACCTCGGCCAATCTGACCAACGCGGTGATCACGCCCAATCTCGGCTTCGATTTCGTCAAGGACTTCGCGCCGATCGCGCTCGCCACGACGGCGCCGATCATCCTCGCGGTCCATCCCTCGCTCGGGGTCAATTCCGTGCAGGAGCTGATCGCGCTCGCCAAACAGAAGCCGGGCGAGATCTTCTATGCCTCGACCGGCGTCGGGGCGGCGCCGCATCTTTCGGGCGAGCTGTTCAACGCGCGCGCCGGGATCAAGACCGTGCACGTGCCATACCAGGGCAGTCCGCAAGCGGTCACCGACCTGATCGCCGGCCGCACCTCGATGATGTTCTCGCCCGCCTCCGCGGTTATGCCGCATATCGAGTCGGGCGCCCTCAAGGGTCTCGCCTCGGCGGCGAGCAAGCGGCCGAGCATCGCGCCGAACCTGCCGACCATGGCGGAGGCCGGCCTGCCCGATTTCGACACCAGCATCTGGTTCGGGCTGATGGCCCCACTCGGCACGCCACCCGAGGTCATCGACAAGCTCGCGCGTGCGGTCAACGACGCGCTCGCGTCGAACGAGGTTCTGAGCAGCCTCAAGACGCAGGGATTCGACACCCTCGGCGGCAGCCCGGAAGAGTTTGCCCGCACCATCACCCGCGACGTGGCGCGCTGGACCATCGCGGCGCAGGCCGCCGGAATGCGCAAGTAGCGGGCGGGCGAGTGGCGAGCCGTGAATGGCGCATGGCCAACAGGGGGTGAGCCTGCGGCAACCTCTTATTCGCTATTCGCTACTCGCCGTTCCCCCTGCGCTCTTCGTCACGCCCTACCCTTTCCGCCATGCTGCCGCCCCGATCTTGCGGCGCATTGCCATGAACCCATCCCATGACGAATGGGCCGTTTGCGCCCGACAGCCCACGAGATTCCCGATGCGTCACGTCACCTTCCGCCGCCTGTCGCGCCCATTGGCGGCGATCGGCGCGCTCCTGTTCGTCGGACTGGCTGGCGCCCCGGCCGCCGCTCAGCTCGCCATCACGCCGGGCGACGTCGCGACCAATGTCGGCATCTCCTGGGAGGTGAAAAACCGCTTCCGCCTGTTTCGCGACGCCAAGGACTTCAGCCGGCACGTCGCGGTGACGGGCGCAGGCGGTATCCTGGCCGCCGAGCAGGCGCTCGCGCAGGAGACCGCGGGCCGCGGCTGGGCGCGCGACATGGTGGCCCGGTTGTGCGTCGACGGCGCCGGCCGCATCCTGGAGACTTGCCAGCGCGACGGGGTGCGCGAATCTTATCTCGCTCCGGTCGACCATCCGGTGTCGGTCCGGCTTTCGGGCGAGGTCCCGTCCGACGCGACCTGTGCGTGGTCGTTCGACAATGGCGAAAGCCCGGCCCAGACCTTGACGGCCAATTGCCGCGACGACGTGAACCTGCGCGCGCGCTACGGCAAGCCGACCGCGGTCACGGTCGAGTTTGCGACGCCGGGAGGCGCGGCGCGCCGGGCCGGCGGCGAGATCCAGGTGCGCGATCTTCTCATCGCCGGAATGGGCGATTCGGTCGCGTCCGGCGAAGGCGATCCGGACCGCCCGGTCGCGCTTGCGGATGACGGCTTCTGCTTCCGCAACTTCTTCGCCACCGGCCGCCGCGAATATTTCCGGCCGGGCCGCGTCGGCTTCAACGGCGACAAGGCATGCGAGGGCGGGCGCTCGGCCGATACCAACACGTCGGGGCGCGGCACCGACAGCAACATGGCGGAATGGTCGAAGCTCTCCGCGCGCTGGCTTTCCGCCGCCTGTCACCGCTCGCTCTACAGTTATCAATTGCGCGCGGCGCTCGGCCTCGCGATCGAGAACCCGCACATCGCGGTGACCTTCCTGCCGCTCGCCTGCACGGGCGCCACGATCGAGGTCGGGCTGTTCGGCGTCCAGCCCGCCCGCGAGATCAATTGCGGCGGCGGCGGCGCGTGTCCGAGCTCGGTGCCGGGACAGATCACGCAGTTGCAGGACATCCTCGCGCGCGCGCGGCGCACCCAGCCCGGCCGGGCCATCGACCTCGTCTTCCTCACCGTCGGGGCAAACGACACTTATTTCTCGGGCCTGGTCGCGGACGTGATCATCGAGGCCACCGCCGAGCGGGCGCTGTCACGCCGCAGCGGCGTGATCGCGACCGTCGAGGAAGCGCAAGCGGCGCTCGACACCACGCTGCCCGCGGGTTTCGCCAGATTGCGCGCCGCGCTCAAACCCTTCCTCGGCGGCCACCTCGACAAAGTGGTGTTCACTTCCTACGGCCATCCGGCGCTCAGCCCCGAGGGCGGCCCCTGCCCGGGCGGTCCCGACGGCTTGGACGTCCACCCCGCCTTCAATGCCAACCCCGAGCGCATGCGCAAGGTCGCGCTGTTCGTGCAGAACCGTTTCCTGCCGGCCATCAAGGCGCTCGCGACCTGCACGGGCGGCGTCACCTGCACGGCCGCCGATCGCATGACCTTCGCCGACTCCCATCAGGCGGTCTTCGCCCAGCACAGCATGTGTGCGCGCGCCGCGACCGATCCGGATTTCGACCGCGACTGCTTCTCGCCTGACGGCAAGAGCTTCGCCGACAATCCGGTCGACGGCGCGAGCGACCCGATGGCGTGTGACCGGCGCGCAAGCGAGTTTCGCGCCTATGCGTCGCGTGCGCGCTGGGTGCGCACCGCCAATGACAGCTATTTTGCCGCAATGACCTTCCCGGAAGGCGTGTCGCCGGGGATGCGACCGAGCGACCTGCACGATGCGACCTGGGGCATTCTGTCCGCGGTCTACGGCGGCGCGGTCCATCCGACCGCCGAAGGTCACGCCGCGATGGCAGATGCCGCCCTCGCCGGCGCGCGCGCCGCGCTCCAGCTCGTGCCGGCGGTCGGCGCCGTGCTGGTCGAGCCGCTGCCGCCGCCCGCACCGGAGGCGCCGACGCAGGGACGGTGAGAGCCTGTAGGTTGGGTTAGCGCGAAGCGCGTAACCCGACAGGTATGGTGCCGGCATTGTTGGGTTACGGGCACCGATCTCGGGCTTGCCCGAGATCGGCATGATAAATGCGCAAGTCGGGTAAACCCGACTTGCGTGCCCTAACCCAACCTACGGATGACCGCCTCAACTCACCCCGAGCTTCTTCTGCAAGCTCGTCGACGAGGTCGTGTATTGGAACACGAGCCGCTTGTCGGGATAGACGTAGTGGTAGGCCTTCTGCGCCATCAGGGCGCCCTCGTGGAATCCGCACAGGATCAGCTTGAGCTTGCCCGGATACGTATTGATGTCGCCGATCGCGAAGATGCCGGGGATGTTGGTCTCGAAAGCCGCGGTATCGACCGGGATCAGATCGTCTTCCATCTTGATGCCCCAGTCGGCGACCGGGCCGAGCTTCATGGTCAGGCCGAAGAACGGCAGCAGGGCGTCGCATGCGACCGTATAGGGTTCGCCCTTGTCGGGTTTGGCGTGCGCCATGGTCAGTTGCCCGCCATCGCCCGCGAGCGCGGTGACCTGGCCCAACTTGAAATCCACCTTCCCCTCGGCGACCAGCACCTTCATCTTGTTGACGCTGTCGGGCGCGGCGCGGAACTGGTCGCGCCGGTGCATCAGGGTCAGGTGACGGGCGATCGGCGCGAGGTTGAGGGTCCAGTCGAGCGCCGAGTCGCCGCCGCCGACGATGAGCTCTCGAACAGCTTTCCCGCGTCGGTTCGCACGCGGAACAGCGGCTCGCCGATCTTCTCGATGCTCTCGACCATCTCGCCGAGATGGAACACCGGGTTGAACGGCTTGATCTGCGCCATCAGGGCGTCGCTCAGGCCGTGGCCGGTCACGTAGGGGATGCCCGGAATGTCGTAGATCGGCTTTTCGGGATAGAGCTCGGCGCACTGACCGCCCACCTTGTCGAGGATGTCGATCACATGCGTCTTCATGTCGAGCAGCCCGAGCTCGAAAACCGCGAACAAGCCGCAGGGGCCTGCCCCGATGATGAGCACGTCGGTCTTGATCGGTTCATTCACGGCACGCATCGCAAACCTCGTCCTGGCATCTCGTTCTCGGCCGCGCTGCGGCGCGCCGGCTGGGTGGGCGGCCCGCGCCCGTTGATTTTTCCGGCGCTTGTCTAGCCGGGCCTCCGGCTGGAGGAAAGGGCCGATCGGCGCCCATCGGCACCCACACAGGCCCTGCGGCGCTTGCCGATCGCGCCCGGCCGGCCGCCGATATAAAGCAGAAAATTGCCGGTCAGCGGCGCGGAACACGCATTATAATATATCCGCGCCTTAGGCCTGACGCTCCGGCACCGTCACCAACAGGCCGTCGAGCGCGTCCGTCACCTTGATCTGGCAGGACAGTCGCGAATTCGGCCGCACGTCGTAGCCGAAATCGAGCATGTCCTCCTCCATCGGCGAAGGCCCGCCGACGATCTCGCGCCAGGCCTCGTCGACATAGACATGACAGGTCGCACAGGCGCAGGCCCCGCCGCATTCGGCCTCGATCCCGGGCACCCCGTTCCGGATCGCCGTCTCCATGACGGTCGATCCGACCTCGGCGTCGACCGGATGGGAGACGCCCGCGGCGTCGGTAAAATTGATTTTCGGCATAACGGTTGCGTGCTTACGGGGATGAGCGGCCGGCCCGCTCGGGCCGGAGGCGCATCCTATATAGGCTCGCGGTGGAGGACGCCAGTGCGCCGTCGAAAACCCGGCTTGCGCGTTGCGTCGGACCTTCGCCCGGCGGGCGGATCACGCCGTCGCCAGAAGCTCGGTGATCGTCGCCCGCGCCTCCGCGGCCGCCGCCGCCAGAGCCGCAACCGCGCTCGCGCGTTCAGCCGGAGCCGCGGCTTCCACGGCCGCGGCGGCGCGCGCCACCGGCCAGGCGCCGATGCCGCGCGCGGAGCCTTTGATCGTATGGGCGAGCGCAGGCACGCTGGATGGATCCACTTCGCCCATGCGCGCGATCAGCATATGGACCTGGCGGTCGAACAGCGCCAGCACCTCGCGCTCGAGGCCATGGTCGCCCAGCGTCATGCAAAACAGGTGCGCGAAGTCGATCGGCTCCTCGCCGACGCGCGCCAAGTCCGGCCGAATGGCCGCAGCATGGTGGTTATACATCTACGCCATCCCGGAGGCTCTTTGAGGTCCTCTCCCGGCACACTCTGGGCGCCAACCGCCAAGGCCGGGTAAACGCCGGCCTGCCGGCGCGCCCCTCACACCAGCCGAACGCCTGTACGGTTAAGAATGTCTTAGCTGCCGTCTCGACCCGGATTCGGATACCAACCCGCCCGCCTTGATCGGGTTCCGGTTCCCCGTCCAACCATGTCTGACCGAGTTTTCCACCGCCTTTACGGGGATGCCGCCCGCATCGCAAAGGCTAGATGCCGCTCGGCCCCATGGCCGCCGCAATGGTGTTGCGATGATGGTGGCGCGGATGCACGGGGAATCGGGGTAAGTGCATGTCCAACCTGCCAGATTTGCGCTTTTGCCGGCCCGCGCCAACCCGGGCTAACGTTAACGATGATTAAAAAGCGGTTACCAAAATGGTTTATTTGGGTTTGCCCAGTGGGTAGTATGCCCGCGTGGCAGGGGGACTGCCGGGGGCCTGCAGCGATACCCGCTGCCCAAAGACCGACCATCACACGCCCGTGGCGCGGCCTTGCGTGATCCACGCGAGGTCGCCGTCCTGGTTCAGCGTACGAGGCGACGACCAAATGGCGACCAATTCCAAGCTGCCTAAGGATCCGACCGAAGTCGCCATGTCGGCGATCCAGGACGCGCTCGAGATGCGGGGGCCGGAAGCTCGTCCCGCTCTCTCCGCCCAGCGCGATACCGCCCGCGTGCCCGCCGATGACGATCTTTTCATGGATCCGGCCGCTGCCGTGCCGGCGCGCGAGGAGCGGCCCGTCCGGGTCGCCGCCAATGACGACCGCGCCAGTATCGGCCAGGTCCTTCAGGCGCTGCAGCGCCGTCCGACCCGCACCCCTTATGTCATTGCGGGCCTGTTTTCGGCCGCCTGGATCGTCTGCGCGCTCGGTCTGGCCTACAGCTACCAGGGCGAATTCGCCGCCCTCGTGTCCCAGGGCGGCACCGCCGTTCCGCTGCTGGTGGGCCTCGCGGCAGGATTCTTCGCCCCCGTCGTGTTCTTCTTCGTCCTCGCCCATATGCTGTCGCGCTCGCAGGAGCTGCGGATCATCGCCCAGTCGATGGCGGAGGTCGCGATCCGTATCGCCGAGCCGGAGACGCTCGCGCATGATTCCATCGTCAGCGTCGGCCAGGCGATCCGCCGCGAGGTGGCCGCGATGGGCGACGGCGTCGAGCGGGCGCTGGCGCGCGCCGCCGAGCTCGAATCCCTCGTCAACAACGAGGTCACCGCGCTCGAGCGAGCCTATAACGACAACGAGCTGCGCATCCGCACCCTGCTCGACGGTCTGGCGTCGCAGCGCGAGACTCTGGTCGGCCAGGCCGAGCAGGTCCGCGCCGCCATCACCAACGTCCATCTCGACCTCTCGCACGACATCACCTCGGTGAGCGAGACGGTCGCCGAACGGGTCAACGAGGCCGCGCAGCGCATCGCCCGTACGCTCTCCGAGAAGGGCGAGCACATCACCACGGCACTCGGCCAGGCCGCCGATTCGATGATCGGATCGCTCGCCGATCGCGGCGGCGACCTGCTCGACCGGCTCGAGCGAACCAGCCGCGAGACCACCCATGCGATCGAGGGCGCGAGCGACCGGCTGACCTCGAGCCTCAACTTCAAGACCGATCACCTCAACGAGGAGTTCGTCGAGATCGCCACCAACATGCAGCAGATGATGTCGTCGCGGCTCGACCGGGTCGCCGACAGCTTCGCGCAGAAATCGGCCTCGATCGTCGACCTCATGGAAACCCGCTCGCACGCGCTCACGCAGACGATCGTCGAGACCTCGAGCCATCTCGCCGAGACCATCGCGACGCGCGCCGACGAGGTGAACAGCACGCTGAAGTCGACAGGCGACTCGATCGTCCTCGACCTGAGCCTGCGCGGCAGCGACGTGGTGTCGAAGATCGAGCAGACCGGCGGCAAGATCACCGACACCATCATCGAGCGCGGCGAGAAGGTCACCGAGACCTTCAGCGCGAGCGCCGAGGCGCTCGCCGACTCCATCGGGGTTCGCGGCGAGGCGGTGCGCGAGATGCTGGCGCAACGCCTCGGCGCCTTCGAGGAGATGTTCACCCACGGCGGCTCCGAGCTGGCCGAGCGTATCGGCCGCGACTCGAGCACGCTCGGCAATCTCATCACCCGGCATGTCTCCGAATTCGACCGCACCGTGCGCACTTATGGCGGCGAGCTGGTCGAGCGCCTCGCCCAGCGCACGCAGGACCTCAACGAGTCGATGAAGACCTACCTCGACGGCTTCGACGGGCGCGTCGGCGCCAAGGCGATGGAGGTCACCACCTCGCTCGACCAGCGCCTCGGGCGGTTCCAGGACGCGCTCGACAGCCGCACGCAGAGCCTCAACGACGCTTTGTCCACCCGCGTCACCGACATCGCCAAGACCGTGGCCGACGGCGGCAAGGAGGTCGTGGCCGCGCTCGACAAGCGGATCGGCGACGTCGACACTTCCCTGGGCAACCGCGCCACGCAGGTCGCCGACAACATCGAAATCCGCATCAACCGGTTCGAGGAGCTCCTGATCGGCCGCGCCGAGGCCGTCACGCGCGAGATCGAGACGCGCAGCAAGTCGGCGGCCGAGCTGCTGAACGGCCGCATGGAGGAGCTCTCGCACGCGATCAAGATCAATTCCGGGGAAGCCGCCAGCGCCCTGGAGTCGCTCGCGACCGTCACCGCCCAGGCGATCACCGGCGCCGCCGTCGCGTCGAGCGAAAGCATGCGCTCGACCGCGGGCGAGGTCGAACGCTCGCTGAACTCGCTGTCGACGGGCGTGACCGGCGTGCTCAAGCAGAATGCCGAAGAGGTCGAGCGCACCCTGCTCGGGGTGAGCTCCGAGGTCGCCCGCAACCTCGTCGGTCGCGCCGACGAGATCGCGGCCGCAGTCAGCCAGCGCTCCGCCGAGCTCACCGGCATCCTCGACGACAAGTCGGGCCTGCTGCTCTCCGCCATCTCGAGCAGGACGGCCGCGTTCACCGCCCAGGTCGGCAGCGCCACCGATTCGGCGGTTCAGTCGATCGAGTCGAGCGGAATGGCCTTCGCGGGCACGATGATGGACAATTCGAACGAGCTCGCGCGCATCATCAACGACGCCGGCGCGAACGCGTCCGACGCCGTCCATCGCACCATGAAGGAGCTGCACGAGAAGACCCTCGGCGCGGTCGAGCAGTCGCGCCAGACCGCGACCGTGACGGTGGCCGAGATGCTGGAGACGCACGGCATGCTGCGCTCCGACACCACCACCCTGTTCGAGCGGCTGCGCGAGGCCAACGGCCTCCTGCAGGAGGTGCTCAGCGGAGCCCAGGACAATCTGAGCTCGATCGAGAGCATGCTGTCGAGTTTCGACGGCCATGGCCGCTCGCTCGTGCAGGCCGTCGAGGTGGTCGACACCAGCAACCGCCGCATCGACGAGACGCTCGGCGCCCGGCGCGCCGCCCTCGACGAGGTGGCGATCAGCCTCGGGCGCCGCACCCAGGATCTCGACGAGCGGCTCAAGCGCTTCTCGGGCCTGCTCGACGAGTCGCTCGCGGCGGCCGAAGCGCGGGCGCGCGATATCGCCCGCGTGGTCGCGGACGCGACGGCGGAAGGCACGCGCGCCGTGGCCGATCAGCACGATGCGGTGCGCGTTGCGACGGAGCAGGAACGGGCCCGCACCGCGGACGCGCTGCGTGCGCTCTACGAGCAGGCCACCAACGAGGCCCATATGCTGTTCCGCGAGAACGCGGGCGACGCGCAGAACATGCTGCAGGAGGCGAAGGAACGCTTCTCCGACATCGTCTCGGGCGTCAAGCAGATGGCGGCCGAGATGCAGCGCGAGCTCGACACCACGCGCCAGGAGCTCCGCCGCGGCATTCTCGAATTGCCGCACGAGACGGCCGAGAGCGCCTCGCAGATGCGCCGCGTGATCGTCGACCAGATCGAGGCGCTCGCCGAGCTCAACCGCATCGTCGCCCGCCACGGCCGCGGCATGGATACGGCCCAGCCCGATTCGGCGCGCCGCGCCCATCCCGAGGACTCCGTCGTGGTGAGCATGGGCGGACGCGGGACGCGGACAAGCGGCCGCGCCGACATCACCGGCGCCCCCGGCTCGACGCCGGGCGCCGGGCCGACCACGCCCTTTGCGCCGACGCGGCGGGCGGATGCGCCGTCGCTCAGCCCGGCCCAGGGCAACGCTTCAAGCCTTGGCGCGGGACCCGGTGCCGGACCCGGCACGGGAGCCGGCGCCGGCCCGGCCGGACGCGGCGGCTGGCTGACCGACCTGTTGAGCCGCGCGTCGCGCGAGCCCGATACGGCGCGCGGCGACGACCGCCAGCGCCCCGACGAACGTCCGCCGCTGCGGCACGATGACCGGCCCGCGCCGCGCAACGACGACCGGCAGGCCCGGCCGGACGACCGCGCCCAGCGCCACACCATCGAGTCGCTCGATTCGCTCTCGGTCGACATCGCCCGCATGATGGACCACAACGCCGCGACCGAGTTGTGGGACCGCTACAATCGCGGCGAGCGCAACGTGTTCACCAAGCGGCTCTACACCATGCAGGGCCAGAAGGCGTTCGACGAGATCAGCAAGCGCTATCGCGCCGACCGCGAGTTCAAGCAGACGGTGGATCGCTATATCGGCGAGTTCGAGCGGCTCCTGGAAGAGGTCTCGCGCGACGACCGCAGCCAGATGGTGGCGCGGACCTATCTCACCTCGGAGACCGGCAAGGTCTACACCATGCTGGCGCACGCGGCCGGGCGCTTCGACTAGCCTCCCCTGCCCCACGCAGCAGACAGAAGGGCGCGCCGCAACGGCGCGCCCTTTTGCTTTCCGCCGATTTCGCTTCGCCCAACCGGCCGCGACATGCGAGCCGTCACCGCTTCGGTTTCTCCTCCGCCGCCGCGGCCGATCCGCCGAACAGCAGCCGGCTCGGGTTGCGGTCGATGTTCCTCACGGTCCTCTCGACCTCGGCGAGCGTGCGCCGTCCGTCGATCGCGAGCTTCTCCCATTCGCGCAGGCCGCTGCTGGAGAAGCGCGCGAGCCCGGTCGCGATGTCGGCGGTGCGCGCGTCGAGATTCTCGGCCGCCGTCTTGATGGCGCGCGCCGCCTGCGCGATGTCGCCCGGGGCATTGGCGCCGCCGCCGATCAGGCCCTCGGCGCCCGCCAGAATGTGACTGATGCGCTCCGAATTGCCCGCCAGCGTCTGGGAAAATGCCTCGATATTCCTGAGCGCGCCCTTGAGAACGGCCTCGTTGTCGGCGACGAGCGCGTCCAGCCGGCGCATCGCGTCGCGCGCGGTCTGGGTCACGTCCGCCGCCGCGCCGGCGTCGACCCTGAGCGTGGGCGGCGTGCCGGGCGCGGCCGGCGCGCCCTGCGAGCCGCCTTTGAGCGCGATCGAGGCGGTCCCGGTCACGCCCTGATATTCGAGACTGACCCATGTGTCGGCCCGCACCGCCACCGACTTGTCGATCGCGGCCAGCGCCACCACCTCGCGCGGCGCCGCCGGATTGAGCTTGAGATCGGTGACCTCGCCGACCCGGATGCCGTTGAACAGCACCGCGGCGCCGGTCCGCAGACCCGAGACCGAGCCCTCGAATACGATGCGGTAGGGCGCGCGGTCGCCGGCGGCGCCGATCGTGTTGAACCAGTAGACGAACCCGAATCCGCCCAGGATCACGGCGAGCGTGAACAGGCCTATGAGAACGTAGTTGGCTCTCGTTTCCATCGCAGAGCGCCTTTCCTAGAGCAACGTTATGCCGCACGCGCGCCGCCGACGCGCGAACGCTTGCCGCGAAAATAGGATTTCACCCACGGATGCTCGGACGCGAGCAGGGTCGGGATCGGTCCCGCCGTGATCACCCTGCCCTCGGCCAGCACCGCGATGCGGTCGCACACCGTGTGCAGGCTGTCGAGGTCGTGCGTCACCATGAAGACGGTCAGCCCCAACGTGTGCTGCAGGGTGCGGATGAGCTCGTCGAACTCGCCGGCGCCGATCGGATCGAGGCCCGAGGTCGGCTCGTCGAGAAAGACGATCTCGGGATCGAGCGCAAGCGCGCGCGCCAGCGCGACGCGCTTGGTCATGCCGCCGGACAGCTCGGCGGGATATTTGTCGCGCACGTCGGCGGTAAGTCCGACCATCTCCAACTTGGCGAGCGCCACTTCGTCGAGCAGCCGGCCCGACAGATCGAGGTATTCCCGGATCGGGAATTGCACGTTCTGCAGCACCGTGAGGGCGGAGAACAGCGCGCCCTGCTGGAACAGGATGCCCCAACGGCGTTCGACGCTGCGCCGGACGCTCTCGGAGGCGGCGCCGACGTCGACGCCGAATACCTCGATCAGCCCCTCGCGTTTCGGCAGCAGGCCGATGATCGAGCGCATCAATACGGACTTGCCGGCGCCCGAGGCGCCCACGAAGCCGAGGATCTCGCCGCGGAAGACGTCGAGCGAGAGCCGGTCGAGCACCGGCGCGGCGCCGGAGGCGCCCGCGAAGCCGACCACCAGATCGCGCACCCGGATCACCGCATCGTTGCCGGGCTCCGCCATGGTTCCCATTTTGGCTCACATCCCGATCGAAGCGAAGAACATGGCGAATATGCCGTCGAGCAGGATCACCAGGAAGATCGACTTCACCACCGAATCGGTGGTCTTGAGGCCGAGCGAGGCGGCGCTGCCCTTGACCTCGAGCCCCTGCGTGCCGGCGATGACGCCGATGACGAGCGCCATGAAGGGCGCCTTGATCATGCCGGTCGCGAAGTCCTGCAGCGAGATCGCCTCCTGCATGCGCGACAGATAGACCTCCGGGCTCATGCCGCCATAGAGCCAGCACATCAGGCCGCCGCCATAGAGCGCCGCCATCGAGCCGAGGAAGGTGAGGCACGGAACCGCGATGATGAGCGCCAGCACGCGCGGCAGGATCAGCACGTCGATCGGATCGAAGCCCATGGTGCGCAACGCATCGATCTCCTCGCGCATCTTCATCGAGCCGATCTCGGCCGTGTAGGACGAGCCCGAGCGCCCGGCCACCATGATGGCGACCATCAGCACGCCGACCTCGCGCAGCACCAGGATGCCGACCATGTCCACCACATAGACGTCGGCGCCGAACTGGCGGAAATGGAAGAGCCCTTGCTGGGCCAGGATGCCGCCGATCAGGAAGGTGATCAGCAGCACGATCGGGACCGCGCGCCAGCCGACGCGGTCCATCTGATGCACCATGGAGGTCAGGCGGAATGTCCGCGGATGCGCGATGGCGCGCCCCAGGGCGGCCGCCAACGCGCCGATCATCGCCACCACGGCCCCGATGTCATGGCCGATCTGGCCGACCGTGCGGCCGACGACGGCGAGCGTCGCGGTGAGCGCATTGTGGCGCGGCGTCGGCGTTGCGGCGCGATTGCACTGGCATGCTTGCGCCACAAGGCCGCGGTAATGCTCCGGGAGGCCGATGATCGTCGCTTCGCCCCCGGCGGACGCGAGCCCGCGCAGCAGGCGCTCAAGCAGCCAGGCCCCGAAGGTGTCGAGCCGTTCCACCCGGCCCATATCTATGTCGACGCTGCCGACCTTGGGGTGGCGGGCGATCACCCGCCCGATCAGCCCTTCGAGCTCGCCCGCCCGCTCGGCCGTCCACGTTCCGGCGGCGCTGAGCGCCAGCCGGTCGCCATTATTCGCGCTTTCGAGCAAAGGCCCGCCGTTCAAAGCGTCAGCTCCCACCCCTGGAGATCGACCGCCCGGCCGCGGGTGCGGCACCCTTGCGGGCGGAAGATTCCATTCACCATAATCCCCATCCTAGGCCTGCACGCGTTTCGTAATCCCTAAACCACAATGAAGCCCGCAATGAGCCCTGCCCGCCCGCTGTCCTTGCGCGTCGCGACCGAGCGCTGGCCGATAGCCGGCGCCTTCACGATCAGCCGCGGCTCCAAAACCCAGGCCGAGGTGGTGGTCGCCGAGGTCGATGACGGATTACATCGCGGTCGCGGCGAATGTGTGCCCTACGGGAGGTATGGTGAAACCGTTGAGGGCGTGGCGGCCGCCATTGCCCGCCTGGGGCCGGAGATCGCGCGGGGCCTCGACCGCGGCGGCCTGCAAGACGCCCTGCCGGCGGGTGCAGCCCGCAATGCCCTGGATTGCGCCTTGTGGGACCTCGCCGCCAAGCGGGCCCAGCGTTCGGTCCAGGCGCTCGCCGACCTGCCGCTGCCGCGTCCGCTCGTCACCGCCTACACGATTTCGCTGGGGACCCCCCACGCCATGGCGGCGGCGGCCGAAAAGGCCGCGTCGCGCAGCCTCCTCAAGGTCAAGCTCGGCCAGGCCGGCGATCCCGAGCGCATCCGCGCGGTGCGGGCGGCCGCTCCCCGTGCCGAACTGATCGTCGACGCCAATGAAGGCTGGACCGCCGAAAATCTCGGCGAGAACCTCGCCGCCTGCGCGGCTGCCGGCGTCACGCTGGTCGAACAGCCGCTGCCGGCCGAGGCGGACGCCGTCCTCGCCGATATTCCGCATCCGATTCCGGTATGCGCCGACGAAAGCGTGCATGATCGCGCCTCGCTCAAGCGGCTCGCCGGCAAATATGACGCGATCAACCTCAAGCTCGACAAAGCCGGCGGACTGACCGAAGCGCTCGCGCTCGCGGCCGAGGCCGCCCGAATGGGCCTGGGTCTCATGGTGGGGTGCATGATCTCGACGTCGCTCGCGCTCGCGCCGGCCATGCTGGTGGCGCAGAGCGCGCGCGTGGTCGATCTCGACGGCGCGCTGCTGCTCGCGCAAGACCGCGCCGATGGCCTGCGCTACGAGGGTAGCCTGGTGTATCCGGCAACCCCGGCGCTGTGGGGCTAGGGCATTTCCGGCGAAAGCATGTCGGTCCCGATCCGGCGACGCCATGCGACGTTTTGGAACTGGTGGGTTCCCGTAACCGTGGCCGATAATCCTCGTATGGAAAAATTTTTGCCGGTTCCCTGCCGAAGACAGTCGCGGCGCTGACTCAAATCTGTTAGGGAAAGGCTCGGGAGGGGTGAGCATGCATTTCATTGCAATTCTCGCTGCCGCAGCTCTTGCGGCGCTTTCCGCCACGTCCGCGCAAGCGGCGGTGCGAATCACGGACGACCCGGGCGGCTTGATGACGCAATACGCGTCGCGCTTCTCCGCGGTGCGCCAGACCGGCGAAAAGGTCGTCATCGACGGGCCATGCCTGTCGGCCTGCACCATGGTGCTCGGCATCCTTCCGCGCGAGCAGGTCTGCGTGACCCACAATGCCGTTCTCGGCTTTCATGCCGCCTGGAACTACAACGGCCATGGTCGCCGCGTCACCAGCGCGGTCGCCACGCAGGCGCTGATCGACATCTATCCGCCACCGATCCGCTCCTGGCTCGCCCGGCGCGGCGGGCTGTCCCCGACCATGAAGTTCCTGCGCGGGCGCGAACTGGCCGCGATGTATCCGGCCTGCCGTTAGGTTCCATATGGGGTCGCCGTTGCGGCGGCGGTCTCGATCGCGGATCGAGCGCCGGCAGGATTCGCCGCAAACATTCCCATGCTGCGTCACGGGCCGCCGGCGCTCACGCGGCCGGTGGCTTACGCTCCAATGCGAGCCCCACCACCGTGAGCATGACCCCAGCCGCTGCAGCCGCCGCCATCGCCCCATAGGCGAGGCTGCCGTAGGACGCGACCAGCGCGCCCGACAATCCCATGGCGGCGGCGAACACGATGCCCTGCGTCGTGGCAAAATCCCCCTGCGCGGTCGCGCCCCGGCCGGCGGGCGCTATCCGGGCGAGGAAGTGCATGCTTCCGAGATGGGTCGCCGCGAAGCTCAGCGCGTGCAGGCCCTGCAAGAAGGGCAGCGCCGCCGTCGGCGGATCGAACGCCATGGCGGTCCAGCGGATCACGCCGCCGATCCCCCCGAGCACGATCATCGGGGTGGCGCCGAGCGCCGCGACGGCACGCGCCGAGACCGCGAACAGTGCGATCTCAGCCAGAACGCCGAGTCCCCACAGCAGGCCGATCGCCGGGCCGGCGATGCCCTTGGCGCTCCATTGCAGGGTGGCGAAACCATACATGACCGCATGGCTCGCCTGGATCAGGCTCGTCCCGATCACCACCGTGACGAAGACGGGCGAGCCCCATAACGAAGCGCCCGCCGGCCGCATGCCGGCCGGCTCGGGCGCCTCGGGCGCGAGCCGGGCGAGGCCGAACGCCGCCGCGGCGGTCAGTCCCAGCGCCGCCACCACGGCCCAGATCACGTCTTGCGCGCCCAGGCGCGCGAGCAGCAGCCCGCCCGCCAGATTGGCGATGATGAAGGTCACCGAGCCCCATAGCCGCACCGAGCCATAGCGGTGCGCACCCCCCTGCAGGCCGCGCAACGCATAGGCGTCGGCCAGCGGCAGCACCGGCGAGATCGCCAGGGCGGCGAGCGCGAAGGCCGCCAGAATGAAGTGGAAGCCGGAACCCAGCCCGATCAGCACAAAGCCTGCGATGCTCGCAATCGAGACGGCGACCAGCGCCTGGCGCAGCACGCCAAAACGATCGGCAAGGCGGGTCGACAGCGGAACCGCGATGAGACGCACCACCAGCGGGGTCGCGAGCACGATGCCGATTTCGCGCGCGTCCAGGCCCTTGGCGGCGAGCCAGGCCGGCATGAACGGCATGGACAACCCGGCGTAGACAAAGAATGCGCCATAAAATAGCGATAGGCGGAGGACGAATCGGTCGGCCATCGGGCGCGATCAGGCTTCCTGGCGTCCCCTACGGCACGCCCCCGGAATCAAATACATTGCACTGCGTAGTCGATCGTGGTGATTCCTAAAAGCAACGTTATGATCCGTGTCCATGTCCGACGCCCAGTACGCCCTCTCGCCGTCTGCGGCTCCGCCCCTGAGCGAGGCGGATTACGACGCCATTTTCGCGGCCGTCATGGAAACCGCGCGCGGACGCTGGTTCCTCGGCGAATTCGCCAAGCGCAACCGCAACACCGATAGCGAGCTGGTCCTCGCGGCCCTTGACCGGGTCGAGGCGGTCTGGCGCCAGCGCGACCATAGCTCCCCGACCGAGCGCGTAAAATTCGATCTCCTCGAGATGGCGAAGGCCATCGCGCAGACCAAGGCCGAGATTGCCGCGATCACGCCCGAAGGCGAAGCCAAAGGCACGCTGCTGGAGGCGACCGAGGAGCTGGACTCGATCGTACGGACCACCGAACACGCCACCTCCACCATCCTCGCCGCCGCCGAGCATGTCCAGGAGATCGCCTGGACGTTGCGCGAACGCGGCACGGAAAGCGACGCCTGCGACGCGCTCGATCAGCGCGCGACCGACATCTACAGCGCCTGCTCGTTCCAGGATCTTACCGGCCAGCGTACCCGCAAGGTGGTCGAGGTCATGCGGTTCCTGGAGGAGCGCATCGAGGCGATGATCGACATCTGGGGCGCCACCGAGGCTGCATCGCCCGCCGCACCCGTCGGCCATGCGCCGCGCATCGACGACGGCGGAGCAGAAGGACATCTCGATCAGCCCCATATCGACGAGATGATGCCGGGAGGCGCGCAACGGCAAACCGCAACGGCGGGAAACGGCCATGACGTAACGGGCCATGACATGGCGGCCCGCCCCGCCGCGACGTCCGACACGGATAGCCGCACCGACGACGCCGACATCCGAGATCCCGACGCGCATGATGCTGTCGCGCAGGACGCTCGGGTCGAAGAGGCCGGGGCGCGCGAGGCCGTAACTCAAGAAGCCGTGACTCACGCGGCGGCGGTCGAACAGGCGGTGGCTCAACAGGCTCCAGCTCAAGACGCAGTGGCTCAGGACGCGGCGGCACAGGACGCAGTAGCTCAGGACGCGGTGGCTCAAGACGCGGTGCCTCATGCCTTCCCCGAGAGTGACGCTCCCGACGCTCACGCTGACGATGACATCCATGATGCGCCCGCCAGCGCCGTTGCCGACCGTGACAGCGCCACCGCATCTGGCGAAATTCCCCCTGGGGCCGAGCGCGAGGTATCGCCGGCTCCGACCGCAAGCGCGGCCGCGACGGCGCCGGAGCCGGAGCCGACCGAGCCGGCGCACGAGCCGGAACCTGAGCCGCTGTCGGTGCCGGCCCTGGACGAGCTTCGCAACGATCCGGCCGCGCTCCTCAGCCGCATTCTTGCGATCATTCACGTGCCGACCGAGGGCGCGTCCGAGGAGCCGGTATCGGCCCCGGGCGCCGTCGGTTCGCCAGTCGAGGCCGATGCATCGCCGGACGCGGCCTCCGAGGCCCTCTCCGAGATTGTGGCCGGATCGGTTGACGAATCTGCCGTCATGGCCGCGCCGCCCGAGACCGAGGCGAAGCCGGCGCCGATGGATGTCGGGATCGAGCCCGAGGCGGACATCCTGCCGGCCCCGCGACCGATATCGGTCGCCGAGGCGGTCGAGGAGATGCTGCAAAAAGCGACGGCCCGCAGCGCGGCCCCGACGCGACCGGGCGAGGCGGCGCTTGCCATGATGGCCGACCCCGCGCCAACGGCCGAGCGCGGGCCCGACGCCGCCGAGGGCGAAAAGCCCGCCCACGCGCCGCAATCCTTCGTCATGGACGTGCCGGGATTCACGCTCGCGCCGGACCCGGTCCCGGCGTCCGCGCCCCCGCCGGTACGACCCGCCCATTCCGAGCGCAAAGCCCCCCTGCCCGGCGCCCCCGCGCCCGAGCATGCGGCCATGGATCCCGTGCCTGACCACGCCTTGCCCGAGGTCGCCTTGGCGGGATTCGGGCCGAGCCGGCCCGACCCCAGGCCCACTCTGCCCGAGGTCGCCCTCCCGGCTCCCGAGCCCATCCGGCCCGAACCCAAGGCCGCCCTTCCCGACATCGCCCTCCCCGAGCCCGACCCCATCCGGCCCGACCAGGACGCCGCCCTGCCCGATATCGCGCTGCGCGAGTCCGAGGCCTCCGCCCCCACCCTGTCCCAAGAGCTTCCTTCCGTGCCGGCGGCGCCCGCGCTGCCGCACTTTGTCGCGTTTCCGGAGATGTCGCCGGTGGCCGCTCCATCTTCCGCGAAACCGGCGCCTGTGCCCGCAGCGCCACCGGTCGCCGCGGCCAGCACCGTCAGGCCGATGAAGTCGCCGGCGGCGCCGCGCACCGACGTGCTCGCCGCCATTGCGGCCCTGAGCGAGGAAGAGAAGATCGCGCTGTTCAGCTGACGCGTGATCCGGGGGCGCGCTCTCGTGATGCCGACCCGCACGACCCGACCCTTGCGCACGATTGCCGGGGCCGTCCGGAAAGCGCATGCTGGTCTTTGCTTCCAGGCCGCCAAGAACCAGCGCAAACGCGCATCATCCCAGGGAGGACGTGTCATGCAGTGTCGTGTGACGGCTTTGCTCGGCGTCGCGATCGTGGCGTCGGCCATTATTTCGCCGGTCGGGGCCGGCGCCCAGGACGTCAACAATGTCCCCAATCCGTATCGCGCGGTCGAGAACTGGGCGCAGCTTCCGGAAGGCCGCGTGTGGGGTCAGGCGATCAGCATCGACATCGACCGCGACGGCAAGAGCGTCTGGGTGTTCGACCGCTGCGGCTCCAACACCTGCACGGGCTCGAATGTCGCGCCGATCCAGAAGTTCGATTCGTCGGGCAAGCTCGTAGCGAGCTTCGGCGCCGGCATGTTCAACTTCCCGCACGGTCTCTTCGTCGACCGCGACGGCAATGTGTGGGTGAGCGACGGCAAGGGCGCCGAGGGCAAGGGCCACACCGTCATCAAGTTCAGCTCCGACGGCAAGGTGCTGATGACACTCGGCACGCCCGGCGTCGCCGGCGCCGACGCGACCCATTTCAACGCGCCGTCCGACATTCTGGTGGCTCCGAACGGCGATGTCTTCGTCGCCGACGGGCATGGCGGCGACACCAATGCGCGGGTCGTGAAATTCTCCAGGGACGGGAAATTCATCACGGCCTGGGGACGCAAGGGCGCTGCCGCGGGCGAGTTCGACACGCCGCACGCTCTGGCGATGGATTCCACCGGACGGCTGTTCGTCGCCGACCGCGCGAACGATCGCATCCAGATTTTCGACCAGGACGGAAAATTCCTCGCCGAATGGAAGCAATTCGGCCGGCCGAGCGGCTTGTTCATCGACCAGAACGACATTCTCTACGCGGCCGACTCGCAATCGGGTGCGAAGTTCAACGCCCCGTTCCAACAGGGCATCCGGATCGGCAGCGTCAAGGACGGCAAGGTCACCGCGTTCATCGCGGACAGCAATCCGGTTCCCAACATGCCGGAAGGCGTGGCGGCGGACCGCGAGGGCAACGTCTATGGCGGCTTCACCGACAAGCGGACGGTGAAGAAGTTCGTCCCGAACGATCGGCGCGCCGAACGCTAGGGCAAGAGTCGCGTTCCTACTGCGGCACGATTCCGGCGCGCGCGAAGATCGGCGGCCAGCGCCTGATCTCGTCGCGCACGAAAGCGGAGAATTCCTCGGAGGTCGTGCCGCGCGGCAACAATCCGATATTGAGCAACGCCGCATTGAGCTCCGCATCGCGCAAGGCGGCGTTGAATTCGCGGTTGAGCACGGCGACCACGCCGGCCGGCGTTCTGGCCGGGGCGAAAAGGCCGAACCAGGCGCCGGTGTCGAGCTCGGGCATCGCCTGGCCGAGCTCGGCGAAGGTCGGAACGTCGGGAAGCAGCGCGAGACGCCTGGTGCCGGTGACCGCCAGCGCGCGCACGTCGCCGCTGTCGATATTCTGCTTGATCACCGGGGTCGCGAACATGGCTTGCACGTGGCCCGCGATCACGTCGGTCAACGCCGGCGCGCCGCCGCGATAGACCACCGGCCGCACGTCCATGCCGGTCTTGAGTCTGAACACCTCGGCGGCGAGGTGAAGCGACGTTCCGGCGCCCGGCGACGCGAAGGTCACGTTCGGCACGGAACGGAATTTTGCCAGGAATTCGCCGAGCGTCTTCACGCCCAAAGCGGGATTGACCACCAGCACCATCGGAGCCGTGACCAGCAGCGTGATCGGCGTAAAATCCTTCTCGGTGTCGTAGGGCACCGTCTTGAACAGGTTCTGGTTGACCGCGAGCGAGCTCGCCCCCATCAGCAGCGTATGACCGTCGGGCTCGGCCTTGGCCACCATGGCGCTGCCCAGCATGGTGCTCGATCCCGGCCTGTTCTCGACGATGATCTGGGCATCGAGCGTCTGCGCGACCCTTTGCGCGATCATCCGGGCCGCCACATCGGTGGTGGACCCGGCGGCGAGCGGGACCACGAATTGGATCGCCCGCGCGGGGAATTTCTGCGCCTGGGCAACGCCGGCCGCGAGGAGGAGAACCGCCAGTCCAAGAACGCCCGCGATCCGGCGCCGCACGGGATTCCCCCTACGCCACCAGGCGGGAAAACAGCTCCGGATCGACATTGCCGCCTGAGAGCACCGCCACAGCGAGCTTTTGGCGCACATCTATTCTGCCGGCGAGCAGCGCCGCGAGCGCGACCGCGCCGCCCGGCTCGACCACGAGCTTCAACTCACGAAACGCGAAGGCGACGGCGCGGCCGACCTCCTCGTCGCTCGCCGAGACGCCGGCGCCGACCAGCTCGCGGTTGATCTCGAAGGTGATACGGCCGGGCGATTGCGCCATCAGGGCATCGCAGATCGTGCCGCTGACCGCGGCGTTGCGCTCGCGCCGCCCGCTCGCGAAAGAGCGCGCATGATCGTCGAATCCGGCCGGCTCCGCCGTGAACATCTGAGCGGCGGGCAGGCGCGCCTTGACGGCGAGCGCAATCCCGGCGGCGAGACCGCCGCCCGACGCGTTCACGATCACCAGGTCGGGCGCAAGCCCGAGGGCCGCCAGATCCTCCACGATCTCGCGGCCGGCCGTGCCCTGCCCGGCGATGACCAGCGCATCGTCATAGGGTGGCACCAGCACCGCGTGGCGCTCTTGCGCGATCTGGCGCGCGATCGCCTCGCGGTCGTCGCGCTCGCGATCGTAGAGCACCACCTGGGCGCCGAGCTGGGCGGTGCGCTCGCGCTTGGGCCGCGGCGCATCGGACGGCATGACGATGACCGCCGGCATGGACAAGAGCTTCGCGGCCGCCGCCACCCCTTGGGCGTGATTGCCGGAGGAGAAAGCCACCACGCCGCCGGCGCGCTCCGCTTGCGGAATGGAGGAAAGCTTGTTGTAGGCGCCGCGGAATTTGAACGAGCCTGTGCGCTGCAGGGTCTCGGCCTTGAGAAAAATGCGCCCGCCGGTCAGAGCGTCAAGCACCGGCGAGGAAATCAGCGGGGTGCGCAACGCGACGCCCTGCAGGCGCGCCGCCGCGGCGTCGACATCGGCGGAGGTGGGCAGCGCGGGCTCGGGGCTCATCGATCGAGCCTAGTCCCCCCGGGCGACGTCTCGCAAGGGGCGAAAGCCCGCGCGATGGCTTATGCGGCGTGACTTTGGGACGGCTCCTGATCAAGGTGACGGAACTGTACCAGAGTATAGACGCCGAACGGCTTGATCGGCCGGCGCTCGATCAATTCGGCGGCTCGGTGATCATGCGGCCTGGATCGCGAGCGGCGCATCCTCGTCGCTTTCGTCGTCGTGCGAGATCTGCGTCCAGGTGATGATCTCGAGACGCCCGTCGTGGTGCTCGGCGATGGCGGTGCAGCTTTCCACCCAGTCGCCGCAATTGATGTAGTGGATGCCGAAATCCCGGTGGATCGCGGCGAGATGGATATGGCCGCAGATGACGCCATCGGCGGCGTGCCGCCTCGCCTCGGCGACCAGCGTCTTCTCGAACTCGCCGATATAGCTCACCGCGTTCTTGACCTTGAGCTTGGCCCATTTCGACAGCGACCAGTAGCCGAAGCCGAGCCGGCGGCGCACCGCGTTGAACACCCGGTTGACGATGAGCGCGGCCTCATAGGCCTTGTCGCCGAGCAGCGCGAGCCAGCGTGCCTGCGTCACCACAAAGTCGAAGTGATCGCCGTGAATGACGAGATAGCGCGCGCCTTCGGGCGACTCGTGGATGGCGAAGTCGATCACCTCGATACCGCCGAAATGCGTGCCGAAATAATCGCGCAGGAACTCGTCGTGATTGCCCGGTACGTAGACGATGCGCGCGCCCTTGCGCGCCTTGCGCAGCAGCTTCTGCACCACGTCATTGTGGGCCTGCGGCCAATACCATCCGGAGCGCAATTGCCAGCCGTCGACGATGTCGCCCACCAGATAGACCGTATCGGCGTCGTGCCAACGCAGGAAGTCGAGCAGCCGCTCGGCCTGGCAGCCGCGCGTACCGAGATGGACATCCGAAAGGAAGAGCGTGCGAAATCGACGGGTTGTGTTGTCGGCCGTCACGAGGCGCCAATGTCGTTCGTGATCATACGGAGCTTATGATTGAATCGTGTTGCGGTTCGATGACACGCGGCGGCATCGGCGCCGCGGCCGGCGATCAGCGAGCCTATTGGTTAACGGAAGATTAACGGGTCGCGCATCCTCGGTGCGCCGGCGGCGCGAACCTCCATTCGGCGTCATCGCACCGTCATCGCCCGTGCTTAATGTCGTCACCATGGCGATCGCGCTCTGGGCAGCCGCCGCGTTCTGCGGCATCACCACCCTCCTTCATCTCGTGAGCGTCGCGGTCGCGGTCGCGCGATGCCGTCGGCGGAAATCGCCCCTGGCGCCCCCGCCCGAGGCACCGCCGGTGACCATCATCCGGCCGGTCTGCGGCGTCGATAACTTCGTCGAGGACACGCTTACCTCCTCGTTCGGGCTCGCCTATCCGAACTATGAGCTCATCTTCTGCGTGGCGCAGCCGAGGGATCCGATCGTCCCGATCGTGCGCGCCCTGATGGCGGCGCATCCCGGCACGCGCGCCCGCCTGCTCGTCGGCGACGAGCGGATCAGTCCCAATCCAAAGCTCAACAACTGCGTGAAGGGCTGGAAGGCGGCCGCGCACGACTGGATCATCATCGTCGACAGCAACGTCCTGATGCCGCGCGATTACATCCAGCGCTTGATGGCGGCGTGGCGTCCGGATTGCGGGCTGGTATGCGCGCCGCCGATCGGGTCACGGCCGGGGAATTTCTGGGCCGGGCTCGAATGCGCGTTCCTGAACACCTATCAGGCGCGCTGGCAATATTTCGCCGATACGCTCGGCAGCGGTTTCGCCCAGGGCAAGACCATGCTGTGGCGGAGCGCCGATCTCGAATCCGCCGGCGGCATCCGCGCGCTGGCCACGGAGCTCGCGGAAGACGCCGCCGCCACCAAGGTGGTGCGGGCCTGGGGCCTCGACGTGAATCTGGTCGATGCACCGTTCGCGCAGCCGCTCGGCCGCCGCCGCCTGGTCGATGTCTGGCGCCGCCAGACCCGCTGGGCGCGGCTGCGCCATGCTTCTTTTCCGCATCTTTTCTGGCCCGAGCTGCTCGCCGGCGCGCTGTTTCCGCTGCTCGCTACGGCGTTCATGGCGAGCGCGGCCGAAATGCCGGTGGCCGCGAGCATCGGCGCGCTGGCCGCGCTCTGGTACGGCGCCGAGATGGCCCTCGCCCGCGCCGCCGGATGGCATTGCACGGCCCTCTATCCGGTTCATGCGGCCCTGCGCGACCTGCTATTGCCGTGCATATGGTTCGACGGCCTCGTCGGAACCGAGTTCGTCTGGCGCGGCAACCAGATGAGCATCGTGGAAGACGGCCAGCCGGTGTGACCGGCCCGATAAGCCCGTCAACGGCCCTGCGATCGCCCCGGGATTTTGCCCGTTGACAGGACGGCGCCGCGCGGCCAAAGGAATTCGCCCGCCCGGCTCGATTTTTGATCTCGCCAGAGGTTTCGCCGGGCGCTTGTGAGGAGTTCCCCCATGGATCTCGGGATCGCCGGCCGCAAGGCCATCGTCTGCGCGTCGAGCCGCGGGCTCGGGCGCGCCTGCGCGCTCAAGCTCGCGGAGGCCGGCTGCGAGGTCGTGGTCAACGGGCTTAATCGCGAACGGCTGGAAGCGACGGCGGCTGACCTGCGCAAGGCGACCGGGGCCAGGATCACGGCGGTCGCCGCCGACGTCGCGACCGCGGAGGGACAGAAG
>WNFR01001197.1_pt1 | contig 26894 bp, 32 predicted proteins | sample 5400221 | NCBI WGS metagenome assembly WNFR01 (sample SAMN13153357, study PRJNA577476) | soil metagenome | isolation source: 40 cm soil under Madrone tree | place: USA:California | collected 2016-06-14
ACTTCGGAGTTCAGCAAACCGGTGGCATTGGCAGAGTGATGACTAGGACCGCGGCGTCCCCCGCCCGCTGATGACAACATAGGTAGCCGCCTCGGTCCTCGACCGAAGGCCCCCGCCAACTTTCGTGCTTAATCTGGCACTTTCCCGTCGCCGTGAGATTAGCGTTCACGCCCGTCGCAGCTCGGTTGGGGCTAGCTCAAACGGGACGAGCCGGCGGCCAGTTGACCTGTCGGTTGGCTTCCTCGAACAAGCGGGCGGCGCGATCGGCACCGAAACGTCGCTCGACGCGCGAATGAGGAGCGCGTTCGGGCATTGAAGCCGAGATGGACATGGAAATAACGGCGCAGGCGGCAGCTGCCGCATCACGAGCGTTATCGTGTGTCTGAGAACGGTCGTGCACGATGTTCTTTCTTACCGATCCCGCACAACTGAGGTGTCTATATCTACAAGGGTGGTCACGTTATCTTTAGTTGCCGGATCAGGACCTCGTCCCTCGGTGAAGGCGAGGTCAGCCTGGCGCGCCGACAGCATCATCGATGGGAAGGCGTAGTTTCCTTCGGCGCAACGCGGCTCGTAATATATTCTGTTTTCCTGTTCGCTCTGTCTCGTGAACTCTTGCTTGACGGTCCATGGCCGCGTCCATGCAGTCGGGTCTTCGATGGTGACCTCGTATTCGAGGGTGTTCGGGCCGGTCCGCGTCCAGCGCTCGACCAGGTGCAAGTTCTCGCGGGAACCCTGAAAATCGGTTTTTGGACCGAAGTTCGTCACATCGATCACGAGCGTATTGCCTTCCCAATGGCCGCGCGAGTCGCCGAACCACTGACGGATGTTGGCCGGTAGGTGAGGACTTCCGTTCATGATGATGTTGCGCTGCCAACTCCCCCCCTGACCCACGTCGTAGAAGATCGAGATGCCGCCCGGGGTTTGTACGATCCGTCGGAAGCTCCCGCCGAACGCGCTTCCGAATTCGGGCAGCCCAGAGGTCAAGCAGCGGTCCGACAACGCGCCGTCCTCTGGACCGTCGTAGCGATTGATGCGCCCAAAGTTACCCGCGAGATAGCGAGGAGGACGTCCTGCGCGCCTCGGCGATGCTGACGGATCGTATTTCCCGCCGCTACATTGCACCAACTTGTTCTTGCACGTTTCTGTTGATTGCAGCAGGGCGAGACGAAATTCTCGATCGGCGGCGACGGCGTGCTGAGCCTCTGTGGTCAGGGGCGGAATCCGGCCATTCGGCGGATCGACAATCAGCGACGTACGCGCCCCGGTGTGCTTCGAGGACGTGAATACTGCCAAGTTATAGGCGCCAGCGAACTCGCGCTCGGTGGCGCGCCGGCCGAGCAGAGTCGATCGCTCTTTGTCTAATTCTTGCCGCTGTGCCTCGGTGAAAAATTCCTGGTTCGCATACTTGGCAGGGCGCTGTAAGGGCGTATCAAATTCCTCAGTCCAGATTCCCTGTAGGTCTGGTTCGCCCCATGGCGTCTTCAGCTCTGCGGCTGGCGTCGCGGCGGAAGTCGCCGGGGCTTGAGCCGACGTCGGATCGACGGGTACCGAAATGCAGGCGGTGGCCACGGCGGCCGTAATGGCGACGGTTACCATCGAGGTTAAGTGATTGCCCATCGTAACCTCCCTTGTGTCTTGGTTATTGGATAACCTCTTCTTTGGAGCACCTAAGCTGTTGTGTGCTCAATTGTATTGCGGTTCCAGCTCGCTGGACAATGCCGAGCCAGCGGGAAGGCCAGCCCATCCGGACACTGCTTCATAGCCCGAACACATAAAGCACGGTGGCCTGCCGCATCTCCTTGAGTTCCGGTGTGTTGACGAGTCGGAGCCTGGCAACCCGGCTTGGCCCTGACGCGATTGCAACATACTGCTTGCCGTTGACCTCGAAGGTCATCGGCGGTGCCGTAAAGCCCGAGCCCATATTGATCTTCCAGAGCTCTGCGAGTGCCGTGTCGTCATAGGCGGCTACCGTGCCGTCGAGCAGTCCGATAAAGACCAGCCCACCTGCCGTTGCGAGGGTGCCAGAAAAGTTCGAGTAGGGCAGGTGGGCGCTCCTCTTGACCTCCCCGGTGGTCGGGTCGGCGGCGATCAAATCGCTTTCCCAACGTTCGCTCGTCTGCGCTTGGCCTCCATTCCAACCTCTCTCCTGGTTGTGCTTCTCCCGGTCGATTGTGATGGTTGAACAGTTCGAAACCGACGGGATGTAGAGAAGCTTAGTGCGGGCGCTGAACGAGCTCGGCCAATAATTGTTGCCTCCGAGCAGCGATGGACAAACCCTTTTGGGTGGTTCATTGGGGTTGAGGTTGCCGACACCAGCATAGGTCTGGATGTCCTTCGCGGGATCATACTCGAGCGGCTTACCAGTCTTCTGGTCGATACCTTTGGTCCAGTTCACGTCCGTATAGGGCTTGGCGATCGCAATTGCCCCGTTTGCTCGCTCCATCGTGTAGAGGAAGCCGTTGCGAGCCGAATGCGTGATCAGCTTGCGCTGCTGGCCCGCGACCTCACCATCGATGAGGATGTGGGTGCCGACCTCGTCGTAGTCCCACATGTCGCCAGGGGTGTACTGGAAGAACCAGTTCATCCGGCCGGTTTCCGGGTCCCAGGAGATCACGCTGTTGGTGTAGAGGTTGTCGCCCGGACGATAGAACGGGTCGAACATGGGCACGGGGTTGCCGGTGCCCCAAAACGTCTGGTTGGTCGCCGGATCGTAAGTGCCGGTGACCCACACAGCGGCGCCGCCGGTCTGCCAAGCGTTGGTATTGCCTTTCCAGGTTTCGCTGCCGGGCTCGCCAGGCGCCGGGATCGTGAAATTGCGCCACAGCAGCTTTCCGGTCGCCGCGTCGAGCGCCGCCACGTAGTCGCGCACGCCGCTGTCGCCGCCCGAAGCGCCCACGATGATCTTGTCCTTGACCGCTAGCGGCGCCGCGGTGATGCGCAGCTCCGGCTGATCGGTTGTCATGTTCGCTTCCCAGACGACCTTGCCGGTCTCCTTGTCGGTCGCGACAATGCGCGCCGGCCAGTTGGCGGCCGTGATAACGAAATTGCCCCACAGCGCCGCACCACGGTTGGTCTGCGGCCGTTCCTGCTTGGGCTCCATGCGCCATACGATGCGGCCGACGTCGCCCGAGCGCACGTCGATCTTGTAGAGCACACCCCATGCGTCGGTAATGTAGAGGAACCCGTCTTCGACCAGGGGCGTTGCCTCAAGCCATTCGTTGCCAGTGCCGCCGCCGAGCGGCACCGCGTATGCGAGCTTGAGGTTCTTGACATTGTCCTTGGTGATGCGGGCAAGCGGGGAGAAGCGCTGACCGTCATAGGTGCGGTGGTTCATCAGCCAATTGTGCGGCTCGCGGTTGGCATCGATGAGTCGCTCCGACGTCACCTCGGCCGCGAACCCCGATGATGCGGTTGCGAGCACGCTGCTCGCCAACAATGCGATATGGATCGAATTATTGCACTCTGTCATGAGAGTCCTCCCGTTTGCGAAAGTCTACACCACTCCGGCGCGGAAGTCCGCACTCCACAGGGTAGAGAATGCTTACGACGGCGCGATGCCGCGGCATCGCCGGACACGCCGCCCGCAATCGATCGTCCACAGGCCCTGGAGACCGAGCACGCCAAGACCGACGCCGTGCAAAGAACCGCGAGAGCGAACATGGCACGATTTCGCGGTTTTCATTTGAAGGCAGATCAGCACCGCCGGCCGCAGCGTGGTCGGGTTACGGATGTAAACCTGCCGCGCGGCTTACGCGGCCGGCGAGTCTCTTGATGACCCCAAGCGGCCATTTGCTCTTACATTGAGTTGCAAGGGTGAAAAGCCAGACCACGAAGCCGGACCGCACCCGGCCTCAAATCGCATCTGGATAGCTTACCTATTCGATCACCTCGTCGGCGCGGCCGAGCAGCATTAGAGGGAAAGTGACACCAAGCGCTCTGGCAGTTTTAAGATTGAGGGTCAGCTCGACTTTCACAGCCTGCTGTACCGGCAAGTCGGCCGGTTTCTCGCCCTTGAGAATGCGACCGACATAAGTGCCGGCCAAGCGATAGGCATCTGTCAGGCTGATCCCATAGCTCATTAGACCGCCGGCCGCCGCGAACGCCCGCAGCACATGTATCGCCGGTATTTTATGGCGTAACGAAAGTTCGCCGAGCTTCTCGATGTGGCCAATCAAGAATACGGTTTGACGGACGAGAAGCGCATCGGCACGCAGTTGCGACAGGTTAGCGAAGGCGTCGTCGATCTCGCGCTCGGTGTCGGCCCGCAGGAATGCGATCCGTCGCCCAAGCAATCGAGCCGCGGCCTCTACCCTTCTGTCGTAGCTTTCAAGGTCAGCAGCTCCGTCCCTCAGCGAGGCGATTACGGCGGCGTTCGGTACAGCCGCGCACAGCAGCTCCAACTGTTTCGGCGTCAGTTCGCCAGCCAAATTAGCCACCCCTGTCACATTGCCACCTGGACGGTTGAGGCTGGCGACGAGGCCTAACCTGACCGGATCATCGCCGGTGTTGAAGACGATGGGAATCGTTGGCGTCGCTGCCTGCGCAGCAAGTGCCGGAGCGTTGCCGGTGATTGCCGCCATCACAGACACCCGCCGCCCGACCAGATCGGCAGCCAAGGCTGGCAGCTGGGCGGTTTCGTTGTTCGCCCACCGGAATTCAATCGTGAAGCTTTGGCCTTCCACCTGGCCCGCGTCTTTCAGGCCCTGGCGGAACGCAGCCACAAATGCCGCGTCGGCGTCGGGCGACCTGCTGCTGAGATAACCGATCACCGGCACGGCCGGCTGCTGTGCCCGTGCCACCACCGGCCACGCCGCTGCGCTCCCGAGCCCTGCGATGAACTCCCGCCGTCGCATCCCTTGTTCCTCCTGCCGCTTCATCGGCAGCCTATCCCGGCAGAGGGCGCGTGGGAAAGGTCGAGACCACAGATCGCTGCTATCGCAGCGGCAGCCAAACCCGGCATGGTCCCCAGTTTTTTTTGCACTGCAGGAGTCCGTTGTTGGCCCGGAGGCGAACAGTCCGGCCCGCGGCAGAGTGGGTCCGGTTACTGAGGTGCTCCGGACATTGGATGATCGATTTCGGAAATGCTCGGTTATGGCTCGCAGCCGCCGTGAGGGGTCGAATTCCTGCCCGCTGCCGGCCGTTATCCGTTGCTCAACGGGCACGTCCGCTGCGTCGAACTCAACGGCTCCGTTATGGGTGGTGCCGGCGAAGAGACTGCATCGTGAAGCCGTATGCGGCAGTCGCGGTGAGCTACGCGAAACTGGCGGAGCGACTCGAAGAAGAGGCAGTGGACGCGCAACGGCCGGCGCCGGGGCATCCAAGCAGCCGGCGACTTGAGTGAACCCGCGGCTGTTTTTCGTGGTAGCATTCGGACAGCGCGCGGCGGGCTCCCCTGTGTCCCTGCCGTGGGCCAGGCTCCGATCTCCCTTCTCGCCCCTAAGCCCCGGAGATCGGGGCCGCTGGCCGGCCTAGCGGCCACTAAGCGCGGATTCCCGCAGGCGAACCGGATCGCGCTCACCAAGTTTTGCCGCTGCAATAATTCGTCCGGCGATGACTTCGCGCACCACGTTCGGCTGACTGGCGAGTGCAGCCTCGTAAGCTTCGCTCATCACCGCAAGCGCCTCAGGTCCGAACGCTCCAGGTCCTATGAATGAACGACTTGGCATGGCCACTAGAAGATCGCATGATTCGGTTAGCTTCGAAAAGCGCCGCGCCGTCGCCGCGCAATTAACCTCTTTCCTGGATAGCTCGGAACGCGCGTCACTTTCGACGGTTGTCGAGTGCGCGCGATCTCACCTGGACCACGCGTGAACCCCGGCTCCCCCATTCCGCCGCACCACATGGGGGACCGGGGTTTCTGTTCTTCGGCGCCCGCCTTTCGCGGCAGGCACTCACACTGGCTCAACAAGGGCGCACAGGCGGCCATATGGCGAAGCCAGCTCTCGCTTGGCCGGCGGTTCGGTCGGTTTGGCCTGTTCGGTCAGTTTGGCCTGTTCGGTCTGCGCTTGTTCTTGTTTGACCGGTGGTTCGGTTGACTGCGCCGCCGGTTGGGCCGGACGGCATTATCGGTTCAGAGCCTCTCTCCCGCTTAAACTACCGCGAAACCGGCAGGGCCTTAACGTGGGACACCCTCACCGTGGGACCAGCATGGGCCACTCCGGGTCACGCCAGTACCACCGATCTAGCTTGCGCGTTGCCCGCTGCTCGCGGAGGCGGGCGCGCTCATAGGTACGGCGCCACATACCACGCGGTCGCGGCGGGAATGCGTCTGGCTTGTAGAGTAACGCTCCACCCCCGATCCTGAGGCGAAGCCGTTGGGCTGTGAGGCAACGGCCTGCGGCCACGCTGCGACGGTGCATGGCGTACCGCAGATCGCCGCAGAGGCGGCAGCGACAGGCCCCGCCAACCTCGTAGAGCTTGCACACGCGGCGCCGGCAACACGGGCAAACGAGACGCAGGCGGTTGCCGACGGCGCCGCAACGCGCCCAGGCTAGGGGCACTACCACGAACCGGCCGGATCGCAGCCGCAGTTGCAAGCTCGCCTGGTCGAGCCTGATGGCGGTTATCCACGGCCAACGGAGCGCGCACTGTTGCCATGTGGTACCGACGGGATGATCGAGCATGCCACGGCGGATCATTTCGCGGACGTCGATCGAGTTGTGGGCTTCTATGGTGCCGTTGCATCGTTGCATGGGTCGAAACTACCGATTTTTTCAGAGCCGGATCATATCCCTACCTCACGTCACGCGTGACGCCTGCGCCACGCAAAGAAAGGATGCCGCGCGCAAGGCTGGAACCGCGCTCCCGCGCTCCTGTCCCGATGTGAGGCACGTTTTCAGCATAGAGGTTGAGAAACTCTCGGTGATGGCGTAGGGCAATGGACAGTGCATGGTCGTGGGGGGCCGATAAGGAGGGGCGCTCATGAAAAAGCTTCGGTATTTTGCTCCCGTTTTGGCCTTTCTCACAGTGCCTCTGGCGGCCGCGTCGATCCAAGGCGCCAAACCGGAAGAGGTCGGCTTTTCCTCGGAGCGGTTGGCGCGAATTCAGCAAACCGTCGAGCGGCACATCGCTGCGCATGATATCGCGGGAGCGGTAACCTTGGTGGCGCGCCACGGCCGCATCGCTCAGTTCGAAGCCTACGGGCTCGCAGATCTCGATTCCCGGAAGCCCATGTCCAAGGACAGTCTCTTCTGGATTGCTTCCATGTCGAAACCGATTACCGGCGCAGCGATCCTGATGCTACTCGAAGAGGGCAAGGTGCGACTCACCGACCCGGTTTCGAAATTCATCCCGGAGTTTCGCGGGCTCAAGGTGGCCATGTTACAGGAACCCACGGGTGCACCTGCGGCCGGTGGCGCGTCAGGTCCATCGCAATACTATACGGTGCCGGCGAACCGAGAAATCACCGTCCGCGACCTGCTGTCCCATGTTTCGGGGTTGGCCAGTGGGGGGCCGGCAAGCGCCGCGGAAGTTGCGAAAGACCCGAGGAGGCCTGGTGAGACGCTCGCCACCTACATTCCCCGGCTAGGCGCGACCCCGCTGGACTTCCAGCCTGGAACCCGCTGGAGTTATAGCCCCAGCGCCGGGTTTGACACGCTCGGCCGCATCGTCGAAATCGCCTCCGGCCAGAACTTCGACCAGTTCCTGCGCCAGCAGATTTTCGAGCCGCTCGGGATGAAAGACATCTTCTTCCATCCACCAGAAGAGCGTCTGCCGCGCATCGCCTCTACCTATCATCGGGATGGCGGGGCACTCACCAAAGTAGATCAGCAGACCCGCATTGCGAATACGACTTACTTCTCCGGCGCCGGAGGGCTGATGACCGATGCTGAGGATTACCTCCAATTCGCCCAGATGCTGCTGAATGGCGGCCAATTAAACGGCAAGCGCCTGCTCAGCCCCAAGACCGTCGAGCTGATGAGCGCCCTACATGCGGCAGACACATTGCCGGGACGGCCAAAAGGCCGCGGCTTCGGATTGAGCGTGCAGGTGGTGAGCGATGCGGTCGCGGCGGGCTACCGCGTTTCCGATGGCAGCTATGGTTGGGACGGCGCCTTTGGCACCCATTTTTGGGTGGACCCGAAGGAGAAAATCGTTGGCATTCTCATGGTGCAAACCAACAATTCTAACCGCGAACTCGACCGCGATTTCGAGAATGCGGTCATGCAGGCGCTAGTGGAGTAGAATCGACTGGGGTCCCAGGTCGGCGCAAAAGGCTTCACGCCCGGCAAAACACCCCCCGCCCGGTCAGCATAGACCGAGGCGCTGGCGGCCGCGGTGAATCTGCATCGCGGGCCATTGCTCGCCGCTCGCGATCCGGACGCCGCGACGGTTCAGGCCTCGGAGCGCGCGTCGAGAGGTGCGCGGTCTCGGCGATGGCTGCTTCGGCCCGCGGTGGTGGCGCGCGGCTTGGCTTCGGCGATGCGCCGATAGTCAACGAAAATTTGTGATCGATCATCGCTTTGCGCTCACTAATCACGCCTTGCCGAGCGCACGTTCTAAAAAATCGTTCGCCTTGGGTGGCGCGGATGCTTATGGAACTTCCGCTTAAGCATCGTTGACCGGTAACCCAGCGGCCCGGCGTTTTCCCAGCGCCCCATGCGGGACCTGGCCAAAGTCGAAAAGCAATTTGGTATATGCCGTGCGGCAAGGGGACGGGCGCGATGCCGTCTATGAGCTGCTCAAGGCGTAAGCTGTTAGGAAGTCTCCAAAGAACGACAACGAGAGTTGGAGACCGCGGCGGCGGGCGAGCGGTTAGGGACGGAAAGCGCGCCAAAGAGCCTTGCTTGGCAACACCAGCGCGACAGCGCCTCGAGGTCCGCGGTCTGCGTCGGAAGCACCATTGGCGCGACTGCGGTCCGGCATTACATTATATCTGGGCGGCTGGCGCGATATCTGGGCGGTTGGCGCGATATCTGGGCGGTTGGCGCGCGGATCGGCTCAGTGAAAGGCAGCGTCGGCGCCGGGACAGAGGATAAGCTACGGCCGACAAGGCTGCCGGCCCGGCGGGCGATACTGTCAAAGCCTACGCACGCCGGCAGCTCTGACCGCGTTGAGCATTGCATAGAGCGCCTTCTCGATATCCGCGTCCTGGCACGGGCCAGCGGCAAGGAAGCCGCCATCGACCAGCGCCTTGATGGCAGGCTCGCTCATCCTGACACGGACGACGCGGATGTTATCCTTCTTGCGCTCGCGGTAGCGCCTTGCGCGAATGGCGCCGGAAGAGGAAGAGAGGGTAGCGGTAGCAGCGTCCATTGGTGGGCTCAGACGTTTTGGTGTATGCGACCCCCGTCGATGGCGCCGGTTGCCTAGAACACCGGGTCGGCCTCTACTTCCCACAATTGTGCCGCGGCTTCGGCTTCGCGTCGAAGAAAAAGCTTTTCTAGAGCCTCTGCTTCATCGGGAGGCAGGTTGTCGTCGCTGTAGCCGCCAGCGTCGAAGAATTCCGGACCGTGATCTTCGCCGGTCAGAGCCCGCAGTTTCTCGCCATCGGCTTTAAGCGCGTCCGTCATCTGTTTATCGAACATCGGATTCCTCCTTTTGAAACGTGCGTGTGGATTCTCACTTACGTGTTGCCGGCGGCGCGGTTTTACCCCCACTGCGATTTTGCGCTTGTTCGTCGTGCAGATTCACGATTTTCGCTAATCGATAGTTTGCAGCGGCCTTGTCGTATTCGGCCCAGACCTCCAGCGCGATGCGATCGTAGCCGCTACTGCATTCAACGATGCCTTGGAGGTCCGGCAGCGCTTCCTCAGCCTTGGCCTTCCGGGCCTGGAACCATGCGGGCCAGCATTCGACGTGCAACCAAGTATGCGCCCTCGGCTTTGTCCCGAATGGGATCACGATCGCGCCCGGCGCTTCCGCTTGGCCGCACCAGGCGCAGCGGCCAGGGGGCGACGGCTCGGGGTGAGTGTCGAAAGCGACACCTGGCGGGAAGGATTCCACGGCCTCCACAAAAACGCATGTTTGTGAGGGCACCCCACCTAAAGCATCTAAACCACCTAAAGTTGGTGTTTGATTACCGGCCGCCGCGTCAACTTTAGGTGCTTTAGGCACTTTAGGGGGGTGGGGGTCGAAACATCGCTTTTCACAATGTCGCTGAATTTCTCATAGGCCATCTCACCCTCCCACGCGAACGATGAGCCAGGCGTCGCGGCGGCGTTTCCCGGCCACCACGGCACCGCCTCGAACTTTCTCCAGCCATCCGTGGTCCTCCAAGATCGCGACCAGCTTGCGCGCGGTCGCCTGGTCGCCGATCGCGTTCAAGCTGCTCTGGTAAATGTCCGGAAGAGAGATTACCGGCTCGGCCCACCGACGTTGCAACCAATCAAGGAGCCGTTGCGCCAGTCGCAGTTCTGCGTTCACGCGGCTGGCCTCGTAGAGCCGAAGCGCTTCAGAGACGTAGTGCTCAGCCAGCGCGATGCCCGCCTCCATTTCGCCGACCGCAACAGCGGGGCTGCGAATGTCCTTCACCAAGGTCAAGACCGCCGCTAGGCGAGCGGCCTGCTCGGGCAATTTGTTCGCAATTCCGCGGACCGGCTCCAGCTCACCGCCGGTTTTCATCTTCTTCTCGACGTGGTCGTGAAAGGCGATAAAGCGACGGCGAGCTTCCGGGCTGAGCGGCAACTCCCGCGGCTGGAGCTCGTTGTTCTTGCCCGGCGAGAGCGGCAGCGGCGTCTCAAGAATTTCAAGCAGGCGCGCGCCGTATCGCCGCAAGCTGTGGTCGGTCTGAGATTGCTCGTCATGCCACGGCCTTGTACCCATCGTGGTGTCCGGCGCGCTTACCAATGTTCGCGACAAGAGCCCTTGATCGGCGAGTAATCGATCGCCGAGGAGGATGCTGGCGACATCGGGCTGCGTCATGAGGTGAGCGGCCAAGCGGCGGCCTGGCAGCACACTTGCCCCCTCACCAACCCGGACGCGACGGATCGGTTTGCCGTCCCACAAATCGGACAGGCCAGCGGCTGTCTTCAGGCGGTTGTCCTCGTTCATCGCATGGCCGCCAATAAATTGCCCGCCTTCGGAGGAAAACAGACCAAGGCTCGGCTCGCCGATGGCAAACAGTCGACACAAACCTTCGAATGTTGGTTCGGGACAGGTGAGCATCGGCATCAACGGCGCCGTCGGCGGCGGCCCAATCTCATTTAACTCAGCCTCAATCGATGCGCGTGTGGCCTTCTTGCGGTTCTTGGCTATCTGGCGCGCCCTGTCCCACGCGTCCTTGGAGTTGATGTATCCCGGCAGGTCGGCATCGTATTTTTCGCGCAGAGCCTGTTCGCGTTTCTTGATCGGCCAGCCCGCCTGGTTGTCGCATTCGCTCTTGCGCTCGCCCGAAAGGGCAATCGTCACGAAGTAGCTAGAAAGCGGCTTGGCGACGCCTTGGCCGATCGGCAACACGACATCAGCGTGAGCCTGCACCGCGAGGGTCGCGAAAGCGAGTGCAGATTGCGCGCCAATTGCGAGCGGCGCTTGAACGCGATCGTGTATCGCAAGCGCGCCGGCGCCGAGCACATCGCCGAGGGCATCGATCGGAAACGGATCAGCCGGCGGCAACGCGCGCATCAATGGGCGCGGCGGCTCTTTTGGTTTGGGGTCAGGACCCTGACCGGTCTCGGGCGGCCACTTGGGCGCTGCATTTACGATTTCGCAAAGTTCCTCAATCGTCCCATCCGCGGCGAAGAAATCGCTCACGTCCTTGACCGGCAGCTCGATCACTTTCACCGTTTTTATAATTCTTGAAACGGAAGCCGCCACTTGCTTGGCGTGCGCGCGGCCGGCGTCGTCCTTATCCGTAATCACCACCGCGATTTCAAATCCGCGCAGAGATTCCGCATATTCGTCGCGCCATTTTCCTGCACCCATCGGGTTGCAGGTGGCGACTTCGTTGAGCGCCCGCAGCCTGTCCACGTCCTTTTCGCCCTCGACGATGAACACGATCTTGACCTTACGGCCGGATTTTATTGCCTCGATTAATTCTGGAAGTCGATAGAGGACACGCCGTACGCCTTTGAGGTCCCAGATCCAGCCGCCGCGTCCATCTGGACGGCGTTGGCGGAAATCTTTCGGATGCAAACGAACAGTTTGAAACAGCACCGTGCCGACCTCGTCGCGATAGTCGTAAGTCGCGAGGAAAATCGCGCGCCCTTCGCGGTGCTCGAAAAACTCGCCGAAACTCCATGTGCAGTGATTACAGAAACCAAGGACACTGTCGCGATTGACCGTGATGCGCAGGACCGGCTTGCTCCGATTCGCCGGTTTGCGCCTCAGGCTGCAATTGGGACAGGTGGTGTAGCCGCTGCCGTTGGCGTCGAGCTTCGGCTTCTGGATTTTGTAGATCGCGAAGATCTCGTCGATCGAGCGGCGCTGGCTTTGTGCGGCGGCCGTCATGACGCGGCCTCCGGTTCCGGTTTGGCCGATTCCGCGAGCAGCCGCCGCCGCCGCGCGGCGATGGACCGGAGAGTGATCCGGCGCAATTTGCCCTCGCGGTAACTCTCGAGCTCGCCGGAATTCATGAGCTCGTAGAGCTTCGTGTTGCCGACGCCCAGCAGCGCGCAGGCGCGGCGCGGCGACACTGAACCGAAGCGTTCGGCCAGCGCATCGTCGTCATCGATGGCCGATGTAGACATTGGAAGCTCCGTACTCATGCGGCGATATCCTCCGCGACGGCGACGCGAAACGGCATGACGACCGATATCATCGACGGCCGCCCGACCGGATCGACCCGGATCGGCGACGATGGATCTCCGGGAGCGGACAGACGCACCCGCGGCGCATCGAGCACATCGATGAGTGCGGCCATCTGGCCGATCTTGAAGCTCGTGCAGCCCGCGCCTGCGGTTTCGGCATTCAGGATGTCGTCACCCTCGCCGCCGCCGCGGCGGCCAAGGACCAGGCGGATATCACCCGGCGACTTCGTTGTGTTCCACGTGATGACGGCGCCAGGATCGCCGCCGGTGTTTTGCACCGCGACGGCGACGAACCGTTTCAATGCCTGCGCAAACTCTGCCGTGTCCAATGTGACGCCGGCGGACGCCGCATCGGGCAGCACCCGCTTGTAATCGGGGTAGATGCCGTCGATGAGTTTCGAGATTAGGCGGGGCGCAGCATCGCCGGCCGCTGCCTCGATCCTTGTTCCGTCCGTGCGCAGCGTGGCGCCGGACTTGGCGTAAAGCCTGACGATCAGGTCGACGGCGGCCCGCGGCACGATGATGCCCGGCGCGCCCGGACACGCGATGCCGGTGCGCTCATAGATCAACATGGTCCCGTCGGTGGCCACCATCACGAGGCGGCCGCCGAGGCCGTGCAGATGGACACCACGAAGATTGCAGCGTGTCCAATCAACGGAGCTTGCGGAATTGACGGTCTTGAGCGCCGCAATGTCGGCGGCGGTGAATTCCCAGGCGACGGCGCCGTCACTGAGCGCCAGCGGTTCCGGAAAATCCTCGGGCGGCAGCGCCGGCAGCTTGAAGCGCGAGCGGGAGCACCTGATCGTGGCGGCCTTGTTGTCCGTCTCGATCACGGCATCGCCGCTCATGTCGGCAAGCAAATCCGCAAGCGGCTCGGCCGGCAGCACCGCTGTGCCTTCGCTCTCGACGCTCGCCGCAACCGTCGCCTCGATCGCGAGATCCAAATCGGTAGCGACAGCACTGACACCGCTACCGGCGGCGCGAAGTCGCAAGTGAGTCAGGATTGCGGCTTTGAGCTTGGGCTTCGCTGGGCAGGCGCGCAGCGCTGCCGCCACGGCACCCGCGAGGGCAATGGCGTCGGCTGTGAATTTCATGGCGACACCGATAGGAGGTCGGCATGGCAGGCCGGGCAGTTCAGCTTCACAAGGCCGTCATCAACTTCGATGTCGAAGGCCTGAATCCGCCTCCCGCAATCGCAGACAAGCCTACCGCTGCACCGGATTGTAAAGTCACCGCTGGCCGTTTTCGCGATCGAGGGCGCCGCTTCAGCGCCGCGAGACGGTTGTGTGTCAGCAGACATCGGCATCCTCCGCATATATTCACGCGAACGATGCCAACTATTTCACCGGCATAAGGGGGCTGTCGCATCCGCCTTCCGCGTTCTTGAAGAGCGCGGCGCTACTTTTTCCTCGTTCTTGAAGAGCGCGGTTGCAGCCGCCGGGCAATTGCATCAACCGACGCCGCTTTCATCCTGCACTGTGATAATCGCGCGTTAACCGAATCCGAGATGGCCTCGGCGTCCTTGTACGGATGCGTGGATGGGATGGTGCCCCCAATCGTTTTGATCGCCGCCTCGATTGCGGTGCGCAATTCCTGTTCCCGACTACTCGTGGCTCGCTGTACGCGCATGAGCGTAGCCTGAGATTTCTCGAAGAACCTGCGCGCGGTGTCTGTCATGCCGCCGTGGGCGCCGATGACGTAGGCCGCACAGGCAACCGCCGCGACCGATATTGGGTCGTTCGCGCCGGTAGCCGCAGCCTCATGCAATTGCTGCACAGCCCGCTCAACCACCACACGGTCCGCAGCATTGAGATATCCGCTTACCAGAATGACGCGCCCCCAATCGCGCAACATACGCAGCGCATGCTCTGGCGGTACCAGGTCAAGGCGTGGCCAGGTCGGCGCGTCATAGGGCTGAGAGTCGGTCGCGGATGTTTGCTCGGCCGATTGCCGAGCGCGGCGCTGTCGCGGCTTGACCATGACGCCTTCCGTGTGGCGCACCGTGAGAGGAAGCGGCGGCAGCGCGGTCACGGAAAACCGCGTTTTCGGGAGCTACCCTAGCCGCCGCAAAGAAAATATTAGCGCATTCTCATTTGGGGTTGAAGCCGGCGAGGGGTAGGGTGGGGAGAGGTTCGGAGCGATCGCCGCTTAGCGGGCTCGCCCATCAGGGGTGGTCGACTCCTTGAGATTCGACTTTTGTAGCTCGACCCACGCGTCCGCCTCATCTTTGGCCGCGTCCTCGTCGGCTCGGTTCAGCGCCCATTGCTCGGCTTCGTCCTCGGCTACGCGACGCTCTCGCTTCCAGAACGATCGTTTGGTCCACCTCAGGTGCTTCCACCACTCGCCGGCATGGACCAGAACGCCTTTCTTGACGGTCGCCATCAGACCCCTCCGGCTTATCGGTCCTGCGATTACGGATCGAGAACCCGGCATTCCTTTTGGTTGCACTTAAAGTGGTGGGCCACGCCATCCAGCTTGACTAAAAGAGTCTTGAGAGGACCGCATCCGGGCGCGAGCGTAAATGCCCAGGTGGCGTCTGGTTTCAGGACCCCGCCGTCAGCAAGTACGAACTGGCATTTCCTCATCCCATTCGGAAGTGCGTCGCTCAGCTTGAGCGGATCAGTGTCATCGTCATTCGATATCGTGACCTTTGCACCTGGACCTAGACCGACTGTGAACCCAACGTCGCCCGCAAAAGCTACCGTTGGTGTGACGAGAAGCAACGCGATGGCTGTCTTTCTCATTCCCGATTCCTCCTGTTTTGCCGGCTTTTCAGTTCGGCGCCTCATGCGCCGTCGTCGCGGGGTCGTCATATCGCATGTAGTAGGTGTTGCCGATCCGCTTGAAGTACGGCCCGGTGAACCTGCAGCGCATGCCCGGCTGGCAGACGCCCCGCAACGGCGAATGACCGGCGTGGCCCAGGTCGAGCACGCAAGTCCGACTCGGTATGCCGCTATCGTCGTAGACCACGGCCATCGGGAAGTCCGCCGTGGCAACCATGTCGACCTCGACGAGCACGCCGGTGCAGGTCGCTATAGGTGCGGCGTGTGCCGCCGCACCAATGAGCGCGAGCGCCGCGCCGAGCAACGATGCTGTGATGCGTGGTGACATGATCGTCCCTCTGCTGGCGCACCCTGCATGATAGGAACGGCGGCGGTACGGTTGAGAGTTCCGCGCGTTCTGACGTCGGCCTAGCCGCCGCTAGAAGATGTCACCCGGTGATGCTCCGCTGGCGACAGAAACACGACATTCACGCCGTTCGCAGCCATCTCGTTGGCAAATTCCCTCTCCCCCTCCAGCCTCGGAAGGTGAACGCTCACAGGATGCGAGGGGTCGCGTATGAGAGTCTCGATGGAGACTTTTGCGAGCGTAATCTGCACACCGCGCCGCACCAATGTTTCGATGGCGGAAATCGTGCGCAAATCACTCAACTTTTCCGGCGGCTGAAGCTCAACGTTGGCGCTTGAACCGGAGGCGACGAGGTTCGCGCCCTGGATTCGCTCCAGTCGTTCGAACGCCTCCTTGGACGACAAGTTCGTCATAGCCGTTCACCTCACAGAATCTGTCACCAATCATTCGCAGGTTTGCCGGGCCGATTTCATTTCGGCTCGCGCCCTCCATGTGGACACCCGACAGAACGATCCTCTTTGCATCGGGCGATACCTCGGTCAGGTCTCCCACCACCTTGAGCGTGTAGCCGGGAACATTCACGATGAACGTCCACACGCCCGCTTCCGCATCAGTCGAACTCTCATCGACCGCGAACGTTATCTGGTCAGGACGCCACCTCGCAACCGGCACCAAGGACGCCCCTTCCCTTTTACGCCTTGATTAAATGATATCATGTCGCCGCCGGTGCAACGATATCATCGGCGCGCCGATGCAGATCGTGCGACCTTTCAGGCCGGAAACCTGTACTGTTGCGATGCGAGCAATTGCTTTTCGCACTCGCGCGCCTCTTGCTTGGTCGCGAACGCGATCGTGCGATGTTCGATGTCGGCAAGATGTTGCTCGACAAACTGGCGTTTCTTTGCGTTCTTGCGCGTGCCAGTGCCGCGCGGGCGTGGCAGTAAGGACGACATGCGCACAGCCGTAAAGCGTGAAATGCCGCACAGAATCGGCTCGCCGGTCGATGCGAGGCGCAGGTCATAGGCACCCGGACCGAGGGGCGCGGTGAGACATCCGCCCTTGTCAGGGTACGGAAACAGTTTCCAGTCGGTCCATTTTCCGAAATTGGTCATCGTCAAGTCCCAAAGAAAAGAACCCCAGCGCAAGACCGGGTCCGAAAAGCTCATCGGTGGGCATGGCCGGCCGACGTTGCGGCCAGCCGAGACCAGACGCCCGTCATGCCCTGTCGTATTGCAACGGCTGCAAGGAGCGCGTCGCGCTCATGCTCGGACGGTGGCGCGCTGCCTTCCAGCGGCTTGAAGTGTTGCCGGACTTCGTCCCAATCGCTTTCGTGCAGGTCTAGAAACTGAAGCAGTGCCTTCGGATGAGCCTCTGTGATTGGTATGCCCGGATAGCGCTCGCGCATGAGCATTGCGAGCATTATGCCTTGCACCAGGACCGCCCCTTGCAAGCTGTTGGCCGACTGAACGGTCGCGGGATTAATTCCTTCTTGATCGCGAAGCCACTGGTCCGCCTTGCGACCGCCTCCCCGTCCAGAGGACCACCACAAAGGGCAATCAATACCGACTCCGTTGGGATGCCCGAGCCCGAATATCCAATCCGTAGCCTCGTCTACGCAGCTCACGCATTTGGTATCATAGGTACCGTTTTCTCGCAGAACTGCGATGCCGAAGTTATCGACCCCGCCGGGATCGGCGCCAAACCAGGTCATCGATGGCCACCGTCGCGTCGTCATCATGCCCCCCTTCAGATCAACGCCGTGCCGACGCAGCCGCCAGCAGCAACAGCACCGCCGCCGGGTCCAGCAGCAGCGCCACCACCAGGATGAAATATCGAAGCACGGTGTCGTCGTCGGCGCCCAGCAACGTCGCCAGATAGCGGACCGGGCCCAAGTCGGCCTCGATCGCCAGCAAGCGCGCTCCCGATCTGAGCCTTGGCGGGAAAACCGTAGGCGCCGACCGCGTTGAGTGACATCAGGACAGCAACCAGGGCAACGAGCCCGGCCTTCCACCGGCGTGACGCGGTCCTGCCGTGGCGGCTAAGCCATGCGGCCGCGGAAAGCTTACCGCCCTCAAGAGCGGCCTCCCTGCCGACCACCGGCCCTCATGCCAAAGATGTCGCGCTCATGATGTTAGCGCGCCGCGGGCGACTGGAGATCGGCGACGTGCTCAAGGTGATCGCACCGAACGAACGACGATGGCGGGCGTGGCGTCGAAGAGGTGCACGAGCCTCACGCGCCGACCCCTGCTTGGCGAGCGCCAGAACGTCAGCTCCTGTAGGAGGATGAGACCAAAAGATGCGCAACGATAAGCGTCCGATTTAGTCTCAAAATGACCCAAAACCGACGTGCGGGGGGTGACGTAGCCGCGAGCCACGTCGGATGTTCCATAATGGGCCTATGCGGCTCCAAAGCGCTCAGTGACATGCCGGATAGGCGGCGAAAGCCAAGACCGGGCGAAGCACCAAGTTCCGCGACTCGAGCTGAGCTATAAGGCCCTCGCCACACGGAACCCGGCGCGGTCCAACCTTCTGTTCGGAGGGTCCCAGCCGCGTTCCGCGGAGCGGAGCACCAGAGGGAGGGCGCCAAAATCGCCGCCGCGGAGAATGCGGAACGGGCAATTCTCATCCGTTATCCAAGGGCTGCCGTTGTCAGGCGCGCCGACGTAATTGTCGTGCTTACAGTCCTCCACCCACTGCAGGACATTGCCTGCCATGTCGTGAAGGGTGAAATCATTTGGATTGAAACTGCCGACGGGCGCTGTCAGAAGATTGTCCCACTTGCTCCCGCAACCTTTGCAATTGGCGTTGTTCGACCCGATTTCATCTCCCCAGTAGTATGCAGTGGTCGTATTCGCCCGTGCCGCGTATTCCCATTCAGCTTCGCTGAGAAGCCGATAGTACTGGCCCGTCATTTCAGACAACCATTTCACATACTCCTGCGCATCGGACCAGCTTACATTGATCACCGGCCGTCGGCCTTTCCCCCATCCGCCGTCACTTGGTTCCGGATTGCTCTTGCAGCCGCCCGCGTCCACGCACGCTTGCCATTCATCAAACGTGATATCATATCGAGAAACCGCGAAGCGTCGGATCGAGACCGGGTGTTGTGGCTGCTCATCTAGGTCGGCGGCGCCTCGCTCGCCGGGAGGCCAGCCCATATTGAATTTGCCCACGGGTAACACGACCATGAGCGGGCAATCCATGGAGCCCTCTAAGCAATCCTGGAACGTCATTAGTGGTGCCAGAGCCGCCAGGGTTGCGGGCGTCTTCGCATGGGGACGGTATTTTCTTGCCTCCGCTACAATCGGCACAAGGGCCGTGATGATGACGACCATGATCTTGACGGCGCCCGCCGCCAGGAGCGCTACCGCAAAGCCCCCCGCGACCAGCGCCCGCGCACGCAGTTTCCGCCGCTCAGCCGCCTTGCGGCTCAGCAAGATGAACTCACGGTCGGCTGGTGAAATGTCCTCGGCGCGGTTGCCGAGCCAGCTTTGCGCCTGGTCGAGCGGCAAACCCATCAGCAGAGCATCGCTCTTCGAAGCGTCCGGCGCCGCCTGCCAAGCGCGGCGCACGGCTTCGAGACCACTTCGCCAGGCCAGGAATTCGCGCTCGGCGGCGATCCAGTCGCGCAGTCTGTCCCAGCGCCGGAAGATCGCCTCGTGCGCCACTTCGGCGTAGGTCTCGCCGCCTTCGGGCGTCGCCGTCACCACGAGGCGGTTGGGATCATCGGCGAGCTTAGACACCAGCCACCACTCCTCGCCCGTGAACTCGGAGCGAGCGGCGCGCCGTAGCGTCGGTGTCCCTTCCTCACCCACGGTCGCGAGCTTGAGCGTGAGCACTTTGCGCAACATATTCTCGGCCGTGGGAGTTCGCGCGAGGAAGCTATTCGCGCGCTCCGCGAGCACGCGATCGAGTTCAAAGGTCGCCGCGGACAAGCGCAGGACGCCGTCGCCACGCCGCACCATCTCCTTCCACATATCGTCGAGCGTGTAAGACAGGAGCGGCAAGGCGCCCACGTCCTTGGCGGAATCCTCCAGGGTGCGGCGAGCAATGACGTCAACCAGGTCATCGGATTCGAAACGCGCTGAGAGCTGCTGTGCTGGCTCCCTGATGACCCTGCTCAGTTCCGCTTTGCGCAGGGGCGGCACATCGATCTTGCGATGCACGGCAAAAAGCTCGTCGTCTTTCTGTAACGCGCCGAGAAAATCACTGCGCATGCTCATCAGCGCGACGAGACGCGGATCAGCGACCGCCTGCGCGAGAAGTTTGGAGAAGCGCTGGCGCTGGTGCTCCTCGCCGCCGACGTAGAGCTGTTCGCCCTGATCGATATAGAGGAAGAAGGCCGGAGGCTTGGGCTGACCGAGCTGGCGTTCGGTCGCGTCGAGCAAGTCCGAGAGGTTGGTTTTCTTGTTGTCATCGAGCAGCAATTCCACCCATTCGTTGCGTTCCCTGATGTGGACTGAACCGCTGTCGAATAGCCATTTCCCCAAAAAAGCCTCCACCAGCCCTTTGATTGGCTCGGCGCCGGGCGTGAGCGGCGTGAGGAAGCACCATCTGCGGCTCTCCTTGAAGGCCGCAGGCCAGGGGCCGGCGCCTGCGTGCTCGGGCCACGCCTGACGCCGGAGGGCCGCGATCACGCCGGCCTGTGCAAGCGAAGACTTTCCCACGCCCGAATTGCCGAGCAGGACCGGGAGCCGAGCGGGCTCCGCTGCGAGTACGCTCAGCACCTCGACGATCTCGCGCTCGCGCCCAAAGAAATAGTCGCTATCCTTCTCCTCCATCGCGGAGAGGCCACGATAAGGCGAGGTATAGCGCCAGCGCTCGCCCAGCTTTGCATCGTGGCCGGCGGCTACGGCGTCGATCAGCTGGGCCACAGCTTGTTCTGATGTCGGATCAGGCGTGACGCCGCCGTCGCCCTTCCTGGGGCGGCGCTCTCTAAGAAGAGCGGCAGCGAATTCGGGGAGCGACAGGTACAGCCATTCCCTCTGAAGCTCCGGTATTGCTAGATCTCTGTAGAACTTCACAAATAAAACGATATGGTGATCGGGCAGTCTTGCCCCCGCCTCATTGTTGACGCCTTGACCGAAGTACCGGGTCAACGCTTGCTCGGTTCTCAGGCCAAGAGCGGCCCTGAGGTCAGCCCTACTCGGCTTTTCACCACCGCGCTCCTCCACTTCCTGGTTCAGAAGACTGAGCTTCGCGGCAGGCCAGGAAATCTTCAGGTTGGCTGGTATGGGCTGCAGTGGCATCTTCGTTTCCAGATAGCGATGCTCTCTCTCGATTGAAGGATTATTGCTCTGGGAAAGCAAGAACGCCGAGCGATCTGACGGCCGGCCCCAGGGCAACTATAGCGAGTTCCGATGAATTTGAATCACCTCTCCCGCGTCATGCCCGCGCTTGTCGCGGGCATCCACGTCTTTCTTGCGGCCTCTCAGAAAGCAAGACGTGGATGGCCGGGACAAGCCCGGCCACGACTGCGATGAATGGTTCAATATGACCGGGAACCGCTGTAAGTAAAAATAAATAATAATAAGCTTATATAGCTATGACTCAATCAAACTAAACCAATTTATACTAATATAAACTGGCTTATATTGTAGCTCATCTTATGATGAGCATCGTGAGTCGAAATTTCGTTCACATATTCAAAGGAGCAAAAACCATGACAATGATCAGTCGCGGGCGCGCCATCGCCAGATTTCTTGGGACGACGGCGGTCGTTGCTATCGCCGCCGCTAGCGGAGTGGCTCAAGCGCAGACACCAATGGGCCGCTGTCCTCTGCCGGTGACGAACAGCACTCCGCCGAAGGTTCCCCCGAGCAGCCTTCCCCCGAAGGGCAGCACCGCCACGACTCGCAAGTCATCTATTTTCCGCATGAGGATGCCCAGCATGATGATGCCCACCAGCCTCGGTGATAAGAAGAGCTTCCCCACGTTGACGTTGGCTGGCCTGCTTGTCGCCTCGTCGATTTCCTGCGCTTTAGCACTTGGCTGTGGAATGGCATCGGCCGAGTCCGCGATGAAGCAACTGCAAAACGCTGCATCCGGAAAGAACACCAGCATAACATTCCACAATGCAAACCGTGCCGGTGTAGGAGATGCCTTCGCGCGACGCGGACCTGGCGTCCCTCCAGTTGGTCCTGCCGGGCCCGTGTCAACTGGCGGAGCCGCACCCAAACCCGCATCCGGAGCCGCATCCAAACCCGCATCTGGAGCCGCATCCAAACCCGCAGCCGGACTCCAAGTAAGAAAGCAGCGCAATGACTGAGCGCGATGCTCAGGCAAAGCGCTGGTTTTTAGCCGTTGCAACAAAAGGAGAGCGAAAATGATGAAGATCAAATTTCTTGACACTACGGCCGCTATTGTGTTCGCCGCCGCTAGCGTGTTGGCGACGTTCGGTAACAATGCCATAGGTGCCGATGATGTGGTCGATTTGAGGGGGAAGCAGGGCTATCCGAAGGATCTGAAGAAGTACGATCCGGCGCCGCCGGCACTTCATTACAAGGAACCCCCGTCCCCGCCAGCTAAGCAGGCGGAAAGCCAGACCCACCCTCCTGAGCCATCGCATCCTGCCCATCACGACCGAGGACCAGAGCATCCAAAGAGTGACGTGAAAGTTCCTGGTCCAGACCATCCGGCCTTCAGGCGGCCGATCACCCTGCCGAAACCTGTCAACCCCTTGTAGCCCGGCCCAGCCACGGCAATCCGGCGCCCGAGCGACGATGGGTTTGTCACTCGATAAAGGAGCCGGGTTGCCCGACCAATGTATGATAGTATCCTTTATCACGTATTCACCTGCTGTTGCTGGCTTCCGAGGGTGTCTGTCGCGCACCGCGCGCGTTATTGTGCCCGCAATGACCTGCCGGAACGAACCGCCGAATGTCGCTTTCTGCCTTAGCTGCTGTGACTCTCGATCGTGTCAGCACGTCAGCTATCGAAGGTGCTACGGACCAAATGTGGTTTTAGACGGCGGTCGATCGACGGGCCGACGCCGCGGCCGTCAGCGCGATCGCCATCGGGTCGCAGCAGGACCATGAGCGCGATGAGCTACCGGATCGCCCGCTCGTTGTCGCTGCCCAAGCCGAGCAGCTCGGCCGCGAACATGATCGGCATCGCCTCGCTCTCGGCAACCCTGGACCGGGCCTCAACGCCACCGCGCTCCACCCCTCAGCGCCGACGTGCAATGGTAGCTTGGAACTCCCTATCGGGCCAGATGAGGCCGGCCCCGAAGCTGATAAACAATCCGGAGAATAGGCAGAGCGCGACCATCGCGCCGGCCTGGACGAGGTGGAGGGAGGTGGAACTCACGCCTAGCGCCGCGGCCTGGGGGTCGGCGTCGGCCTTGAGGCTTGCCCGCTCGATCCCGAGCTTGGCGTTGGCCTCGGCGCGCTGGTGCTCGAGGTGCCGGCACCGATCGCCGCGCTTGGAGCATTCGCTGGTGATGGACTTGTCGAGGCCGGCAATCTGCGTCCGTAAGTCCCGCATCGCGGGAGTCTCGCGCTCCGCCCTGGCCTCGATCCCCGAGTTGATGTTGGTGACCGCGAACCCGCCGGCGGCGAAGAATACCACCACGAGGGCGACCGCCATCAGGGCCCAGCCCCTCACGGCATTCCACGCCTCCCCGCTCGTCCAGTAGAACCGAATGCCCGTCGGTATCAGGCAGGCGATGATCTCGGCCGCCACGGACAGGTCGGAGTAGACCTCGCCGGCAACCAGGTCCGGGGTGAGGCTGTGGCCGAACCAGGCGTTCGCCCGCATGGAGGTGTAGGCGATAAACGCCCCGGTGGAGACGATGGCGAGGCCAACGCCAGCGCGCCCGATGGCCGACCAGGAGGGGTAGCGGGGTGGCAGAACCTCGATCCTGGGCGTGGCGGGCCCGTCGAGCGTGAGAAGCTGCGCGACGTGCCCACTTTCGGGCGCTGCAATAGACGCAGCGCTTCGTGCGGCGTCCCGAATTGCAACAGAACGACCTGTGTCAATTCCGGACATACCATCGTGACGCGTGACGTGACGCGCGGCATTACCGACGACCGTGACGCTCGGTTTGATTTCGTTGGGCTTTTCGCTCGGTGCAATCGAGGAGGCCGTGACGGGCGCCGTGACGGTCCGCGTCACGGATTTGCGCTTACGGCGCGCACGCCGGGCCCGCAACGCGGCGGTCGGATCCTTCTTCACCGTCGGCCGCAGCGGCATGACATTGGTCGGGACTTCGATGTCAGCCATTGTCACCTCCTTCACTCCGCCGCAACGAGATAGGGCATTGGCGGGCGCGGCCTCAATCGCGAGATCGTGCTGTGATTGACGCCATACGTGCGCGCGATGTCGGTCAGGCTTTCGCCAGCCTCCCGGCGCCTGAGAGCTTCGGCAATCTGGAACGGCGAGAGTTTCGGCTTGCGGCCGAACCGCACGCCGCGCGCCATGGCCCGTGCCCGTCCTTCCCCGGTGCGCGCCAGGATCAAGCTGCGCTCGAACTCGGCGAGGCCGGCGAGAATGGTCACCATGAGCTTGCCGTGCGGTGTGCTCGTATCGGCCCAGCTGTCCGCCAGCGACTTGAACATGGCACCCTTCTTGCCAATGGCGTCCAGGGTGTTCAGAAGATCGCGAGTTGAACGGGCGAGCCGATCGAGTCTCGTCACGACCAGCACGTCGCCTCCCTGCAGCGCGGCGAGCGCCTTCGCTAGCGCTTTCCGGTTGGTAACAGCGCCGCTGATCTTTTCGCTGTAAATCTTCTCGGCGCCTGCGGCTTTGAGCACCGCGGTCTGCGCACTGTGATCCTGCCCGTCAGTGCTCACCCGCGCGTATCCAACGATCATGTCCTTCTCTCCATTTCGCTCGTGATATTTGCACAAGATTTCGATTGTGGTTTCAGAGCGGATTGCACTGTGCGTCAGTTAGGAAAAACGCACAGCCACGGGAATGAAAAAGCCGGGCACCACAGAATGCCCGGCCTCAAGTCGTCACGCTGCTGTGGGAATGTCGGCTTCCCCGTCGAGGGATTGCACAATGAGCAGATCGCCGGAGCGCAGTTGGCGGCAGTCGGTCAACATCGCGACGGCAAACAGCAGCGCCTGCTCACCGCCGACGGCGCGGCGCGATTGCGGTTCCTCACCGTCCCGGTTGAGCACGATCAGCAGGGCGTCGGGCTCGTGTCGGATATGCACGGGCATGCGCACCTCCTTATCGCGGCATAAAGCCGGCCTCGGCGAACTGGTTTTTGACCAGCCGCAGGCCGGAAAACATGACGTCAGCCTCTTGCCGGCCATCGGCATATCGCTTGTTGCGGTTGGAACGGCGCAGGCAGTCATCGTAGCTGGTGCGCTTAAGCAATTCGGCGAAGGCGCATGCCTCGTCACGGGGCATGTCGATCGGGATTGTGATATTTTCGATATCGGCCATTGGGACCTCTCACTCAGGTTTCGGTGGCTAGGCCCGTGACGGTGTCATCAGCACCGTTGCGGGCCGCCTTGCGTTCTCAACAATTTTGATTTAACCATTTCACATGAAAAAGTCAACAGTTTTGGTTAAATCAAAACGTCGCCCTGGACGGCCATACACTGGTGGAAGGGATCCACTGGTCGGTGTGCGCATGCCGTCAGAGGAAAGGCAGGCCGTAGAGGCGTGGGCTGCCGGACAGGAAGATAAGCTGACGCTGTCGAAAGCGATTAGGCGCCTGGTCAAGCTCGCGCTCGAAACCGAGGCGCAGCGGACCGCTAAACCCAAATCACGATCCAGAAAGGATTAAAAATGACGCTCAAACTCACCACCACCGCCAAGAAGCTCAAAGTTACCTTAATGCTCGATGCGGCCCCCTTCGTGGCACTCGGTGCCGTCCCCGACAACGCTCCCTCACGGACCGATATCACCATCACCGTGGGCGGCCGAATCGTCTCCGCAGACCTCGCCACAAAGTCCGTGCGTAAAGCGGTGAAAACCTTGATCGAGCACGGACCCGACAACGTCGTCCTCATCCTGCAAGGTGTTCTCGCCTCAGACAATCGTGTCGAGGAAGCCGGCATCACCGCACAGGTCAAAGTTCCCGCCGAGCCGCAACCCGTCACCGCATGATAATGCCGACCCTGCACTGAGACAGATCGTGCAGAGGCAAAATGGACAGTCGTGAATCGCTGTCGCAGCGCCTCATCGAACTGATGGTGGTCGACCACAAGCGGCGCCATGGAATGCCAGTCGATGTCCGGAAGCTCCATCAGGATCGCGCCAAGTTCGTTCGATCTCTCGGGGCCGACCCAGACGCAGAGGCAGCGCGCATCGAGCGCAACCGCGTCATCGGCACGGAGATGATATCAACTGAAGGGAGGGAAAAATGGACCGAACCACGAAGATCCTACTGGCCGCGATCGCGCTTGGAAAGCGCGTTTGGCAATTTCCGTGTCGGTAATCGAGCCTGATCCAGACCGGCGACCACGCCAATAGGCCGGATCGAAGCGGAATATGCCATCTTCCAATGGGAAGTCGACAGGAATCGTTGTCACGATCCGCTGAACCAGTTGGAGCCCTGATCCTCCCGATAGCTGTCTAGATGGTATATGTCCAAGATCACCATGATAATTTTAGAATTCTTCAAATTCATCTCCACCATGTCCCGATCCACGACGGTATGTCGTCCGGCCAGCTACGGGAAACCCTGTTGAAGAAGCCTCTGTTGTATATTCGATGGGTCGCAGGCGTTGGTTACGTCCGAGGCTTGAGAATAATCGGTCACATCGACGTGATCGTCTTGAAGAATCCACTCGCGACGACCCGGTGCGCTGGTAGGAAATCCGAGATGGCAGATTGGAACGGACCGGGTAATTTTAGGAACAGGCAACCGCGCTCCTCAAATCGAAATCCGCTCCACCTCATCGGGGCTCACCTAGTCACGCCACCGCATGCTGCGACACTGCACGGCTTACGCAACGGGTCGCACCCGGACCAACAAACATGTCAGCGGTTCCGGCAGCTTTAGTCGAAAGCAGCCATGGCGCCCCTTCCGTTGCGCCGAAGCCGTGGCCAAAGGTCCGGGAATTGCTTAAAGGAGTCGGGTAACATGGTTCGAGTGCTATTTCGGTTCTTATTCGA
>WNFR01001198.1_pt1 | contig 26890 bp, 21 predicted proteins | sample 5400221 | NCBI WGS metagenome assembly WNFR01 (sample SAMN13153357, study PRJNA577476) | soil metagenome | isolation source: 40 cm soil under Madrone tree | place: USA:California | collected 2016-06-14
CTCATCTCGGCGATGACCAGCAATCAGATCGTGGCGGGAGGAGCCGCGTTTTTTGTGAGCCTCCTTCTTTATGTGTTGAGTTGGTTTACGGAGTTCGACAGCACCACGGCCTCGAAAGTGCTGAGCTACCTTTCCATCATTACGCACATGGAAAACTTCAGCAAAGGGGTCCTCGATTTCAAGGATGCGGTGTTCTATGTAAGCTTCATTTTCCTTGCTTTGTTCCTGACCGCGCGGCAGATGGAATCGCTGCGGTGGAGGTCCTAGGATGACCCCCGCGTGGCTGAAGGCAAGACAAACTCAATACACGGCGTACGCGAGCGTTTACATCCTGGTGGTGCTCGCGGTCCTTGCGGCCGTGAATTTTCTGGCGAATCGCTACGACAAGTCTTACGACTCTACTATGAACAAGCAGTTCAGCCTCTCGGACCAAACCATCAAAGTGGTTAAAGGCCTGAAGAGGGATGTTCAGTTCAATTACTTTGGTCCGCAAAACGAATTCCGCACGGCTCGCGATACACTGGACCGCTATTCGAGTTTGTCTCCCAAACTGCACGTCACCTACATTGATCCGGAACGAAAACCGCAAGTGGCAAAGGCCGCGGGGTTTCGGTCCGATTCCACAGTGATCGTCGATAGCGGCACGCGGCGGGAAAGCGCGAAGAGCCTGAGCGAGGAAGAACTCACTGGCGCTTTGATCCGTTCGCTCAAATCCGACGAACGCACGGTGTGCATGCTCTCCGCCGCCGGGGAGCATTCCATCGACGAGACTGACGCCAGCGGCTATTCCCTGTTCAAACAGATCCTCGAACGCGACAATTACAAAGTTCGCACAGAAACACTGCGGCCAGCGACGCCCAGCGACAACAAACCACTGGCTATCGGGCAGGCGCCTGCAACTGCTTCTCTCGAAGTTCCCAAAAGTTGCACGGTGCTGGTAATCGCCGGGCCGAAAAATGACTACCCGGCTCCGGTGGTCAATGCTTTGAAAACGTTTGTCGAAGGAGGCGGCCGCGCGCTGTTCCTCCTGGATACTCCGCTGCGCCTCGGTGAGTCCGAACCTCCGAGTGAGAACGAGGATTTGCTGAAGCTTCTGGCCGATTGGGGTGTCACTCCAAACAAGGACTTGGCGCTCGATCTCAGCGGCGTTGGGCAGCTTTTCCGCTTGGGGCCCGAAGTTCCGTTCATCGCCGGCTATGAATCGCACCCCATCACGGAGCCGCTAACGCGCGTACCAACTGCGTATCCATTGGCTCGCACGCTGGACACGAAATCCGCTGGCAAGGCTACGCTCTCAAAACTGGTGGCGACGACAGAAGCCAGTGTGGCCACCACATCGATCAGCGCTCGAGGCGCTGTCGATCCGACGAAAGGAAAAAAAGGACCGCTGACGCTGGCCGTCGCCGGCACGCTTAGCGGTTCGCCGCAAGGCCGCTTTGTGGTCGTGGGCACTTCGCGCGCCGCACAAAACAGCATTGCGGGCTCACGTTCGCTGGGCAACCGGGATTTGATGGTGAACATTGTCAACTGGCTCTCCTCGGACGAAGATCTAATCTCCATCCGGCCGAAGGCTCCTGAAGATCGCCCGCTGAACATGACCAGCGGCAGGCTGAATGCCACGTTCTGGCTCAGCGTGGTGGGATTCCCGCTTGCGGTGATCGGATTTGGATTGATTACCTGGTGGAGGCGGAGATAACCCATGAAGTCCAAGGGTCTCCTGACCGCCAGCATTTTTTTGCTGGTGCTCAGCGGCGTAATTTGGTGGTCCAACAAGAAAGCCGCCACGGTTGATAAGACACCCGTCGAGACCGCCACGGTCAAACTGCTGAACTTGCCGGAAGATCAAATTCAGGATATTGAGATCAAGAAACGCACGGGCGAAACCATACAATTGAAGCGCAACGATTCCAAGTGGCTGATCGCCGGGGCCGAACCTCTTCGCGCAGATCCAGACGCGGTCGCCAGCATGCTTTCGACGATTTCCTCGCTCAGCACTGACCGCACGGTCGAAGAGAAGGCTAGCAGCCTCGAGCCGTACGGCTTGACGCAGCCGGCAATCGAATTGAACGTCACGGATAAAAACAAGAAAACCGCGAAGGTCTTGATTGGCGACGATACCCCGGCGGGCACGGCGGTCTATGCAGCAATTGCAGGCGATGTTCGCGTCTTTGCGCTGGCGAGTTACAGGAAAAACAGTTTCGACAAGTCCACGAACGATTTGCGGGACAAGCGGCTGCTGCCGTTTGATGCGGACAAAGTTTCCAGCATTGAATTGACGGCGAAGAAGCAAACCATTGCGCTTGGACGGAGCAAAGACGAGTGGCAGATCGTGAAACCGAAACCGTTCCGCGCGGACCGATCGCAAGTGGAAGAGCTGCTTCGTGCGTTGCGCGATGCGAAAATGGATTTGAGCGGAAGTGAAGATGAGAAGAAAGCGGTAGCGGCGTTTGGGGCGGGCACTCCTTTTGCTACTGTGCGAGTGACGGACGTTTCAGGCACGCAGGAACTGCAGGTGCGGAAGAACAAAGACGAGTACTACGCAAAATCCAGCGCGGTCGTGGGTGTTTATAAGATTTCGAGCGGGACGGGGACGGGGTTGGATAAGGGCCTGGACGATTTCAGGAACAAGAAACTGTTTGATTTCGGCTTTGCGGAACCCGAGAAAATCGAGATTCACGGCGGGTCCAAGAGCTATTTCCTGACGCGCAGCGGAAACGATTGGTGGTCCAACGGCACGAAAATGGACGTGGGGACGGTGTCGGCGCTCGTCGACAAAGTGCGTGATCTTTCCGCGAGCAAGTTCATGGAGATTGGATTTGCGGCGTCGGTGCTGGACCTGACGGTAACTTCCGACAACGGCAAGCGTGTGGAAAGAGTGATGATTGCAAGGAGTGGCGACAATTACCTGGCGAAACGAGAGAACGAACCCGCCCTCTATGAGCTGACTGCTTCCGCCATCAGTGAGTTGCAAAAATCGACTACAGATTTGAAGCCAGCTCCTCCACCCGCCAAAAAATAACCCCGCGATCCCGTTCACAGTTGGGCTCGACTCGGTTGCGCGCAAGAAGCGCCTCCTCTACACTGAATTTTTGCGTAATCGCTGTGGGAGTGAACTTGCGGACTATTCTTCGGATCTTCTACTGGGTTTTTTCCGTTCTGGTGATTGCTGGTGCCTCCGTCGCATGGTGGTTTATTTACCGGCCGCTGCCACAGATTGATGGAAGCGTTTTGCTGCCTGGTCTCCGTCAGGAAGTTACGGTAGAGCGCGATGGCTGGGGTGTGCCGCACATTCGCGCTGCAACGGTGGAAGACCTTGCGGAGGCCCAGGGCTACGTGATGGCGCAGGACCGCCTATGGCAGATGGATCTGCTGCGACGCGCCGCGCGGGGGCAACTTTCCGAGATTCTGGGAGTGCGGACCCTCAAGATTGATGAGAGCTTTCGAACGTATGGCTTCGCGCGAGCCGCAGAGCGCGACGCCACACTTTTCGATCCGGAATCCCGCAAAGTGATGGATGCGTATGCGCGCGGGGTGAACCAATTCATCGAGCAGCACAAAAAGAATCTCCCGCTGGAATTTTCACTTCTCCACTATGAGCCTACGCCTTGGCAGCCTTCCGATACTTTGGCTATTTCCGGCTACATGTATCGGACCCTCACGGACACTTGGGAACGAGAGTTGAATCGCGCCAAAGTTACGGAACGCGCTGGGGCTGAACGCGCGAAGGATTTGTTTTCGGACGAGGCGGCGATGGACCATTTTGTTGTCGGCGACCCAAAGGTTATCGATGATGGCTCGCAACGTTCCGCAGCACACGCCGACGATGAAGATGATGACGACGACATGGAGCCAGACGCGGTGCTAAAAGCTAGCCGGGGCGCATCGGGGGGCGGCTTGACAGCGGAGAGCGATCCCGACTTGACCAGCGCTCTCGCGGAGTCGGTTCAGGAATTCCTACAGGAATCCAAGAACGAGATTCGCCAAGGGCTAGGGAGCAATAACTGGGTTGTGAGCGGCGCGCATACTGCCACGGGAAAACCCCTGCTTGCCAACGATACTCACCTGGAGCTCTCCATTCCTTCGATCTGGTACGAGGTTCATCTCACCGCACCTGGTTGGAATGTGAAAGGTTTCACTTTGCCGGGCGCGCCAATGGTCATCATTGGCCACAACGACCGCATCGCGTGGGGATTCACCAATAACGGCGCTGACGTGCAGGATCTTTATGTCGAGACATTCAATCCTATCGCGCCGGATGAGTACCGGGTGAAAAGCGCGTGGACGAAAGCGCAAATCATCGACGAGACCATCCACGTCAAAGGCCAGCCGGAGGAACACTTGAAAGTCAGTGTGACGCGCCACGGCCCGGTCGTTCATCGCGAGGGAGATAGAGCTTACGGACTGCACTGGACGGCGACGGAACCAGGTGGGCTCGCCAACAGCTACAACTGGCTGGGAAAAGCGCGCAACTGGAAAGAATTCCGCGAAGCCATGAAGCGCGTTTGGGGACCGGGGCAGAACGCGGTGTATGCGGATGTCGAGGGAAATATCGGGTTCGTGATGGCCGCGCGGGTGCCGATTCGCAAGAAGGGGCACGGCGAAGTCCCTGTTCCCGGTGACACAGACGATTACGAGTGGACGGGCTACATCCCGTTCGAACAGCTTCCGCAGGCACTCAACCCAGAGAGTGGATTGATCGTCACCGCCAATGCGCGTGTGGTGGGGCCAAGTTATAAGCCGTATCTGACGGATCGCTGGGAAGAACCGTACCGCGCCGCGCGCATTTACGATTTGCTGCATGACCGCCACGATTTGCGTCCCGAGGACATGCTGCAAGTTCAGACGGACACGTACAGTTATCCCCACGTTTTTCTGGCCGATCAATTATTGTCGGCCGCAAAAATTGTGCAACCCAAAGACCCCCGCGCACAAAAACTGATCGAAGGCCTGAAGGATTGGAACGGAATCGCCGATGCGGATTCTCCGGAGGTTTCTTTTCTTCATGCTGCGCGCCGGGCGGCGCTCGACATCCTGCTTGAGCCGTTCCTTGGGAAGGAAACAAGTCTTTATCAGTGGCGGAGCACGACGTTTCTGCAGAAAATTCTTACTGGCCGGCCCGCGAAGTGGCTGCCCTCTGCTTACAAAAACTATGACGAATTGCTGGCCGCGGCTGCCGACGCCGCTGTCACTAGATTGGCCGAACAGAGTAGCAGCGCTCGTGTCGAAGATTGGGCATGGAAGCGTTTTAACTCGCTGGACATGTTTCATCCCATCGGGCACGAAGGCATGTTGAAGCGATTTCTCAGCATTACGGACAAGCCTCAAGCGGGAACGCAATACAGTGTGCGCGCAGCTTCAAAGACGCATGGTCCGGCGATGCGCTTTGTCGGCAATCCTGGAAACTGGGATGAATCGATCCTGCTCATTCCGGCGGGGCAATCCGGGCAGCCTGGCAGCAGCCATTACTCGGATCAGTTTTCGTATTGGTATGAAGGCAAGCCGATTTTCGCGGCGTTCAGCGATGCTGCCGAAGCGAAAGCGCGGAAACACACGCTCACGCTCAAGCCTGGCTCTTGATCCCCCATTGCGCTTATGCCTGAACTGCCGGAAGTGGAGGCTGTCGTTCGCACGCTCCGTCCCCTCGTGCAGGGACGGCGAATCCGCTGCGTTCATGTCTTTCACCCCATAGCCACAAAGCCGCAAGCCGCGTCGCACGTTGCCCGCCTTGCCCAAGGCCGGCACATTCGCACCGTTGGTCGCAAAGGCAAATATGTCCTTCTTGTGCTGGACCGCGGGCTGCTGACGATGCACTTTCGACTTGACGGCCAACTGCTTTGGTTTGCACACGGCAAAGAATTGCTGCCGCGTGCCAACCAGCGCGAAAATGGCGTGCACGTTGATGTTGCTCTCGAACTGGACAAAGGCGCCCTCGGCTTTGCCGATCGCCGTCATTTCGGCCGCGTTCACATATGGGCATCCGCCGATGAGTGTCCTGGGCTTGGCACATTAGGCGTCGACGCCCTTTCACGCGACTTCACGTCCAGCCGTCTTATCGAGCTGCTTGCCGCGTCCAAGCGTCCTTTGAAGGATTTCTTGCTGAACCAGTCGCGCGTCGCCGGTATTGGCAACATCTACTCTTGCGAATCGTTGTGGCACGCGCGCCTCGACCCACGCCGGCGCGCCAACACCTTGCAACCGCAAGAAGCGCGTCGCCTGCACAAAGCAATTGTGTCCGTTCTCGCGCGTGCCTTAGAATGCTGTTTACATCCGGCGCCCGACTTTCGCAATCCGGAATGGTGGTTCCAGGGGTTGGAAAAAATTCTTCGCGCCTACGGCCGCGAGGGAGAACCCTGCCGCCGCTGCGGAGAGCCGATCCAGCGCATTGTGCAGGGTGGCCGGTCGACTTACTGCTGCGGGCGCTGTCAGAAATAGGCGCAAATAAAGGATAGGGACGATCGCGTGAATTCACCTGCTGCCAAGAAACCCGAGCCGCCAAAGAAACCCGATTTTGAGCGTTCGCTTGCGCGGCTTGAGGAAGTCGTCCGCCGGCTTGAAAGCCCGCAACTTTCCCTGGACGACGCCATGAAGTTGTTCGAAGAAGGAGTGGCACTCTCGCGCGAATGCCAGAAGCAGCTGGAAGAGGCCGAGGGTCGCGTGGAAATTCTCTTGAAGAAAGCCGATGGCAAGCTGGCCGCTGAGCCCTTCGATCCCGAGCGGGAGACGGAATCGTGACGCGCCACGGCAAGCCGCCGCTGGCCCATTCCCTGCCGCGATGAAACTTCCCCCATTCTTCGAGGAAGGCCGCGTAATCGTCGATGCCGCTCTCGAGCGGTTGCTGCCGGCTGCGACCGCGCAACCTGCCTCCATTCATACGGCCATGCGTTACAGCGTCTTCGCCGGCGGTAAGCGAATACGACCGATCCTCTGTCTTGAAACGGCGCGCATCTTCGCCAGCGACGTCACACCGGCGCTGCATCCCGCTTGCGCCATGGAATTCATTCACACTTACTCGTTGATCCACGATGATTTGCCGGCGCTGGATAACGATGATCTTCGCCGAGGCAAGCCCACTTGCCACAAGAAATTCGGCGAAGCCATCGCCATCCTCGCTGGCGATGCTCTCTTAACGCTGGCATTCGAAACTATTGGCGCGACGTCTGCCGCGGCAGAGCGCCGCGCGGCCATTCTTACGGAAGTGGCAACCGCTGCCGGCACCATCAATGGAATGGTTGGCGGGCAAGTCGCGGACATCGAGGCCGAGGGCAAGGCCGTCGATCCACAAATGCTGGAGTACATCCACCGCTCGAAAACCGCGGCACTGATCCGCGCCTCGATCACAGCTGGCGCCTTGTGTGCAGGGGCCGGCGCCGAGGACGTCGCGCGGCTGCGGCGATTCGGCGAAACGATTGGCTGGGCCTTCCAAGTGACCGACGATATTCTTGATGTCGAGGAATCTTCCGCCGCTCTTGGCAAGACCGCAGGAAAGGACATGGCGCAGCAGAAAGCAACTTATCCAGCCGTTTATGGCTTGGAGCGCTCTCACCAGATTGCCAACGATTTGGCAATCAAGGCCACTGCTGAGCTGGCTCCCTACGGGGATCGTGCCGCGCGCCTCCGCGAAATCGCGGAATTTCTTGTGCTGCGCCGCGCCTAATACTTCGAGCGCGCCATGAAACCAAAGGCAAGCCGCAAACGGCTCGATCTTCTACTCGTCGAGCGAGGCTACGCTGAGTCTGCTCGGAAAGCCCTGGCTATGATTCTCGCCGGCGAAGTTCAGGTGGATGGCCAAAGGGTTGAGAAGGCAGGCGTACCTGTCGCGGAAGACGCGAGGATCGAAATCACCAGCCGGCTGCAAAAGTTCGTCAGCCGCGGCGGTGTGAAGCTGGATAGCGCACTGGAAGACTTTGCGATTGAGCCGGCCGGGAGCGTTTGCTTGGATATTGGTGCTTCGAACGGCGGCTTCACGGATTGCCTGCTACAGCACGGCGCGGAGCGTGTCTATGCTGTCGACGTGAACGTGGAACAGCTTGACTGGAAGCTGAGCCAGAACCCTCGCGTTATTTCGGTCAAGCGAAACGCGCGCGAATTGCGCGTGGAAGACCTTCCCGAAAGCGCCGACCTGGTGGTGATCGATGTTTCGTTCATCTCCGTCCGGAAGGTAATTACGCCGGCCGTTGCGGTTGCCAAACCTGGCGCAGCATTTATCATCCTCATTAAACCGCAATTCGAATTGCGGAGCGATGAGATTGGCCACGGCGGAATCGTGAAAGATCAAGTTCTCCACGATCGGGCTATTCAAGCGGTGCGCAAACACGTTGAATCTGTTGGGCTAGAATATCTCGGAGTCCTACCGAGCCGCCTTGTGGGGGCCGAAGGCAATCAAGAGTATTTTCTGCACGCGCGCAAAAAGAGCCTGGGGTAGAATCGCAGACGCACATGCATCCTGGACAATCCTTTCAATCCATTGGCATCATTTCGCGCCCGCGCCGTTCGAACCTCGCTGTAGTTGTTCCACCATTGCTGAAATGGCTGGAAGCCCGCGGAATCCAAACCTTCATTGATGAAGAGACAGCCAGCTCTTTGCTTGAGGGTTTGAAAGGTCAATCGCGCCAACGCGTGGCAGATGCCTCACAACTCCTCCTCGTGCTTGGCGGCGACGGCACTATGCTCGCCGCCGCCCGTCTCGCCGCCCCGCGCGGGATTCCTATCCTGCCCATCAACATGGGCAGCCTAGGTTTCCTCACCAGCTTCACGCTGGAAGAACTGCACCCCGCCCTCGATGACGCGCTGGAGGGCCGTTTTTCCCTTAGCGAGCGCGTCATGATCAGCGTCGAACTGGTGCGCGCCAGCAAAGTGATTGACAGCCAACGCGTCCTGAACGAAGTGGTGATCAATAAAGGTGCCCTCGCCCGCATGATTGAGCTTGAACTGGCCATTGGCGGCGAATTTGTCTGCCGCTACCGTGCCGACGGTCTGATCGTCGCCACGCCCACGGGCTCGACCGCTTATTCTCTCTCCGCTGGCGGGCCCATCGTTCACCCATCCGTGGAATCCTTCGTCATTACCCCCATCTGCCCACACACCCTGAGTGACCGCCCCGTGGTCGTTCGCGACTCTTCTTCCATCGAATTGAAACTCTCCGGAAACACCGAGTCCGTCTTTCTCACCCTCGACGGCCAGCTCGGTATTCCTTTGCAACCGACGGATATCGTCCGCGCCTCTCGAGCCAAAGAACCGCTCAAGCTCATCCAGCCACAGAAGAAATCCTATTTCGAAATTCTACGCAGCAAACTGAAATGGGGGGAAGCGTAACTGTTGAGCTGCATGTATTAGACGCGGCAAAATTCAGCCGAGAACATCTGTCCGCAGCAAATCGTCTTGAGTTTCGCGCCGGCGAATCAGTCGAAACCGCTTGCCTTCGACAAGGACTTCCGCAGGACGACACCGCGCATTGTAGTTTGACGCTTGGGACATGCCATACGCTCCCGCAGCCCAAATCGCGAGCAAATCGCCCGCTTTCACTTCTCCAAGCGGCCAATCCTGCAAAAAGCAGTCGCCCGTCTCACAAACCGGCCCGACGATGTCGGCACGTTGGCGTTGCGTATCGTTTTCTTTCGCCTCTCGCACAACTTTCGTAATGGGGTGAATCGCTCCGTAGAGGGCCGGCCGCATCAAGTCGTTCATCGCCGAATCCACGACCACAAACGTCTTGCCCCGATTCGTTTTCGTGTAGACAACGCGCGTCAAGAGCACGCCGGCGGGGGCAATGATCGAGCGCCCCGGCTCGAGCAAGATGTGCATTCCAAGTTTGCGCACCATTCTTGAAACGAGCCGCGCGTACTCCATACGTGTCGGCGGTTTCTGATCGGAATAGCGCACACCGAGCCCGCCTCCAACATCCAGATAACGCAAATCGATTTGCGCGCGCCGCAGCTCTTCGACAAACCCAGCCAGCCGCCCCAACGCGCGTCGAAATGGAACCAGCGTGGTAATTTGCGAGCCGATATGCGCGCTGATTCCTTGCCAGCGAATCCATTTCGAATCTCGATGCGTTAGGTAAAGTCGTCTTGCCTCAGACCACTCCAGGCCAAACTTGTGCTCGTGACGCCCGGTTGCGATATGTGGGTGACCGCCGGCTTGCACATCGGGATTCACCCGAATCGCAGCTGCAGGTGGATTGCCGCTTCGTCCTGCCAGTCGCGCCGATTCTTCCATCAAAATGTCGAGTTCCGCTTCAGACTCAGCGTTGAACAGCAGAATTCCTGAGCGTCCGCCTTGCCCGCGCACACGATAGTTCAGCGCCTCGCGAATTTCGTGTCGGTCCTTTCCAACTCCGGAGAAAACAATGCGATCGCCCCGCACCCCGATGCGCTGCAAGTGGTGCAGTTCCCCACCGGACACAATGTCAAAGCCGCTTCCCATCCTGGCAAGATGCTGCAGGATCGTCAGATTCCCATTGGACTTTACGGCAAAACACAAAGTGTGCGGCAGCGCGCCGAGGCCCGTGTGCAGCTCCTGGTAGGCACTTTCAATTGCCGCACCGCTATACACGTAGGTTGGTGTACCAAACTTCTGCGCAATTGAATCCAGCGGCACTCTTTCGCACACCACGGCTTCGCTGCCGGCGCTCCCCGCCCGGCTCTTTTCCCATTCGAATTGCGGCGTGAAGGAAGCTGGGTCTATGTATTTGAGTGTGCGGGTAGGCGAATCATTCGAGTGGCTCATCGGACTTTTGCGACCACCAGGGTCCGGTCATCGGATAGCGGCGCGCTCTGCGTGAACCAATCCACTTCGCGCAGAATCAGGTCGGCAATTTCAGCCGCGGAAGATTCATGGTGCTGTTCAATCAGCTTCATCAGGCGCGTGGTTCCGAAGAACTGGCCTTCGCTGTTCATCGTCTCCGCGATTCCGTCCGAGTGAAATACGAGAATGTTTCCCGACTCCAGCGTAACTCCCCACTCGTCATAGTTCACTTCTTCGAAAATTCCCAACGGGAAGCCCGTCAATTCGATCTTGCCACAGCGTCCCTCTTTATAAAGCAGCGGTTGCGATTGTCCTGCGTTTGCCACCCGCAGCTTCTGACGGCCTTTTTGCCAGGTGGCAAAGCACGCGGTCATGAATCGTCCCTCGATTCGCCGTTCGCCCACCAGTTGGTTCATCTGCTTCAGCATTTCCGCAGGTTGCAATTTTTGCGGCGCCAGGCTCCGCATGATTCCGATGGCCACCGCTCCGTAGAGCGCCGCAGCAGTTCCTTTGCCGCTCACGTCACCCAACGCAATTCCGAGTTGTTGCGGCCCGTAGCGCAAAAATTCGTAGAGGTCACCGCAGACTTCGCGCGCCGAAAGATACCGCGCGGCCATTTCCAAACCGAAATCCTCTGTCGGAACCGGCCGCAGCAGCGCGCCTTGAATTCTTTTCGCCGCCTGCAAATCGCGTTCCAGACGGGCCTCGTCGCGTGCTAATTGCTCATACAAGCGCGCATTTTCCAGCGAAACGGCGAGATTTGCAGCCAGGATCGAAAGCGTCTGCACGTGATCCTCGGTGAAATAGTTCAGTTGCGGACTTTCCAAATCCAGCACGCCAATCACTTTTCCCTTATGCATCATGGGAATCGCAAGTTCCGAACGCGTCTCAGGATTCACCATCAGGTAGCGCGGATCGACGGTCACATCCGGCACAAGGACGGGTTCTTTCAAGGTGGCTGCCGCGCCTACGATGCCTTCGCCCGAGGTCGCCCGCAGTTTTCCTTGGACATGATGGCCATGCTTTACGTCCACCCGGTGACGAAACACTTTTTGCTCTTCGTCATAGAGCATGATGCTCAGAATCTGGTAGTCAATCACGCGCTTGGTCTGTTCCGCGGCGCGGCGTAGTAGCTCTTCGACCTCCAGGATCGCGCCGGTTTCCCGACCGACTTCGCTCAGCAACAAAAGCGTGTCCGCCTGCGTCCGCACCTTCTGGAAAAGCCGCGCGTTTTCAATGGCCACGGCCAGTCGGCTGGCCAGCAGTGTCAAAATATTTTGCTGGTCGCGCGTGAAGTAATCGAGGTGGCGGCTCTGAATATCCAGCACGCCGACGCATTTTCCCTGCAGCATCAGGGGTACAGCAAGTTCAGAGCGCACGCTGTCGATCGCATTGATGTAGCGCGAGTCTTTTGAAGTGTCGCTGACGCGCACGGAGTGGCCCGTGGCCGCCGCGGTTCCCGTAATTCCCTGTCCCAGCGGAATCCTCAAATTATCCGCCAACTCGCGCGCGTAGCCGATGGAAAACCGGTGCCGCAGATAGGCTCCATCGCCTTCGATCATCAGTACGCCAAAAATTTCATAGTCGATGTGCCGTTTGATCAGCGCCGCTGTTCGCGCCAAAACCTCGTCTAGGTCCAGCGAGGCGTTCACTTCCTCGCCGATTTCCGCCAACGTGGAAAGAACTTCAGCGGAGATCTCCGCGCCGCCATTCAAGGCAGTTGCCGTCGTATGTTCGTCGGTGGGATTCATGTACTCTGAATATTATAGCAGGCGGCGAAGGGCGAGCCCTGCGGCGGTCTCGCATCGCCCTGAATTCATTCCGTTTGCTCATCCACGGCTGATTCTTGCGCGTTGGCAATCCGGCGTTGTCGCCATAGGGGATTCGTTAAAACCACTCTAATCTTCCGCTGGCTTCTTCTTCAGTCCGGGGCCAATCAATAAGACGCCCACGTAAGGCAGGTTCCGGTATCGTTCCGCGTAATCCAGCCCATAACCGACTACAAATTCGTTAGGAATGGAAAATCCCACGTAGTCCGCGTGCACCGCAGCGATCCGCCGCTCCGGTTTGTCCAGCAGCACGGCCACGCGCAGATGCTTCGGCTTGCGCTGTTGGAACAGTCGCAGCAAGTATTGCAGCGTCATCCCGGTATCCAGAATGTCTTCCACCACAATGACTGTTTTCCCCTCGATGCTGGAGTCCAGGTCTCTCGTCAGCCTCACTTGCCCCGACGAGTGCGTCTTTTCGCCATAGCTCGATACCGCGATGAAGTCAAAAGAAACTTCTCCCGGAATGTTCCTCGCCAGATCGGTCAGGAAGAAAACGCCGCCCTTCAAAACGCTCACTAGGTGCAGTGGCTCGCCGGGAAAATCCTTCCGGATTTCCTGAGCCAGCGCCTGAATTCGTCTTTGAATCCGGGCGCCCGTAATCAAGACTCTAACGCGCTCCCGCGGCGTCCTGCTGTTTTGCTCTCCGGCTTTTTGGCGATTTGGCATCCCATTCCTCAAACATGGCACCGAGACTCTAGCGCACGCCGCACCGCCGGGCAAGACGCACTTGTAACATTCGCTTCTCAGGGGATTCATACCACCTCAATCTGCGCCGATTAGGCTGCGCCAATGATTTAGTTAGCGTTTGAAAGGCATCTTTAGTGCTGGCCCTCATCGGAATTATTGCTTCGGGCGCGCCAAAGTTTTCCACAGGGTTTCGCTTCAATACATGTTATTCCTGTGATAGAAGATAGGTCATAAATCGGGATGTTGGTTGCTGTCGAGAATAGGCTTTTGCGGCCAATATGATCTGTCCCCAGAGTGCCGGGAGCCCTCCACTCCACCCCCGGAGGGTCTTTGGCGTGCGCAAGTGCGCAAAGTGTCATCGATAAAGGAAAGAGAGAAAACTTCCATGAGAATGAGTCGGATTGAAAAGTCCGTAGTGCGCTTTTGGCTCGCTCTAACGGTCATGGTGTTACTTGCCTCCGGCGCCTTCACGCAGTCCACTACCGATGGCGCCATCGGCGGCGTTGTAACTGATCAGTCGGGAGCAGTTGTCCCCGGCGCAAACGTCACTGCACTGAATCTCGGCACAGGCGCCAGCGCGAGCGGCAAGAGCGATGAAGGCGGGCGCTTTTTGATGATCCATTTGGCGCCCGGCGTGTACTCGTTGGAGATTACAGCGAGCGGGTTTGGAGCGTTTAAGGCCACAAGCATCACCGTGGAAGTGGGACGCACAACGACAATTGACGCTTCACTTGGCGTGCAGTCCCAGACCGAGGTGGTTGTGGCCACTGCAGAGGCACCCGTCATCACGACTGATCGGGCAGATTTTTCGACGAACATAAACTCAACGACGATCGAGAATCTCCCAATCAACGGCAGGCGCTGGTCCACCTTCGCGCTTTCCACGCCCGGGGCGGTGCCGGACGGCAATTTCGGCCTGGTGAGCTTTCGCGGAGTGTCGGGACTGCTGAATAACAACACCGTGGACGGTGGCGACAACAATCAGGCGTTTTTCGCCGAAGAGAAAGGCCGGACGCGCATCAGTTACTCGATCAGCCAGTCCTCCATTCGCGAGTTTCAGGTGAACACGTCGAACTATTCGGCCGAGTACGGCCGCTCGGCTGGTGGTGTAACCAACGCAGTGACAAAGTCTGGCACTAACCGTCTTCACGGGGAGGCCTTCTGGTTCTACCGCAGCAGCGATTTCGGTGCGTTCAATCCGTTCCAGACAATTGTCCTTGCCCCACCAGCGCCCTCGACTCCCATCCCGGTCAAGCCCGAAGACAAGCGTCACCAGTTCGGCGGAAACATCGGTGCGCCGATCATCAAGGACAAGCTTTTTTTCTTCTTTAACGCCGACCAGCAGAAGCGGAATTTCCCCGGTGTCGCGAATGCCAGCAGCCCGGCTTGTTTCTTTGCACCATTCACGACTGTTGCTAACCCGAATGACCCGTGCAATAAGACGAATGAGACGGCCACGCTTACTTCCCCTGCGCCTGCCGGTCGTGGCCTTACAGTTGCCCAGGCAGATGCGGGATTGGCCTTCCTGCAATCGCTCACGGGCGTGGTTCCGCGAACGGGCGACGAATTACTGCTCTTTCCGAAAATCGATTGGATTGTCAACTCCAAGAACCATCTCTCCATGGAATATAACCGGATGCGGTGGGCTTCGCCCGCCGGGATTCAGACAGCTGGCGTCGTGTTCCGCGGTCAGGAGAGCTTCGGCAATGATTTCGTGAAAGACGATACGGTTATTGCCCGGCTCGTCTCCACGGTGACACCCACGATGATCAACGAGTTCCGTTTTCAATACGGGCGCGATTTCGAATTCCAGAACACGCAAGCTGCGATCTCGGGCGAACCAGTTTCTTCACAAGGCATTTCTCCTCAGATCACTATTTCCGGCAGTGCGGGCATAGTCTTTGGCAAACCTAACTTCCTCGATCGCCGTGCCTTTCCGGATGAGCATAGCTACCAATTTGCGGATTCTTATTCGATTTTCCGTGGGAAACATCTTTTCAAGATGGGCGCCGATATCATTCGGTTCCACGACCTGAACGACAACCTCTTCCAGGAGAGTGGGGCCTACAGTTACAATAACCGCGTGGATTTCATCAGCGACTACGCAGCGTCGGTGAACAATTTTGCACAGCCGGCTTGCACTTCTTCTGCCGGGGCCCCCGTCGCGTGCTACTCCAGCTATAACCAAGGGTTCGGTCCACCAGCCTTTGAGTTCACCACTTGGGACTATGGCCTCTTTTTTCAGGATGATTGGCGAATCAAACCACGTCTCACCCTGAACCTGGGGCTCCGCTGGGACTATGAAAAGATGCCAGCCCCCCAGATTCCGAACTCCTTCTTGCCCGCAACATCACAGTTTCCCAGAGACAGAAACAATTTTGGCCCCCGCGTTGGCGTCGCCTGGGACATCACTGGCCGGGGCAAGTCCGTGCTTCGCGGTGGCTACGGCATCTATTATGGCAGGATTATCAATTCCACCATCTCGAACGCCATCACAAATACCGGCGTAACGACCGGCCAGCTTCAATTCCAATTCGTTCCGACAACTGCGGCAGCCCCGCCCTATCCGAACATCGTTGCCACGGCGCCGCCGGCGACCGTCAATGCTCCGGACGTAGTCGTCTTCGCTCCCAATACCCAAAACCCGCTGATCCATGAATTTGATTTGGTCTTCGAGCAGCAGATCGCGACGAATACGGCTGTCTCGGTTTCTTACGTGGGAAGCCTGGGACGAAACCTACCGATCTTCATTGACCGAAATCTCTTTGCCCCGACCGATACAATTACCTACACCTTTTCGGGAGGGCCCTCAAGTGGACAAACCGTTACGATGCCATTGTTCGAGGTTCCAAAATTGCCTGCCCCGCAAGTGACACCGACCCGGCCAAATGCAAGGTTCGGCAGGATTACCAACATCTCCGACATCGTGACCTCCAAGTACAACGGTCTAGTGGCCATGTTCAACCGGCGGATGACTAGCGGCCTGCAGCTGCAAGCCTTCTACACCTTCGCCAACACGTCCGATACCGGCCAAAGCTCACAGACATTTACGGCTTCCAACAACGTACTGAATCCGTTTGATCTCGCATTGGAAAACGGGAGATCCAACTTCGACATCCATCACCATTTTGGATCTACTTTGGTTTGGCAGCCAAACTACTTTGCACAAAAGGGGACTCTCGTGCGGACCGCTCTCGACGGTTGGACGATTGCGCCCATTGTGATGGTGTCGTCTGGAGCGCCATACACGGCCACCGTTTCGGGCAACGCTCCGGTCGCCGCGACTTTTGTAAGGGTGTCGACGGGAATTCTTGGAGCCGGCGGATCTGGCCGTCTGCCGGAGATTGCCCGGAACGGCTTCCAGATGCCGCGGACCGTCAACGTGGACTTGCGGCTGGCGAAAAAATTCAGCCTCTACGAATCTTGGAAGCTCGAGCTCTTCGGCGAGGCTTTCAATCTATTCAACCATGTTAATGCTACATCAGTAGGTACTCGAAACTTCTCCATTGGCGGAACTGCCGCAGCACCCACGCTCGTGGCAGATCCCCAGTTTGCGGTGGTCCAGTCTTCGAGCAATTCCCTGCTGGCTCAGCGCCAAATCCAAATCGGGGCGAGGCTAAACTTCTAGCTACCACCGAATTGGCGGCAGCCGAGCAATCGGCTGCCGCGTTTTCTTGCCTTGGCCACTCCTATCATCGAGGATCTTTCATGTCCGGCAGGCGTGGCTTCCTTTAGAATGAACACTTACAAAATACGCAGCATTTTTTTGGTGTTCTGTTAACCACAACCGGACTCCTCATTCGCCCTCGTAGCTCGCCCTCAGGGCGTGCCTCCTTCCTACCCTTCCGCCACTCACCAGCCACGATTCTGCGCGCCTTCCGCTGTCAGTCTCCACCATCGCGCAGTTGCGTCTAGCCTCGGCTATACTCTCCTCTCCGGAGGAACACTTGCTCGAAGCCGCCAAGAGTATCCTGCTTATCCTCAGCGCGCTGTTTCCCATCGTGAACCCGCTCGGCGGCAGCCCGGTCTTTCTTGCTTTGACCCAGGAATACCCCGCCTCCGCGCGCAGAATCCTTGCCCGCCGCGTGGCTATCAACAGCTTCGTCCTTTTGATTGCTTCCTTCCTGATCGGTTCGCACATTTTGGATTTTTTTGGAATATCCATTCCTGTCGTTCAGGTCGGCGGCGGGCTCATCGTCATCTCCAATGGCTGGGCTATGCTCAAACGCAAGGAAGACCATGACCGTGGGGGGGACGCCCAGAAAAGAGTCAACTTGCAGGATATTTTCCGCAATGCTTTTTATCCTCTGACTTTGCCGCTCACCGTCGGTCCCGGTTCGATTTCCGTGGCCATCACTCTCGGCGCAAACGAGCCTCACCACCTGGGCCCGAACTTTCTCGCGATCCTTGCCGCGGTGATCGGTTCGGCGCTCGTGGCGCTGAGCATTTTTCTTTGTTACGGTTTTGCCGATCGGCTCGCTGCGGTCATTGGGGAAAGCGGGATGGGCATCATCTTGCGGCTCTCTTCTTTTCTTCTTGTGTGCATCGGCGTCCAGATTTTGTGGAATGGGGCGAGTGCCCTGCTAAAGTCTGCGCACATGTGACCAACCAAGGGACGACGACCCTTGTTCGCGTCGAGAGCCAACTATAGAATAATCTGATGAGATATCCTACCGCACGAGGTGACAACACCGGGCGAATAGAGACCGGACGCCCATCGGAAAAGCTGCGCCTGTCGGTTGTGGTTCCCGTGCACAACGAGGCGGATAACTTACAGGAATTGGCCAAGCGCCTGCAGGGAGTCGCCGGGCAGCTCCCGGATTGCGAAGTGGAAGTGCTCTTTGTGGACGACGGAAGCACGGACGATTCTGTTCAGAAGATGCACGAGATCCGGGCTACGGGAATTCCCATAGGATTCATCAGGCTCAGCAGGAATTATGGTCACCAGGCGGCGCTCTGTGCGGGCATGGAAAATGCCATTGGAGACGCGGTGATCACCATGGACGCCGACGGACAACATCCACCCGAGGAAATCCCGCGCATGATAAGCGCCTACAAGCTGGGCTACGACGTGGTGCAAATGGCTCGAACTGAACGGGCGGGCGTATCGAAGGGCTTCTTTTCCGAATGGTTCTACAAAGCATTCAATCGCGTTTCGGATACGCGCATTGTGCCGAATGCAGCGGACTTTCGCCTGGTCAGCAAGCCGGTATTGGATGTTTTCTTACGCATTCCGGAGCGTGAAAAATTCCTTCGCGGTCTGATTCCGGCGCTCGGCTTCCGGCAAACCGCTCTGGAATTCAAGGAAGAACAACGCAGAGGAGGCATGCCGAGTTACTCTTTCCTGGCCTCGCTCCGACTGGCGCGCAAAGCGCTGTTTGACTACAGCACGGTGCCGCTGAAGCTTGTTTTTTGGCTGGGCACGGCCATCTCCATCGTCTCCTTCATATTTGGGCTGGGCCATTTTATCTGGAAGCTCCTGCATTGGGATCTTGTCGTTCCGGGTTTCACCGATCTCATCACGGCAATTTTCTTTCTTAGCGGGTGCGTCCTCGCCTCGCTTGGAATCTTGGGCCGCTATACGCTGATGATCCTCGAGCAAGTCCGTGCGCGGCCGGCCTTCGTGGTCATGGAGTCAATCCCCGGCAGTACGATCCGTTCCTCAAGTCCTTCAGTATTTTCTGAGGAGCAAGCCGCGACCGAGGGTAACGAGCACACCGCCTTGCATAAGGATTAAATCAGCGTGCGTGCCGACAATTCTCGCGCCCACCTGCTCGTCGTCGCCGATGATTTTGGGCTGCATACGGATATTGACCGCGGCATACTCGAGTGTGTCGAACGCGGCCGCGTTCAAGGCGTGTCATTCTGCCCTACGGGGCAATCGCTCGAATGGAAGAGACTGATTGAACTCATGGAACAAGGTGTGGGCGTCGGCCTGCACTTAACTCTAGTCGGCGAACGGTGGTCGACCGACGGCCGAGTCATCCCCGGTTGGCAGAATCTGGTAAAACACCTCATGCTTGAGGGACAGCCATTCAGGGCTGCGATGGGCGCCGAGATTCACCGGCAGTTCCAGCTCTGCGCCGACAATGGCGTCGACCCCAGAAGACTCTCCCATTTGGACAGTCACCAGCACGTGCACGCTCTTTCCGGTCTATGGGAATTGTGCCTGGCTCAGACGAAGGAACATGGAATCCGCCGTATTCGCGTGCCTTGGTGTCCTACGCTGCGGATCATCAGAAGGTCCGTGGGCGGAATCGCACTGCAAAGTCTTGCGCGGATTCGAGCTCGGCAAATAGGCACGTTTCTTCCGTGCCTTGGCTTGGCTCACACCGGCCGCAACACTTCTGCTACGCTCTCGGAGGAACTGCAATACGCGGCCGCGGCGGGGCGCCCAGATCTAGAGCTCGTAGCGCACCCCGGCAGGAGCACCAAGGATTTGCAAACCCGCTATTCCGCATGGAAATTCGATTGGGATTCCGAGCGGGAAGGGTTGTTGTCCGCGGAGTTTGCGGATGCGGTGGAGCACGACGGCTACTGCTTCGGCGGTCCGTTTCACTAGGCTCGTGAAATCGATGACTGATTTTGAACGAATTCACGCTTCGAGGAGCGACTCATTTCGACTCAAGAAGTTGAGGAACACGGATTCATTCTGAGGAGCAACGCAACTGTCTATTTGGTTGTGATCCTGGTCGCTACTGCAATTTATCTTAGCTGCATCATTTCACCGCCTTCTTTGATGGACGACACGGACGCGGCCATTGCGCAAGCCGCGCGGACCATGCTTAGCAAAGGCGATTGGGTGACTCCCAGGCTGGACGGCGTTGCTTTTCTTGAAAAACCGGCGCTCTATTTCTGGCCCATGGCCGTCTCGTATAGTTTGTTTGGCGTGCACGATTGGGCTGCCCGTATTCCCGTGGCGCTTTCGGCGATCGGTTTGGCTTGGCTTACGGCTGCATTCGGAATTTGGGCGTTCGGAAGGCAGGCCGGTCTGTACGCCGGACTTTGCATCGCCACGTGCATCGGATTGTTCCTCTTCACGCGGATCCAAATCCCAGACGTCATGCTAACTTTTGCCATCGCCCTCGCCTTGTGGGCCTTCCTTCGCGCGCTCGACGAAGAGGAATCTCATCCGCACTTCTGGGCGTTCGTTCTCGCCGCCAGCCTCGGAACAGGTCTGTTATTGAAGAGTCTAATCGCCGTCGTTTTCCCCGTGGCCGCCGCGTTCATCTATCTCTCCTTCACCAAACAACTTTTTGCGCGGCGCACCTGGCAGCGGCTTCGGCCCATCAGCGGATTCTTTATCGCTCTATTGATCGCCGCACCCTGGCACATCCTGGCGACACTGCGAAACCCTCCGCACTTCTCGCTCGCGCTCCACAGCGGCCCGGGCGAATACCACGGCTTCCTGTGGTTCTACTTCATTAACGAGCAATTTCTTCGCTTTCTCAATCGCCGTTATCCGCACGACTACAATACCGTGCCGCGAGTCTGGTTCTGGCTTTTCCATTTGCTTTGGCTTTTTCCGTGGAGCGTTTATTTTCCAGCTATCACGAAACTCTCCTATAAACCGGTGGACCGCGCGGGGCGAACGCGCTTGCTGGCGCTTTGCTGGACGGGATTTTTGCTAGTCTTCTTCACCTTTTCCACCACGCAAGAATACTATTCGATGCCTTGCTATCCCGCGCTGGCGCTGTTGCTCGGTTCCGCCATGGCCATGGGCGGTGTGTGGATTCGCCGCGGCACGCGAGTGCTTTGCGCGGTTGCGGCGATGGCGGCAGTCACTACGTTCACCATTTTCTTTGCCGTCCGAAACTTGCCGGCTCCGGGAGATATCTCCTCTGCGCTCGGCCATCACCCCAGCGCTTACACTCTCTCGCTAGGCCACATGATGGATCTGACTTTTGATTCGTTCGCCTACCTTCGTCCGCCCCTGCTGATCGCTTCTTTAGCTTTCTTTGCCGGGGCGCTGGGAACATTTCGGTGGGTCGGCCGGCGCGCGTTCTTGTCCGCGGCTCTGATGATGGTTTTGTTTTTCAACGCCGCCCGGCTGGCCCTCGTCGTCTTCGATCCCTTTTTGTCGTCTCGCCCACTCGCCGAAGCGATATTACGGTCACCGCCCGGGCAATTGGTCATCAATCGCAACTACTATGGATTTTCCTCCGTCCCTTTTTATACCAACCGCGACGCGTTGATCCTGAATGGCCGCTACTTCAATCTGGAATACGGCTCGTATGCGCCTGGCGCGCCGGACGTGTTCATCGGCGATGAACAGTTCAAGAAACTGTGGTTCGACACGCGGCGCTTCTACCTTGTGACTTATGCCGAACGTTTGCCGGATTTTGAGAAGCTCGTGGGGCGGGAACAGCTCACAATCGTGGCCGCCGGCGGCGGAAAATTGTTGCTCACCAACCATTCGGCTGGCGGCCCCGGTTTGTGAGCAGCCTTTAAAAACGCACTTGCAAATCCCCTGCGGTACAGGCGAGAATTTTAATGTGGGGACGTGGAAGTACTTCTACGTTTCGGTATTCTGCGTGCTGAGAAAACGAAACCAGCGCTCGCACGAAATTCGATCAGGAAACTAAAAGAGATTTACCCTGAGGAGGGTACATGAAGATTGCCGTGCTTGGTGGGGACGGCTATTGCGGTTGGGCGACAGCGCTCTATTTGTCGCAGAAGGGGCATTCGGTTGCCATCGTTGATAACTATTTGCGGCGGCTTTGGGATCACGAACTCGGAGCGCAGACGCTCACTCCGATTCGTCCGCTGACAGATCGTGTCAGGGTCTGGCAGAACCTGACCGGCAAGACCATTGAGATGTTCGTTGGCGACGTCGCCGACTACGATTTTCTTGCTTCCACGTTGAAATCTTTCCAGCCGGAAGCCATCGTGCATTTCGCGGAACAGCGCTCCGCTCCCTATTCGATGATCGACCGCAAGCACGCGGTGTTCACCCAGGTGAACAACGTCGTCGGGACGCTGAACGTTCTTTTCGCCATGCGCGAACTCCTGCCGGATTGTCACCTCGTCAAGCTCGGGACCATGGGCGAATATGGCACGCCGAACATCGACATCGAAGAAGGCTACATCACCATCGAGCACAACGGCCGCAAGGATGTAGTTCCCTTCCCGAAGCAGCCAGGATCGTTTTACCACCTCTCGAAAGTGCACGACAGCCACAACATTATGTTCGCGTGCAAGATCTGGGGCATTCGCGCCACGGATCTAAATCAGGGCGTGGTATACGGAACGACGACGGCTGAAACGGCGCTCGATGAAGCGCTCATTAATCGCTTCGATTATGACGACGTCTTCGGCACGGTTCTGAATCGATTCTGCGTGCAGGCCGCCATCGGCCAGCCGCTGACAGTCTACGGCAAGGGTGGTCAGACGCGTGGCTTCCTGGATATTCGGGACACCGTCCGCTGCATCGAGATCGCGTGCCACAATCCCGCTGCCAAGGGCGAATGCCGGGTCTACAACCAGTTCACCGAGCAGTTCTCAATCCTGGACTTGGCCCGCATGGTGGAATCCGCGGCGAAAAAACTTGGCGTGCCCGTCGAGATCGATCACATTCCCGATCCACGCGTTGAAGCCGAACAACATTATTACAACGCAAAGCATTCGAAGCTGATCGACCTCGGCTTGCAGCCACACCAACTTTCGGATTCGCTGCTCGATTCACTCATGAACATCGCCATGAAATACCGCGATCGCGTGGACGCTACGCTCATGCTGCCGCAGGTCAATTGGCGAGAACCGAAGAACGATCGCCGCATGCATGTGAGCATGCCGACAAAATCAGCAGCCTCCGATTCTCGCGTGGGGCATTCGCAATCGAAGGCCGTGAAGGCTAAAGAGGCGTAAGAAACATTTTCGCGGGATCTGTGGCTTATAAGCGTTGAGTTGGAGGGCTACACTCGGCGCAAATTCGAGATTCTGGAAAGGCCGCGCCATTCAGGGCAGCCTCAACTTTTAGGCAGGCTTTCCGGCGCGCCGAGTTCACTTTTGACTCGAGGCAGCGCGGGCGTTCTGAGAAACAAACCAGCTCCAGGTATCTCCTAATCCGTCGTCCAATTTTTTACTGGGATTGTAGCCTAGCAAACGGCGCGCCTTTTCGATGCTTGCGTAGTTGCGCAGAATCTCGCCGGCGCGCGCCGGCTCGTATCGAACATCAAACTTCACGCTAGGAAGGACCCTCTTCATAGCGGCGAGCAGGTCCTTGAGAGATGTTTCGCGGCCAGAGGCGATCTGGAACACTTCGCCTGGCGTTTCTGATTTGTCCGCAAGCAAGACAGCATCCACGAGATCGTCGACGTAGAGAAAATCCCGCGTCTGCTGCCCATCACCATAAATCACCAGAGGCTCTTCCTGCATGAGGTTTCTGAAGAATTGGGCTACCACGCTTCCCTTGTGGTACGAGAACGGACCGTAGACGTTGGAAAAACGAAGAGCTACGGTATTCAAGCCGAAGGAACCGCAAAAGGCCGAGCAGTAGGCTTCTCCGACTAGCTTGCTGGCTCCGTAAGGAGAAACGGGTCGCGGGACCATACCTTCGTGCACCGGAGGCACCTGTTCGCCGAGAATCGCTCCACCTGTGGACGCAAAGATCACTTTTTTTACGCCGGCGTCACGACAGGCGCGGAGAACGTTCATTGTGCCAATGGCATTGATCTCGAAATTCAATTCCGGATGAGAAATGGATTCGACCACTCGAGTATGCGCCGCCAGATGCACAACCACATCCATTCCCTGACAGGCATCCTTCAAAGCTGCCATGTCCCGGATGTCCCCCACTCGCAAGTCGCTTCCAAGGGGCGCGACATCCTCGCGTTTGCCCAGACTCAGGTTATCGAGAATTCTTACGCGCGCGCCTAGCCCTGCGAGACGCGACACGAGATTGACTCCGATGAAACCGCAACCGCCTGTCACTAGATAAGATTTCATACTTTCATGCCCAGTCCGTGCCGGGCTTCCTCCGACTTCCTGCTTCTGCGTTGTTTATATATTTCTTCAGGCTGATGCACTCTGCGCGGGTCCAGAAGCTGCGGGAACGAGCTTTCCTTCCCGCAAAAGGTAATCAATACCTCGCCAACGGATTGTTTTCCGCCCAAAACTGACGAGCCAGATCAGGAAAGCCAGCGCATCCCACAATGGAATGAGAGGCACTTTTTTCCAGAGGCCCCTCTGCTTCATTCCCCAGCCACCAATGAGCCAAGTCATCGCTATGCGGAACACAAAATAGCCTCCCAAATATGCGGCTGCGACAGCGGCGGAGGGATACGCCAGAACTGCCGCGACTGCCCACGGGAGACCCCACGTAAAGACTAAACCAAGATGACCCCAAGGCCGCATGTGGCGCATGACGGTCATCCAGCGAACGCGTTTGTAGAGCAAATCGTTGAGGGATTTGAAATCAGCCACGGTCTGAACCACGTAGGGCAGGAGCCTGACTTCCAATCCCTGCTCAGCCGCCAGGCGCCCGATGTAGAGGTCGTCCGCAGGCCGGTTTTCGATGACTTGATAGCCGCCAAATCCGGAAATGTTCTTGCGCGTAGTGACAATCGTCTGTGACAGCGTGAAATTGGCGCTGTTCAGTTGCCAGGCCGTCATAACACCTGCAAAAAAATCGGAGGTCATGGAAATGGACTGAAGCTCTTCGAGGAATGTGCTTTCCTTCGTCGAAACGTACAAACAAGTGGCCGCGCCAACCTTGGGATCGCTGAATGGAACCACTACTGACCGAAGGTAATCGGGCCGGACGCGCACGTCTCCATCGGTGATCACAAACAAGTCATATTGGGCTTCATTGGTAAGGCGCACCAGCCGCGCCACTTTGTCATTGATGGCGTCACGTCCAGAGCCAAAAAGCAGGCGAATGCGGCGCTCCGGAAAATCGCGGATCAGTTTTTCCAGCACCGGGAGCGCGGGGTCATCGGGGTCGACGCAAAATACGATCTCGAATTCGGGATAGTCCTGGCGGCAAAAGCTGGCGTAGTTTTCATACGCCTCGATATCAAGATTCTTGATGGGCTTCAGACAGCTGACGGGGGGCGTGAAACCAGTATTCTGTCCGTATCGCCGCTTGGCATCACGGAAGAAATGCACCGTACTATAGAGAACAAGCAAATAATAAATAGACGGGATCGCGGCAAAGAAAAGAACGATGTATTTGGCAACCGTCAAGATTATCGCGCCTCTCCCATCGGCAAACCCCGCGGGTAAAAAAAGGATAGCAAAAAACGGCAACTTTCGCTCCCCGGGACTTTGGCGTTCGGCAAACATCAAGTAAAATCATTTCCAGGTCAAAGCACGAGCTCCTGAAGCGGGCTTTGGCTCTTCACCGCCCGGTCGAGGCCATTTATTTATTCAATTTGCAGACTGTGTTGAATCGCAGGCAAGACTAGAAGGGTCCGCAGCGCTGGGGGCAAGACATAAATCGCAAGAAAGATTCTTCGGGCCTGCACTTCAAGACCGGCCTTTTCATTTTGCTCATGGTCATGTTCGCGCCACTGGGCAATGTCCTGCTGAGCAAGGGCATGAAACGTATTGGCTCGGCTAAGACCTGGGCCCTCGGCGACGTCCTGCATATTCTTTTCAGAATCCTAAGTTCCGGTTACATCTGGCTGGGGATTGCCTGCCTGCTCAGTTTTTTCATCGTCTACATGCTGGTTCTCACTTGGGCGGACTACAGTTATGTTCAGCCGGCGTCCTCGTTTTCCTATGCCGTGGTGGCCACGCTCAGTTATTTCCTTCTGGGTGAGACGGTGCCCCGGCTACGCTGGGCCGGAATATTGGTGATCTGTGTCGGCGTGTTTATTGTCGGGCACACACACCCGCGAACGACGGAGAAGGCTTAAACGTGCGGGAGTTCTTTTTCCTTTTTATGATTATTGGTGCGGGCACTGGAGGAGAACTCTGCGTTTCGCGCGCGATGAAAGTGGTTGGCGAAGTTCACGACTTCCGGCCGGCTGCGCTGGTGCGTTTTGTTCTGCGCGCGATGCGGGTGGGCTGGATGTGGATTGGAATCGCGATGATGACGGTGGCGTTCTTCTCGCTTTTGGCGATGCTTTCCATCGAAAACGTGAGTTTCGTCGTTCCCGTGACGGCCTTGAGCTATGCCGCGGGCGCGATCGGGGCTATGTTGTTCTTGCATGAACGCATCAGCTGGCAACGCTGGCTCGGCGTTCTGATTGTTTGTGTTGGGGTTACGCTCGTGTGGCTCAGCAGGCGCTGAGCCACCGGATCAAATCATTACCGTTGCGGCTTTTCCGGGTCCACCTGAGTTGCTTTTCCGATCTTGATGGTGGAGCCGAACCGCTTGTAGTTCTGGTATCGCACTGACAATCGAATGTGGACCGCTTGCCCTGACTTGAAGCGCAGATAGTCGTCGGCTCGTGTATACGTCGGGAACCAGTAGTGGCCTTCGATATTTTCCCGAAAGGTCTCGAAAATTGGAAAGGCTTGATCCTCTTTTTTCTTCAACAAGCCGGTGGCTTTTCCGTGGGTCTTGACGATCTGGAGGTCCTTGTCTTCCACCCAGACACGCCCTTGAAAGTAGCGTTGGCCTTTTTCCAATTTCAGGGGAGCAATGTCAAAAACGTAAGTACTGACTTCGTCGACCTGCTCGC
>WNFR01004574.1_pt1 | contig 26889 bp, 25 predicted proteins | sample 5400221 | NCBI WGS metagenome assembly WNFR01 (sample SAMN13153357, study PRJNA577476) | soil metagenome | isolation source: 40 cm soil under Madrone tree | place: USA:California | collected 2016-06-14
CAGCCTGGGAACATTTGCGACGGTGGGTGGAAACGGATTGTGGGGTTTGCAGTTCGATCAAGATGGTAATCTTTACGCAGCCCAGCGGAGCACCAACACGCTTTACAAATTCGACCCGACCGCAAACCAAACAACGTTCGCCAGTGCGCCAACTGCCAACCTCAACGGACCGGAGTTTATCGCGACGCAGTTACTTTCACCCACGACCGCTTGCATCCAGTTCGCAGCTCCCAGTTACAATGTAAACGAAACTGCCGGCAGCATCACGATATACGTGACGCGCAACGGCGATACCAGCGGTAGCGCAACCGTGCATTATCAGACTGCGGATGGCACCGCCACGTCTCCGAACGATTATGCCGCTGCTTCGGGAGATCTGACTTTTAATCCCGGCGATACCATCCAGCCGATCACCATCACGCTGAACGAACAAACCGATCCGGGCCTCGAAGATAACGAACCAAATCCATGGACCTTCACGGTGACGTTGAGCAATTTTGCCGGGGCGGGTCAGATGCTCAGCGGCCCGGCGACCACTACAGTCTTCATCATCGACGACGACGCTGGATCGGAGCCGAGTCCTACACCAACGCCAACTCCCACTCCTACTCCAACACCCACGCCTACCCCGACTCCTACTCCGACGCCAACGCCTACCCCGACTCCTACTCCGACGCCAACGCCAACTCCAACGCCCACACCTACGCCTACTCCTACTCCGACACCGACGCCAACTCCGACACCGACGCCAACTCCAACGCCGACCCCGAGTCCCACACCGTCACCGACCGCTACAGTAACTCCTAGTCCCACACCGTGCGGGTTTAGCTGCGGCGGCGTGACTCCAACGCCGACACCAACGGCTTCACCGCCGCCGAGCCCAACGCCTACACCGACAATAACTCCAACGTCCTCGCCAACGATGGTCGATGGCAATGGATCAATCGCGGGTCCGCATGGAGGTCAGGCGACCTTCCACATGGACGCAAAGCTCGAGAAATCCGGCAAGAGGACCGTAGCCGTGGGCAGCTTTAGTTACAGTGATCCGGCCTCAAACATTTCGGTCAGTGGGAATGTTTCGAGCCTGACCTTCAACGGCAACCACGCCCATTTCACTGGCCCGCCGAGAGGCGGCAGGAGAGGACAGATCGTTAGTTTTACGGTTGATGTCACGGACAACGGGACTCCCGGCAACAATGACTTCTTCTCAATTCAACTGAGCACCGGTTACTCCGCCTCCGGCAATCTGACCGGCGGCGACCTTCAGATTCATTAAACCTTCGTTCGCCGATACCGGTGGATGACAGCGTTGCCGTTTTAGCGCACATTGTTCGCCCTCTCCATGGCAACGAAGGAGCACACTTACACGCTCGGGATTGAGGAGGAGTTCGCAATCGTCGATCCGCAAACGCGCGAATTGCGGTCGCACATTCAGGAAATTCTCGAGGGCGGCAAAGTATTACTCAAGGAGCAAATCAAGCCCGAAATGCACCAATCGGTGGTCGAGCTCGGCACCGAGATTTGCGCCGACATCAAATGCGCGCGGGAACACGTTGTCGATCTTCGGAGCAAGCTCGCCCAGCTCGCCGGTGAAAGAGGATTGAAGATTGCGTCGGTCGGCACGCATCCGTTTTCACATTGGCGCGACCAGCTCATCACCGAAGGCGAGCGCTACGCCCAAATTTTGAAAGACATGCAGTCGCTCGCGCGGGCAAATCTGATTTTCGGATTGCACGTGCACGTCGGCATTCCGAGTCGAGAACTGGCGATCCACGTTATGAACCAGGCGCGCTATTTTTTGCCGCACGTTTATGCGCTCTCGGTCAACTCGCCGTTTTGGGTCGGCCAGGACACCGGACTAAAAGGTTATCGCCTGAAAGTTTTCGAACGTTTCCCTCGAACGGGAATTCCGGACGCATTCGAATCGCTTTCCGAGTACGAAGATTACTGCAAGCTGCTGGTCAAGACCGGTTGCATCGACAATCCGAAAAAAATCTGGTGGGACATTCGTTTACATCCGGTATTCGATACGCTCGAAGTCCGGGTGTGTGATGCGCAATCACGCGTGGACGATACCCTCGCCATTGCCGGATTGATCCAGGCGATCATTTCCAAGTTGTTCAAACTGCTGCGGCGGAATACGACCTTCCGGGTTTATCGCCGGCGTTTGCTCGATGAAAATCGTTGGCGCGCGACGCGGTACGGCATCGATGGAAAGCTGATCGACTTCGGCCACGAAACAGAAGTCGAGACGCGCAGCTTGCTCAACGAGTTGCTCGAATTCGTTTCCACTGAAGTAAACGAGCTCGGGAGTGAGCGCGAGATGGCGCACATCGAACGAATCATGCGCGAAGGCACCGGCGCGGATCGACAACTCGCAGCCTTCGCGCACGCCAACGACATGAAAGCGGTTGTTGACCAAATCGTTGCCGAAACCTACGAGGGGCTGCGCACCGGCTAACGACGGCCCGTAAGCAAGATCACGAGCTCGTGGTTCCAGCCGCTGGCACAGTCGGTGGAAATTGATCCGTCGCCGCGCGAAAGCTTTTCCAGTATTCCAACGGCAAGCTCGCGGCCGTAATCAGAGCCAGTTGGCTGATCATGAACCCGAGCAGCCACGGAAACGCCTTCTGCATGAATCCGTAGGAATGCAGGCCGACACCGAGCATGTTCACCCCGAACCAGGAAAAGCTCGTCACGATATTGCCGAATATCGCCATCATCATCAGGCCGCGTTGGCGAATGAATCCGCCCCAACGCGCATGGAGAATGATCGCGCACCAGAGCACGATCAGCACCGCGCCATTTTCTTTGGGGTCCCAGCCCCAGAACCGGCCCCATGATTGGTCGGCCCAAATTCCACCGAGTACGGTGCCGACGAAGCTGAAAAGCGTCGCAAAACAAACAACACCGTAAGTCATACGCGCGAGCGAATCGGCGGTTTTTTTGTCGAGCGAACGCGTGAAGAGGCCGCGCACCACGTAGATGATCGCGAGCATTCCGGCGAGAAACATCGCGGAGTAACCGGTCGTGATCGCGACTACGTGAGTGGCGAGCCAGATGTTCGTGTCGAGCACGGCTTGGAGCATTTCCAGCGTGTCGCCGCTGCCTGCGAGATGATGCGCGATAATCAACGTCACGAAACCGATCGCACCCGCGCACGCGGCGCCGATTCCGTCCCGAAAAATTCGTTCCAGAATCAAGGAAACAATCACCGCGCCCCAGCCGATAAAGATCGCGGACGAGTAAAGGTTTGTGACCGGCGGCCGTTCCTGCAGATACATCCGCGAGAAGAGACCGAAGGTGTGGATCGCCAATGCGAGTAGCAAAAGGTAAAACGCCGACCGATTCAGACCGCGACTCCAACCAAGCCACGACGCGCACGCGAGCAGAAACGCGAGCACGTAGATCGCCATGCTTTGACTGAATGGTTGGAGACGATTGAACAGAAACTCGAACGCGGCGCGCTTGGTTGCGACCGGCTGTTCGTTTGAAAAAAATCGCGCGGCAAGATCGACATGTGCATTGAAGCCGGTGCGGTCTTGTCCGCGATACGCATCGCCCATCAGCGCGTATTCTTTGACGATTGGGTGAATCTGGCCCGTCGCAACGGAATGCAGCAGGCTATCACCCATCGAACGCCAGTCGCCGTTTCCATCAAGCGGCGGCACGGCAAGAATGTAAGCGAGCTCCGAGAGTTTTTGGTACTTTTGAATCAACTCGACGACTTCATTCAGTTTCTCGTCGTCGAATTTTTCGCCTTGTTGATGTTGGTGCGCGGCTTGAGCGGCCGCCGGCACGGTCGCGATGAAGCCCCGAAGTTCGTCGGCGAAATTTTCACTGCCCTCCATCTCCACGCTGTTTTTTAAGCGCGTGTAAAGCACGAGCGCGTTGCGCAAGTTCAGGATCCCGCTCTGGAAGGCTGAACGTTGAACCGCTTCGAGCTTTTCCGCTTGCTCGCCCTGCTCTTCGATCTGTTCCAAGAACGGCGCGAACTCCGCGAAACTGAAATATTTCCTCTGACTCTGTTCCCAGCCGAACAAACCGAGGACTTCGTCGTTCTGGACGATGAAAATCGGATACCGGTCAGCTGCCGTCGCGTTGAATAGAACGTCTGCCAGCCATTCGAGCGCGCCCAACGTGCGGCCGTTTTCCAACCGCAGTTCCTGTTTGCCGTGCATGATTAAAAGCGAGTTGCGCGCAACCGTGTCGAGCGGCTTGACTCGTCCGCCGACTTGCACCGGAATTTTTCCGAACTTCGCAAGATCGACATCGTTCTTTGCGGTCCGCGCCGGAATCCAATTCGCGCCGATCCACCCGCTGATAACGATCAGAATAATCCACGGAAGAAATCGTTTCATGTCGCAGTGGTTCGTTTTTGCCGCGCGAAACCGAAGAGGTGAAAACCAAACTGCACGAGCAATCCGGCCGCGACGATGACACATGCAACGTAGGGCGCGAGAAAGCTCGGATTGTGGACGACTTGAAGTATCGTCGCCGTATCGTTCGGTTCGAATCCGGCCTGATAGAAAGTTTCGCCGCGATAGCGCAGCGGATGATTCATGTAGATCAAGACGTCGCGGTTCACCGAGCGCTCCGGATCGATCAAGGAGACTTTGCTGGCAAAATTTTTCGGAATGTCGGTCCCCGCGTAACGTTCGTGCGTAAACTTTTGCAACGTAACGCTGTAAGGTTTGTAGTTGCGCGCGATTCGCATCGCGATTTTCCAGCTTCGGTCCCCGCAGTAAAATGTTTGTGCCGCGCCAAGCGCATCCGAAACGAGCCAGGTACCTAACGATCTGCCGCCATCTTTAGGCAGAATTTCAATCGCGGCAGCTGGCACATTGCGTTCGTCCTGCGCGGTCGCTCGCGGCACCGCGTCGACCGCAATCATTGCGCCAGGCCCCTGATTTGCCAGCGGACGCGCGTTCGGTCCGGCCTCGCTCAACATTCGCAGGCGCGAATTCTGGTAGAAATTTCTCACGAGGATCCTGAACGGCAGGCTCCAATGATCGATCGTCCGATTGTCCTTCAGCATGTTTTCGGGAATGGCCGTGACCTGGTCGAGATCGGAGTCGGTCGTGTCGATCAACGCAAATTCGACGTGCTGCTGGTCCTCGGAATAGTTTTTCGTTTCGCCACGCGTCAGTCGCAGGTGACTTTCAACCGCGAACAGGTCGGTAAACAGTCCGCCCGCGAGCATAATGATCAGTCCGGCGTGGGTGAGATGAATGCCGAGTTTGCGCGAGCTCCAACGAAACCGTTTCACGTGCGCCGCGATTAGATTGATCAGCAACACAGCGCCAATCAGATGCCCGCCGGGGAAAATTGGAACCCGAAATCCGCGACCTTCCGCCGGCCACCACACGAGCCAGCTTTGAAAGTAACGTTGCTGCGCTTCATGAATCCCGAGATGCACTTGCGCGAGCGTGCCGGCGAAAATGAGAATCATCCCTGCGCCGAGACAAACGATCGTCAGCTTGAGTGACGTGATTAGATCGACAAATCGGCGCAACATGTCGTTAAAATCGAACGGACTGCACAAATTTCACGAAGTTCTGCTTTTCCTTTTCGATCGCCGCCGTTGGTCCAGTCGCTTTGAAAAACCAAGCGCGCCCCTCGCGGCGCGTCCAAGCGGCCAGCGTGCGGGTGTTCGGCCCCGCGATGTCGGTAGTGGCGAACGTTCCCGCCTCGGTTTGTACCGGAGCCACTTGGGTTGCCACTGCCTCCGGACTCATCGGCGGCAATTGCAGTTGTTGTCGCCAGCGGTTCACGTTATCCGCATCGCTGCCGCCTTCGCCGGAAAAAGTCACAACCGAGATGTCGATCTTGTCGTTGCCCGCGCCCGCGCTGAAGCTCGCATAACGCATTGCTGAGGGAGGCACTTCGTTCCAGCTCTCGGGTTTCGCCCATTTGATTTGGGCCACTGCCTCACGCGACGGCACTGTCGATCCCATTCCGCCCGGCATCGACGGGGAAGGCGCGTTTGCCGGCATCGCCGCATTGGGAGCGTCGCCCGCTTCCTCGAGCGGCGCCTTAGAAACGCGGTAAACCTTGATTTCGGAATTCTTGTCGCAGCCGGTCAGGGCGACAACAAGACTAAGATAAGCCACAAGTCGATTCATCCGGGTAGGCGTTCGCATTTAGGCGGACGATAAGTTTATAAAGGGATGAATCTCGAACAAGATCGACAATTGTTGCCGGACGAAAAATTTTGCGCGACAATCACCGACTTCAAAATGCCTGACCGTTTGACAGTAGACACCATTGACGCTGAGCTTGCGCCCGGCGCGCGCAACGCCTTGCGCGTTTGCCTTCAACTCAAACCTGCGGAGCGCATCACCATCATCACTGATGAGGCGACACGCGACATCGCGGCCGCGTTGCAAGCCGAGGTTGAGGAGATCAGATCGGAACACGCGGTCTTCCTTTTGGAAAATTACGTTGACCGTCCGGCGCGAAACATGCCGCAAAATATTCTGGACGACCTCGCGACGTCGCAGGTGTCGATCTTCGCCGCGCAAAGTCAGCCTGGCGAGCTCGCCATGCGTCGCGATATGACCGCGGTGGTCGATGAACATCACATTCGCCACGGCCACATGGTCAACATTACACGGCAGATCATGCTCGAAGGAATGCGTGCCGATTTTCGCGAGGTGGATGCGCTCAGCCAGCGATTGATCGAGCGCGCGCGTCGCGCCAAGCGAATCAAATGCCAAACCCCACACGGCACCGATTTCGAAGGCGAATTCACACCGAAGTTGAAATGGATTAAGACGAGCGGCCTGATCTCGCCCGAGAAGTGGGGCAATCTTCCCGGCGGCGAAATTTTCACCGCGCCAGCAGACACAAACGGCACATTCGTCGTAGACGGCGTGGTCGGCGATTATCTCTGCCGCAAATACGGAGATCTCTACGACAATCCGATCACGATCAAAGTCTGCGACAATCGCATTGTCGATCTTTCCTGCGACAACAAGGAGCTGCTCGAGGAATTTCGCGCCTACACGCACACGGACGAGAACAGCAATCGCGTCGGCGAATTCGCCATCGGCACCAACACCGCCTGCACGCACGTGATTGGAAATATTTTGCAGGACGAAAAAATTCCCGGCATTCACATCGCCTTCGGTCATCCCTACTCCGAGCACACCGGCGCTGACTGGAAATCGAAGACGCACATCGACTGCGTCGGCCGCGATTTCGACATCTGGTTGGATGACGAGCAGATCATGCGCGCCGGAAAATTCCTGGTGTGAGCGATGGAGCCAACGCTCCGCGCAAAGTTCAACGCTGACTTCACGCCTGAAAAGTATGCGGCGCTGTTGCGTTGCGTAAATGAAACCGAGAAATGGCCGGCTGATTTTCGGGTCGCCGAAACACCGATCTTTCTAACCCGCGAGTTTTCAGACGAAGTCCAGCGCGCGGCGAACGAGATTGTCGATCTTACCCGAACGCCGGAGTTCGTTCGCCATTCGCAGTCGGCGATCCCGAAAGACCTGGAGGTACCCAGCGAATCGGCGCATCCGAATTTTCTGGTGGTCGATTTCGGAATTTGTAGCGAAGGCGATCGATTGGTCCCGCGGTTGATCGAATTGCAAGCGTTCCCAAGTTTGTTCGGCTTTCAATGGCTCTTGCTCGGCTGCATCCGCAAAACCTATTCGGTGATTCCAATGAATTGGACGTCGTCGTTTGGTGGAATCAACGACAACGCTTATCTCGAATTGCTCATCCGGACGATTGTGGCCGGCGCAGATCTGAAACATGTCGTCCTCCTCGAGATCGAGCCGGAAAAACAGAAAACGCGGATCGACTTTGCGGCGACCGAATCAATGCTCGGGATCCGTTCGGTTTGCCTGACCAAAGTCAGGCGACAGGGGCGGCAGTTATTTTACGAGCGCGATGGACAGATGACGCGAATCGAGCGCATCTACAATCGCGTCATCTTCGACGAGCTGATTCGACGGCCCGATCTCAATTTATCGTTTCGGTTCCAGGATGATCTGGATGTGAAATGGGTCGGCCATCCCAACTGGTATTTCCGGATCAGCAAACATTCGTTGCCGTTTTTGAAAACGGCCTACAGCTCGGCCGCGTTTTTCGCCAACGAGTTTCCGGCGCGCGAAAAGATCGACAATTACGTTTTGAAGCCGCTCTATTCCTTCGCCGGTCTGGGTGTCGATATGGAACCGACGCGCGAGAAACTCGCCGCCCTGAAAGATCCGCATCAATGGATTCTGCAAAAGAAAGTCGAGTACGCGGCATTCGTCCCAACGGTGGATGGTTCGAAATCAAAAGCGGAGATGCGAATGATGTTTCTCTGGCCGGAGGAAGATCCACATCCGACCCTGGTCAATAATCTCGTCCGAATGAGTCAGGGCAGAATGATGGGCGTCAATTTCAACAAGGACAAAACGTGGGTCGGCTCATCGATTGCCTTGCACGAACGCTGAAGATCAAACCGCGCGCGACTTGATGTTGATCTCGGACGTGAGCGTCTGATGAACCGGACACTTCTCGGCAATCTCCATTAGGTTGGCGCGTTGTTCGTCGGTCAGCGAACCCTCGAGATGAATTTCCATTTCGATGCGATCGATGCGGCCTTCCTTGGTCTCGCAATCGTCACAATCCTTGGCGTGAATTTTTGAATGCCAGAGGGAGACGCTGATTTTCTCCACGGGCCAACTCCGCTTCCGTGCATAGAGACCGATCGTCATCGAGGTGCAGGAACCCAGCGCGGCCAGGATGAGATCGTAAGGCGATGGGCCGGAATCGGTCCCGCCGTATGAAACTGGCTCGTCGGCGGTGAGGTTGTACGATCCAACCTGAACTTTCTGCGCGAAGCCCTTGGCGTCGCCCTGAACGACTACGTGCGGTTCTGTTCTTTCGGCCATTTTACTTTCCTTTCATTAGCACGCGCACTTCCGCAGAGGTGTGCACCGGAACGATTTCGAATTCCATCAAATCCTTCCAATTGTCGATCCATCGTTCGAGCAAAACGAAATCGTTGGTCTCCATGATTTGCCAGCACGTTTTCAAATGGTGATCGATCCAGCTCGAAATGTAATTCAAACCTTCCGGCATCATGCGTCCCTTGTCATCGAGGCGTTGGTAAATCGCAGGCGCGTCCTTGAATTTCTCGATCACGAGATAATGCATTGCGCCGAGCTTACATCGTTTTCGCGTAGAGAAGCGAATCGAGAATTTGTCCATCTTTGACAACGTTCTTGCGCAAGCGTCCTTCGAAAACGAAGCCGGTTTTCTCGAGAATCCGCGCCGACGCCGGATTGTTCTCCAAAGCCTCGGCGTAAATGCGGTGGAGCGGGAGGTTCGCGAAGCAATGATTTACAAACGCGAAAACAACCTCGCTCATCACGCCCCGCCCCCAAAATTCTTCGCCGAGCCAATAACCGATGCTTGCGACATGGCGATGAACGTCTTCGCCGATGTGAACTCCGATTCCTCCCACGGCTGCGCCATTGATCTCGACGCAAAAATTGTTTCTCGGCTCTTTGGATGTCGTTCTTGTTAAAAATTCATTCGCATTTTCGATTGTATAGGGATAGGCAAAGCGATCGCGCAAGTTTCGAGAAACATTCCGATTGTTCGCGTATTTGACGATTGACTGTGCATCCTCCATGCGCCAATCGCGGATCGTGCAACGCTCCAACTTGAGCTCCACGATTATTTAAGTTCCTCGTTTGTTTCCGCGAATGCTTTGACCGCGAATTCTAAATCTTCGCGCGAATGAGCGGCGCTGACTTGCACTCGAACGCGCGCGGTGCCGTGGGGCACGACCGGATAGAAAAAGCCTATCACATAAACGCCTTTGTCGAGCATGCGCGCGGCAAACTTCTGTGATTTCGCTGCATCGCCGATCATGATCGGCACGATCGGATGGACGCCGGGCTTGATCGTCAGACCTGCTTTAGTCACTTCGTCGCGAAAATATTTTGTGTTCGCTTCGAGTTTGTCGCGGAGCTCGGTCGATTTGGTGAGAAGGTCGAGCGCCTTCAGAACCGCGGCGACAATCGGTGGCGCGACGGTGTTGGAAAATAAATACGGGCGCGAACGTTGCCGCAAAAGATCGACAATCTCTTTTCGCCCGCTGGTAAATCCGCCACTCGCGCCGCCAAGCGCTTTGCCCAGCGTGCCGGTGATGATGTCGATCTTGCCCATCACGTCGCGATATTCGTGCGTCCCCCGGCCGCGCTTTCCGAGAAATCCGGTCGCGTGGGCGTCATCGATCATCGTCAGCGCGTCATATTTTTGCGCGAGATCGACGATCGATTTCAAATCGGCGATCGTTCCGTCCATCGAAAAAGAGCCGTCGGTCGCGATCAATTTGAAACGCGCACCGCTCGCTTCCTGCAACTTCGCTTCGAGATCGGCCATGGCGTTGTGCTTGTAACGAAAGCGTTGCGCTTTGCAGAGCCGGATGCCGTCGATGATCGACGCGTGATTCAGTTCGTCGCTAATCACCGCGTCTTTTTCGGTGAGGATCGTTTCGAATAAACCGCCGTTCGCGTCGAACGCGCTTGGATAAAGAATTGTTTCCTCAGTGCCGAGAAACTTTGTCAGCGCAGCTTCGAGTTCCTTATGCAAATCCTGTGTTCCGCAAATGAAGCGCACGCTCGCCATGCCGAGGCCGTGGTCGTCGAGCGCTTTCTTCGCGGCTTTGATCAGCTCCGGATGATCGGCGAGGCCGAGATAATTGTTCGCGCACATGTTGAGGACATCTTGGCCGCCGGCGACTTTGATGTGCGCGCCCTGCGGCGAAGTGATGATGCGCTCGGTTTTGTAAAGTCCCTGCGATTTTATTTCCTCGAGCGTTTGCGAAAGCTGCTTTTCGAATTCGGCGAGCATGAAAACAGTTTCAATGAAACCGCTGCTGATGCAAAACTAGTCTTTCCAGCCGGTCGCGACGAGGAGCGGAAGATTTTCGCCGTCGTTTACGTTTGGCATCGGCTCGAGCACAGCTTCGCCATTCGCCGCGTGTTCAATGAGAAACGAACCGATCTCCATCGACCAATACGACATGTAACCGGCCCAGCCAAAGTACGGATTCGGCGCCGGGCCCAGGCGCGGCATATCGAGATCGAGCGGACGCGCGCCGCCGACGATCCAGACGCGATGATTCGACTGCAATGTTTGTTGAATGGCGGCGCGCACATCGCTGAGCGGGTCGGTCTCGATCATTTTGGATTTCATCAGGTCGTAACGATGGACCCGATGTTCAGTCATCAGCGGAACTGTGATCCACGGCGTCGATCCGTGGTAGTACCGATAGAACGAGGGCGCATAATGCCACGGATTCAGAACGATCAAATCATTCGACGCCGCTTGCTCCTCGAGTTTGCTCGCGATCACATCGATGTTGGTGAGCCGCTCGTGCGCAACGTCCCAGAGTTTGAAGGGCAAGAACGACAACGCAGCGATTGCGATAACAAGTCGCGCGATTCGAAACCATTGCGCGCTCGATAAAATTCCGCTCGTTAGGTCAATTGCAGCGGCGACCGCGCACAGCAGCGGGAGGTAATACCACGGCCGCGTCGCGTAGCTCAGGATTTTCAGGAACGCGTAGTAAGCGAAGATCGACAAGGTGGCGACGCAGATGAGAAAGAATGACAGCCGATCGTCAGCGGGAATCTTTTGGTTCGAGCGCCACCAATTTAAAATCGCCGCGATCGTAGTGATCGCGACTGCTGTGTACCAGAAAATTGCGGTGCCGTGCTCGGCCAGTGCGGAGTGCAATTTCTCCCACAACGAAACAACGTCGGTGGGGTATTTGAGAACGATGTTCCAATCGGTCCCGAGGTAAGAGCGCAGATACGGCGCAAATGAAAGCGCAGCGATCAGGGCGCAAATGCAAACGACTGCCGCTCGCCGGAATTGTTTCTCGATAGCGAAGGCAAGCACTGCCGCCGCGGCGATCGCCATCACCAGCGGTATTGCGTTTATCAAGAATTGAACGGAGCCGATCGCTGCGACGGTTGCGGCAATCGCGTTCGCTTTGCTTGGATTGCGAATCGCGTTCGCTGTGAATCCGAGCGTTAAGATCAAGAACACGCAGCCGATTCCGTAACCGCGAAGCGAAGTTCCCCAGAGTAGAAACGTTGCGTTCAAACCAAACAACGAGAGAAACAGAAGCGGACTGCGATCGCCGAGTTTGCGAGAATTGAACCACGCTGCGGTGATCAGCGCCACGCCGACGGCAAAACCGAACCAACGCAAGCTGGCATCGCTCGCGCCGAAGATCGCAGTGTAGCCTCGAATCAGCAGCGGAAACGGAATTGGAAACGCTTCGTGCTGAAAATTTTCCGCGATGTCGGTGACGCTCGAAAGTTGCGCCAATTGCAGGCTTGCAGCTTCGTCCCGCCAGAGCGCGCCGGCATTAGTCGCGCGCAGGACGAGAAAAAAAATGACTGTCGCTGTCAACAAGACAGCGGTGAGAAGTTCGAGCGACGCGACGATTTCGATCTTCCGCGCTGGTGGTGACGACGCGGCGATTTCCTGGACGTCTTCGCTCATCGATTTACGAACACGAAGCCCAGCATGCTCAAGCCGATCAATGTGTAGAGCGCACGATATTGAATTTGAAAGCGCTCGAGAATGTCAGAACGAAACTGGCTGCGCAGAACGCGAATCGACCAGAAGAGATGCAATAAGTAAAACAGGGCGGCGACGAAGCTCAACGGCCGCGGAACAAGCCGGAATAATCCGAGAAGAAAGAGACAAAGATACGCGCAGGTAAAAAGAACGAGTCCGGCGACGAAGGTGGGTTGTTTGCCGAACGCGACTGCATTCGTGCGCGCGTTGGTTTTAGAGTCGAACTCGAAATCGCGGACTTCATGATTGAGATGACCGGCGGCAAAAGTGAGCGCGAAGAACAGCGCAATGAAAACACCGCGTTGATCGATCGCGGAAAAAACGCTGTAGCCGAGGAGAAAATGGAAAAGTCCGCCGATTAGGTGAGGGAACGAAGACGCGATCGGTGTTCCTTTGAAGTTGAGCTTCGGATGCGAATAAAAAAATCCGAGCACGGCAACAATGACACCGAGCATGACCACGCGCCAACTGATGAGTGTGAACACGAGCAGGGCGGCGATCAAAAGGAAGATCGAGAACCAGAATAGTCGTCGCGACGAAACCAGCGGGTCCGGCGTTTTCAAGCCGTGCGCGATGTCAGCCCAATCGTTCAACGTGAACACGTGCGCGACGAGAAGGATGCTGCCGCTCACGAAAACCAACGCGGTTTCGAGGTTCGCGGTGGTGATGGCGCCGATCGAAAACGCCACGCCGAGCAACGGCGTTCCTTGAAGAACAAAAACTTCGTCGAAACGAATGTGCCGAAGCAGAGCACGACTATGCAAAGGTGTGTTCATTATTGCGCCGAATATTTCGCGAGAACTTCGACGACGACGGCGGTGGTGAGCGCGCGCGCGCCGTAGTTCAACGGCTGAACTGCGCCGCGATAAGCCGGCGCCAACGCCCAACTGCCATCGTTCGCTTGCCGCCCGAGCAGCACCTTGATCGCGCGATCGAGCGCTTCGCCGCGATCATCAAGATTCAAAAGCGTGAGGGCGCCGAATGCCGTTTCGAGATCGTTGCCCCAAGAGCCGTCCGCGTTTTGCAATGAAAGCGTGGCCGCGCGGATCTGTCCCGCCGCCGGTCCGAGACAAGCCACATTGCCCTCGCGATACGCGCGCGAGAACGCGTGAGTAAACATGAGCGGCGAACGATAATAGACGGTGCCGCGCTGAAAGTGATTGTTGTCGATTTCAGCGCGAACGTACCGGCAGACCGGGTCGACGTTCTCGTGCGCCAATCCGAAAAGCAGAAGCGCGTTCATGTTAACGACTGTGTCGATGTCGCGACTGTCGATGTTGACCCAGCCGGAAGGCGGACCGATCCAGGTCGTGAACAAACCATTTTGATCGCGACTCGCGCGAACAGTACCGAGCGCGGCCGGCGGACTCGCTGCCTGAAGACGTTGGAGCGCAGCCCACGCGACGGAAGTGTCGTCGACATCGGGCGAGATTTTGATGTCGGTGCCACTACCGTAATAACTCCAGACGCCCGGCGACTTCTGTTGAGCGGTAAGATATTTGGCGGCGCGCTCTTCGGTTCCGCGCGCGCTCGCCGAATCTTTACAAAACGAAAGAGAGTAGAGGATCTGCGAAGCCGTAAACACCGCGTCGACGGGAGTTTTAACAACGGCACATTCTCGTTCGAGTTAATGCCGTTCATCGGGCGAAGAACAACTTCGCCGTCGACGACGTGCTGCTGGAGGAACGCGCCGAGCTGCGTCGCCCATGAGTAATCGTACATGCCGGAATCCCAGCCGTATTGCGGATCGGGCGCGGGCGCGAGCATCAGCGGCTCGCCTTCTTGCGAAAGTTGCGCGCCACCGACGAGCCAGACGCGATTGCCCGACTGCAGCGTTTCCGAAATCGCCGCACGAATGTCGGCGAGCGCGTCCGGCGTTTGCATCTTCGCGATCAGCAAATCGTAGCGATGAATGCGTTTCTCGCTCAGCTCGGGCAGCGTCATCCAACGCGCCGGACCGTGATAGTACCAACTGAAACCCGGCGCAAGAAACCAACGGTTCACGATGATCAAATCCCCGTCGCGCGCGTACTGCTGCAAATTCTTCGCGAGGAAATCGAGGTTCGTTTCGCGCTCGGTGATTTTCGGCCAGGCGAAAATCGGCAGCGCCGCGGCGAGGCCGATCACCAAAACGAGTCGCGCGATGCGGACCCAAATAAATTGGGAGAGCAAGCCAATGATCAATTCGGCCGCGGCCGCGATTACACAGAGCAGCGCGAGGTAATAACGCGTCTCGGGAATGTTGTGCAGTGTCCAGAGGAAGCCGAAGTACATCGGCAGCGCCAGAAGGATCGTGATTATCGCGAACAGGAAAACACTGGCGCTCGTGGAATCGCGGCGAGATTTTGCCGCGACGATCCAAACGCCGCCGACGATCGACATCGTAACAACTGTGAGCCAAATCCACGGCGCGATTCGATTTGGCTCACCGCACGCGAGAAGGAATTCATGCCAAAGCTCGGCGGGCTTTGTCGCGCGCTGCAACGCCACGACCCAACCGCGGATTTCAAAGTAGGTCATGAATTTCGGGACGTAGGAAATCGCGCAGGCAACAGCGACGGCGCACAACGCCAGCGCCCATTTGAATTGCCGACGGAAGAGAAAGACCGCGAATGCGGCGAGGAGAAATGCCGGAATCAGCGCCGCCGGGAAGTAAAGCGATTGCATGCTCGCGATGTAAGAAACAAACATTGCGACCAGACGGAATCGCGTGGGTTCGGCGACGAACAACACGGTTAGCCCAAACGATAACGTGACCAGGACGGAGCCAAGTCCATAACCGCGGATCCAAGTACCGGCCGTCAAAAAAATGACATTCAAACCAACCAGCGCCGGCAAAATCAGTGGCACATCGGCCCGTGTTCGCGCATTTAGCCAACCGACTAGCAACAAACCTGCGCCGACCACAAATCCGAAACAACGTAACGCCCGGTCGCTCGTTCCACAGATACTTGTGAAAATGTTGACGCTCGTCGGAAAGAGAATCGGGAACGACGTGAATTTTAGATTGTGAACGATGTCGATGAAACTCGGCAGCCGGGCAAGCTCGACGGAATCGCATTCGTCCCGCCAGAGCGCTCCGGCATGCGTCGCGCGAACGAAAAGGAGGAACAACACCAGGGTGGAGAGCAGAATGGCAACGGACCACTCAGCGGTTTTGATTACTTTGAGGTTCACGAGATGCGGCGGATTCTGCCGCGGAAAAACCCCTTGCGCGAGTGTGAATAAGTGTTAATAAGTCGCCGGCGATCCACCTTGACCCACGCTGAACTCCGCAGTCTCGCCCTGGCCGTCCTCGCGGCTTTCCTCGCAATCATTCTCTTCAGCGGCTGCGAAACCGGTGGGACCGCACGAGCTCTTCCAGCGTACGAAGCGCCGATCGCCAAGGGCGAATTCCAACATGTCCGGACGACCGCTTACACTCACACCGAGGCGGACCACACGCGTTACGGCGCGCGCAACGCGCTCGGCGGAGAATTGCACGCCGCAGGTCCAGCGTTTCGTCGCGCGGAAAATGTCCGGCAAGCTCGCGCGATTTCGACCGACAACGATGATGTCGATGTAATCAACATTTCAAGCGGCGATACAAAACTTGAGAAATTTTCTTTGGACAAGCCCAAGAAAGCGACGCGCGCCATCACGACCGTGACCACGACGCGGGTGACGAAAGCCGCGACAGTCCGTGGCGCGAAGCGTGCGATCGCAGTCAGCAAATCGCCGCCACGAATCGGAAGCGCAGCCGCCGATTGGTCGCGCTGGCCAATGGGCACGACGTTCCGCTTGTTATCGACCGGACAAATGTACCGCGTTGAAGATTACGGCTGGGCGCTGTGCGGCCGCAACACGATCGATCTCTACATGGCGAACCAGCGCGACATGAACGTGTGGGGCGCGCGCCAGGAACCGATCCAGGTTCTGCACTGGGGCGATCCGCAACAGAGTTTGCAGTTCCTCCGAGGACATCAGGATTACAAGCACATCCACCGGATGGTCCTCGAGCTCGAAGGCCACGATCAGGAAGCCGCCGCGCTTCAGTAGGCAGTTACTCAACGACCGTGTTCGAACGTCAGGCTGCCCATGCGTAAGATGAAATCTTTCGCTTGAGCTAAATCCAATCCTTCCGTTTCGACGATCACAGTTCGCTCCAGTTAAGGATGATCTTCCCTGAGTTGCCCGACTTAGCGAGCTCGATCGCTTCTTTGAATTCGGTGTAAGGAAAGTGATGGGTGATCAGCGGCCGAATATCGACGCCGCCTTTGACGAGCGCGGTCGTCTTGTACCAAGTTTCGTACAGTTCGCGGCCGTAGATTCCTTTGATCGTCAATTGATCGAACACAATCGTGTTCCAATCGATGGCGGCGTTGCCGGGCATGATGCCGAGGAGCCCGATTTTGCCGCCGTGAAACATGTTCGGCAAGATGTCGTCGAATGCTTTTGGATTGCCGGACATTTCCAACGCGACATCGAATCCCTCTTTCATCCCGAGTTGTTTCATTGCGTCGGTGAGTTTTTGGGTGCGCACGTTGAGCGCCAGATCGGCCTTCATCTTCCAAGCGAGCTCAATGCGGTACGGATTAACATCGGTAATGACGACGTGACGCGCGCCGGCGTGTTTGCAGATCGGAATCGCCATGCAACCGATCGGACCCGCGCCGGTGATGAGCACGTCTTCGCCAACGAGGTCGAACGAGAGCGCGGTGTGAACGGCGTTGCCCATTGGATCGAAACACGACAAGACATCGAGGGGAATCGACGGATCGGCATGCCAGCAATTTGATTGCGGAATCGCGACGAACTCGGCCCACGCACCATTGCGATTCACGCCGACGCCAGATGTGTTTGGACAAAGATGGCGTCGGCCGGCGAGACAATTCCGGCAATGCCCGCACGTGATGTGACCTTCGCCAACGACGATCTCGCCTTTGGCAAAACCTTTCACGTGATCGCCGACGCGATCGACCACGCCGACGAACTCGTGCCCGATGGTCATCGGGACGGGGATCGTTTTCTGGGCCCAGGAATCCCAGTTATATATATGTACGTCCGTCCCGCAGATGGAGGCTTTGAGCACCCGAATGAGGACATCGTCAGTGCCGACTTCAGGCACGGGCACGTCCTGGAGCCAGAGTCCCGGCTCGGCTTTTGCCTTCACGATTGCCTTCATCGTCTTTTGCACGACTCAAGATTAGCTGCCGCGATGCGATTGTCGATCTTGCGCCGAGCGTCCTGATTCGGGATGATGGACGAAATGCCCGTGGCGCTAGAGCAACCCGCGTCGCAAGCCGCGACTCCGCGGTCCGTTTTTATTTTGCGTTTCATCAGCACGGTCGCGCTCTGGTCGGTCGCGCTCGCGATCGCGTTCTCGGGATACGAAATCCTGTTTTGGCTTTTGATCAGCGCGTTCGGATTGCTCGCGCTTTGGGAGTTTTATCGAATGCTCGACCACGCCAGTCTGCCGAATTTCAAAATCACCGGATTGATTTGCGGCGCGATCATGCTGGTGGGCAGCTTCTACTATTTTTCCAAAGTCGGTCCCGCGCAGTCCTACGATTTCGAAGTCGCGGTTTTGCTTTTCTTTCTCCTGACCGTCTTTACGCGGCAAATGTTTGCGCGTCTTAAACACGACGAACCATTGCGAACGATGGCTTACACTTTGTTTGGCCTGCTTTACGTGCTCTGGCTGTTCAATTTCATCACGAAGATTCTATATCTGGCTCCGCGCGCACCGAACGGAATCGTGACCGGTCAGTTTTACGTTCTGTATTTGATCGCGATCACGAAGTTCAGCGACATGGGCGCGTACCTGACCGGCAGCGCGGTCGGCCGGCATTTGATGAGCCCGCACATCAGCGCCAGGAAAACGTGGGAAGGATTTTTTGGCGCGTTGGTGTTTGCGCTTCTGTGCAGCCTGGGGTTGTTCAAAGTGATGCCTGGTCATTTGTCGATGTTGAACTGGACGCACGCGACCGTGCTGGGGCTGCTGCTCGGCTTCGCCGCTGTCATCGGCGATCTCGCGGAATCGATCGTGAAGCGCAGCACTGGCGTAAAAGACTCCGGCGGGCTGTTGCCGGGAATTGGCGGCGCGCTCGATTTGATCGACAGTCTGTTGTTCACCGCGCCGCTGTTGTTCTTTTATTTGCGGCTGGTGATCAGGGTCGGCTGAAGGATATCATGAAACGGAAGCGCGTTGTTGTTCTGGGCGCAACGGGATCAATCGGCGACAGCACTCTCAAAGTCGCGGGCGACATTCCCGAGCGAATGGAGATCGTCGGACTCGCCGCGAACAGCAACGCGGAGAAGCTCGCGAGTGCCGCAAACAAAACACGCGCACCGGCCATTTGTCTCGTCGATGAACGCAAGATCGACACCTTGCGCTCGAAGCTCGAATATCAGCCAAAGATTTTTCTCGGCGAGAACGGATTGCGCGAGATCGCCCGGCTCGAGAACGCGGACATGGTTCTGATCGCAATTGTAGGCACAGGGGGATTGCATCCCGCGCTGGACGCAATTGAATCCGGCAAAGATCTCGCAGTCGCGAGCAAGGAAATTCTGGTGATGGCGGGCGAGGCAGTCACTAGCGCTGCTCAAAAACGCGGCGTGAGAATTTTGCCGGTCGATTCCGAGCACAACGCGATTTTTCAATGTCTGGACGGCCGCCAATCCGAAGTGCGCCGGATTATTTTGACTGCATCCGGCGGTCCGTTTCGCGAGACACCGTCAGAAAAACTCGCCTACGTGACGGTGGAGGAAGCGTTGAAGCATCCGACCTGGAACATGGGCCCGAAAATCACGATCGATTCGGCGACGTTATTCAATAAAGGGCTCGAGATGATCGAGGCGCACTGGTTGTTTGGCGTACCAATGGATCGCGTCGAAGTGGTGATCCATCCGCAAAGCATCGTGCACTCGATGGTGGAATTCGCCGACGGTTCGACCCTCGCGCAGATGAGTTACTCGAACATGTGCTTCCCGATCCAATACGCGGTCACCTGGCCGGATCGGGTCGCGAACACATTGCCGCCGCTGGATTTTTCCACACTCAACAAATTGGAATTCGCTATTCCGCGCTACGACGATTTTCCGGCGCTTAATCTGGCGCGGCGAGCCGGTGAGACTGGGGGCGCGTTGCCGGCGGTGATGAATGCTTCAAATGAGATCGCGGTGGCGGCGTTTTTGAATCGTCAAATTCGTTTCCCGCAGATTTGGGAAACGGTTGCCCAGGTCATGGATCGACATCGCCCCGTTGCACATCCCGATCTGGATGCGATATTGGCCGCCGATTTGTGGGCGCGAGCGGAAGCGACCGCCGCCATCGGCAAAAACTAACAGTAGCGCAATGATTCTTCACATCGGTCGCGTGATCCTCGTCCTATTCGAGGTGCTGGTCATTTTCAATTTACTCATCGTGGTGCATGAGCTTGGCCATTTTCTGGCGGCACGCTGGCGCGGTCTCTTTATCGAGAAATTTGGCGTCTGGTTCGGCAAACCGCTTTGGAAGAAGAAAATCAACGGCGTGCAATACTCGTTAGGCTCGCTGCCGTTCGGCGGGTTTGTCGCGCTGCCTCAGCTCGCGCCGATGGACATCATCGAAGGCAAGGCCGATGTCGATCGGGAGCAGCTTCCGCCGATTTCGGCGCTCGATAAAATCATCGTGGCAGTGGCCGGCCCGTTTTTCAGTTTCCTGCTGGCGGTGGCGTTTGCCGTGGTCGTTTGGCTGGTCGGCTATCCGGTGAGCGAGTCGGACATGACGACGGTAGTTGGCTTCATTGCACCTGAATCGCCAGCGAAAAACGTCTTGCGCGAAGGCGACAAGATTCTCGAAGTGGATGGTAAACCGGTCACGCGATTTCTCGGCATGAACGACAGCGTGAGCTGGGCAGTGGTTCGCAGCGAGGGCGACACCATTCCTGTAAAATTCGAGCGCGACGGCCAGATCAAAACTGTGGAAGTCGAGCCATATAAGGCCGAATCGCGCGCGTGGTTTCGCAGAAAAAGCGTTCGCCAATTGCTGATTTTGCCGGCCGAAACAGCAATCATCGAGAAAGTGGAGGCGGATTCGCCGGCAGCGAAAGCGGGATTGCAGCCGCGCGATATCATTCGCGGTTTCAATCACACGTCGCTCTACAATCCGATCGCGTTGCTCGAGTATATTAAGAAGCATCCGGACGAAACGTTGACGCTCCAAGTGGATCGCAGCGATTCGACACTCGAAGTTTCGGTGAAACCAACGCCGTTGCCGACGGAAGAGGCCGAGGGAAAAACAAAGATGCAGCCGCGGATCGGCATCCGCTGGGACACGAACGGAAAAATGACGATCGCGCATCCGAGTCCGATCGAGCTTGTTCATAACAGTTTCACGAGCACGGTGAATACACTTGGGGCCGTGATTTCGCCGAAATCGGACGTGAAGTTGCAACATTTGAGCGGACCGGTCGGCATCGGTCGGATTTATTTTTTGTTTTTTGAAAGCGAGCGCGGCTGGCAACTGGTTCTGTGGCTCAGCGTCGTTTTGAACGTGAACCTCGCGATCCTCAACATGCTGCCCATTCCGGTGTTGGATGGTGGTCACATTTTGTTTGGATTGATTGAATCGATCCGCCGCAAGCCGCTCAACATGCGAGTGCTCGAAGTGGTGCAGGGCGCGTGCACGCTCTTGATTGTCGGCGTGATCGTCTACATCACATTCTTCGACTTGCAGGACATACCGTTCGTGAAACATGCACTGGACAAATATGCTCCGCCGTCGTCGCAGGCGAAGGATCGCGATTTGCCCTAAGCCGATTGCGCCGCTCGGGCGCAGCTTTACATTTGGACATGAATCCGTCCATGACTACGACGGCATTTGAATTGCCGGGCTATCGCGTGGTGAAAACTTTTGGCGTGGTTCGCGGCATCATCGTGCGTTCGCGCTCAATTTTCGGAACGATCGGCGCGAGTTTGCAAACGCTGGTGGGCGGCAACATCACGATCCTGACCGACCTTTGCGAGAAAACCCGTCAGCACGCGCTCGAGCTGTGTTTGCAGCACGCCCGCGATCTCGGCGCGAACGCGATCATTGGGCTGCGTTACGACGCGACCGAAATCATGCAGGGCGTGACGGAAGTTTTGTGTTACGGCACGGCCGTTTTGGTCGAGCCGAGTTCGAATTAACGAATGAAGTATTGCGCGAATCCATTGCAGTATCGTCGCCGCGCCACGCGAGAAGTGCGCGTGGGCAACGTCGGGATCGGTGGAAACAATCCGATCCGCGTCCAGTCGATGATCACTTGCGACACGATGGACACGGAGGCGTCGATCCAGCAGACGATCGAGCTGGCGGAAGTCGGTTGCGAGATTGTGCGAATTACCGCGCCAACGGTGAAAGACTCGCGCAATTTGGAAAACATCGTCAAAGGATTGCGCGCGCGGGGCTGCGAAGTGCCGATCGTGGCCGACATCCATTTTAAACCCGAAGCCGCCATGGAAGCAGCCAAGTGGGTAGACAAAGTGCGGATCAATCCCGGGAATTACGCCGACTCGAAAAAATTCGTGATCCGCGAATACACCGACGAACAATACGCCGGCGAACTGAATCGAATTCGCGAGCGATTCACACCGTTGGTCGATCTTTGCAAAAAGCGGGGGATTGCGATGCGAATCGGGACGAATCACGGCTCGTTGAGCGACCGGATTCTAAATAGATATGGCGACACGCCGCTCGGCATGGTGGAGAGCGCGCTCGAGTTCGCCCGGATTGCGCGCGAGCTGGATTATCACGCGTTCGTGTTTTCGATGAAGGCCAGCAATCCCAAAATCATGATCGCGGCCTATCGATTGCTCGTGGCGCGACTGAACGAGCTTGGTCCGGATTGGAATTATCCCGTTCATCTCGGCGTTACCGAGGCCGGGGAAGGCGAAGACGCGCGGATCAAAAGCGCCATCGGGATCGGTTCGTTGCTAATGGATGGAATCGGCGACACAATCCGCGTTTCGCTTACGGAGGATTCTCCGCACGAAATTCCGGTGGCAAGGGCGCTTGTCGAACTTGCGACGAAGGCGGCCAAGACAGCGACGCTTACAAAAGAAGATGTCGATCTTTCGTTCGATCCGTTTTCGTATCAACGCCGCGCGAGCGAGACGATCGAGCGCGACGGAGTGCGGCTTGGCGGCGAGGAACTGATTCGCGTTCTCGTTCCGAAGGCGAACTACGACAAGATCGCGCACAAGATCGACAAGATGGGCGATTACAAACCGGAGATTGTCTACGAAAGGGCAAAGGTTATCGAAGTTAATCCGCGAGATGACGCGGCCCTCGCCAAAATAAACTCCGATCGGGCGGCGCAATTAGTGACGGTAAGGGATGATGTCGATCTTCCGGCGATCGCGGCGTTCCGGTTGTTGGCGGCGAAGTTACAGAATCGCCACGCGATCCTTCTGAAGGATGAATTAAGAACAAAGAAGGAAGAAAAGGATTTTCTCGAGACGTTGCTGATTGCGGCGACCAATATTGGATCGGTGCTTTGCGATGGAATTGGCGACGCGATTTTGGTCCAAGGCGAAGAGGCGCCGGGACAGGCGTTGCGTTTGAGCTACAACATTTTACAAGCGGCCGGCTCGCGGATTTTCAAAACCGATTACGTCGCTTGCCCGTCATGCGGGCGAACGTTGTTCAATCTGCAAACGACGACGGCGAAGATCAAAGCGGCAACATTGCATCTCAAGGGCGTGAAGATCGCGATCATGGGATGCATTGTGAATGGTCCAGGTGAAATGGCAGACGCGGATTTCGGTTACGTCGGCGGCGCACCCGGCAAAGTGAATCTCTACGTCGGCAAGGCGGCGGTGAAATTCAACATTCCGGAAGCGGAAGCAGTCGATCGCTTGAAGGACTTGATCCGCGAACATGGAAAATGGGTCGAGCCGGCGACCGCAGAGCCCGTTTCGGCCTGACATTTTGCTTGCACAAGCATGCTTAAATAAAGGAGCCTCGATCTCGTCTAAGAAAATACGCGGGAGAATCTTATGAAAAAACTTTTACTACTCTTTTCGGCTTTGGTTTGCATGAGCGGGTTGGCCTCAACGGCGAAGGCGATCGCAATTAACATCGAGATCGGTGATCGGCCGTATTATCTCTATGGGCCGCGGTATTGGGCGCAGGGGGCTTATTGGTGCTGGGTGCCCGGACATTGGAGCCGGCATCATAGGGTTTGGATCCACGGACATTATCGTCCCTGCTAATTAGCAGAGTTCCTGAAAACCTGACGTCGTCCTCGCGGGCAGTCGAACTGTAGTCCCGCACGACGGGCAAATCGTCAAGGCTGCGGTTTGGCCTAACGAGTGACGGTTGCACCAGCGTATCATCTTTAAGAAAGCGCTGTGGCATCCGCTGCTGCGGCTCTTTCTGTTTTGCCCGAACTCGAAATCGAATCGTCTGATTCATGCGAATTTCGAGTAGGACAAAATCCGCAGTTCGCGGATTTTTTTGCCACCTGAATATCTGTGGCTGAGGGGTTTCCGATTTTTTTTTGGGGGAGCGTGAAATTATTTCTTGACCAAGGGTGCCAAAATCGGGCAGCCTCGCGCCATAGAAACCAAATGCCCCTGCCTCTAACCCAAACCATGAAAACTGCTCCATCAAAACCAAACCGTATTGTTGCGTACCTGCGCTTTAGCGCTGGTGTCGCATTCTTCGCCGCAGCAGCGGCGCTCGCATTCGTTGCAGCAACCACGAATGTGCTGACAGCCCACGATGTTGCTGCCTCAAAGCCGGGTCAGCCGATCGCGAAAGCTTCGATCCAGGCCAGCGTGTTCGGAGCGGCGAGCGAATATTCTGAACAGGATGGTTCGCTTGGCAATCCCGGTACGGCTGCGCAGGAAGAAGCGATGAAGCGCGCTTATCCCGCGGACTCGACGCCGTTCACATTGCAGATGAGCGCAGTTACTAATTTCAGGCGCTTCATGGCGACGTCGGCGAGCAATCAAGTTTCGAGCACTGCTGGCAGCAAAGGCAGGAGTGTTTCAGCGAAGAATAAGAAGCAGCCACCGGAAGCACCACGGTTCAACACTTGGCAAATGCTCGGTCCGTCGACGGCAAGTTTTCCAAGCGTTCTTACTTTCTCGGGTGCGGCGTATAACACATCGGGACGCATTACTGCGCTCGCGCTGGATCGCGCCGGCGGTTGCACGGTTGCGTTTTGCCGCTTGTGGGTTGGCGCTGCGGGTGGCGGTGTCTGGAGAACAACTAATGCGCTTGCCGCAACTCCGTCCTGGACGTTCCTGGGTATGCCCGGACCAAACAATAACGGAGTCCCGAGCAATGCAATCGGCGCAATCACCTACGATCCTACACTCAATGTACTCTACGTCGGAACCGGTGAACCGAACGCGTCGGCAGATTCTGAGGCTGGTTTGGGCATTTATAAATCGCTCGATGGTGGCGATACCTGGAATTGGTTGCCTTCATCGTTCGGACCACAGACGACGTTCTCAGCGGGCGCGCCGAACGGGACTTACCAGGGCAACGCATTCTTTGGCCGCTCGATCAGCCGCATCGTTGTTGACCCGGTAAACCACAATACTCTCTACGTAGCTTCTGCGCGGGGCGTGCGTGGTGTTGATTCCACTTACGCTGGACCAACGTCAAACCCGCCCGTGCCGCGACCTCCTTACGGATTGTTCAAGTCAACGGACGGTGGCTATAACTTCACGTACATCTGGGATGGCAGCGCCACTTGCCCCGGAATTTGCGACGGAAGCGATGTGTTTTCATCGCAACGTGGCGTGACGGACGTGAAACTTGATCCGGGCAATCGTAATATTGTTTACGCGACTGTATTTCCCGGTTCCGGCGCGGGCGGTGGTGTGTGGCGCTCGACTAATGCCGGCAGCACCTGGACCCAAATCTATGCTGCGTTGAATCCGGGAGACAATGTCGATCGTGCCGCGTTCGACGTCGCACTCGTTACCGGCATGGGTACCATGATGTACGTTGGCGATGGCAACGACGGAGCGAACAACGCTCAGGTGTTCCGTGCCTTTAATGTTCAAACCGGTGCGCCTGCCTTCACCAACTTGACGGCCGCGGAAGTTCCGGTGGGACAAACTGACAGTTATTGCAGCGGCCAGTGTTGGTATGACAACTACGTGGTCATCCCACCGGAAGCTAATAACATCGTGTATGTCGGCGGGTCGTTTTCGTACGCAACGTACGGAGGCGCAACCGATGGGCGCGCGGTCATCGCGACACAGTTCGCAACCGATCCGACTCCGGCGAATGTGAAGTGGTTCGACTTCACCTGGGACAATACCAATATGCCGGGGCCATCTTGCTGTAACCCGAACAGCATCCACCCCAACGGTATGCACCCGGATTCGCACGTGTTGGTCACGCTGCCCGGAGCTCCGATATTCTTCTTTGCAGGATCGGACGGCGGACTAGTTCGCTCAGTGAACTTCCCTTACGCCGATATCTCGGGCCAGTGCATCACCCGCATCGGCGTGACGATTTTCACGTTGGGTGACTTCCTCTTGTGTAGCCAACTCCTTATGGCCGTCCCGGCACCTCTGGGCAATATGAACGCTGGACTCAAGACGCTGCAGTTTATGAGTGTCGACTACAACACCTCCAATCAGTTCGAGGTCCAAGGCGGAACGCAGGATAACGGCACGCTACGAACCTTTGGTTCGCTGACTTGGAACCAGATGATCTACGGTGATGGTGGCCAATCCGGTATCAACAGCGCCAACCCGAACCTGAGGTTCAACACGTTCTTCAGTGATGCCCACGATACGAACTACCGCAATGGTAGTCCAACCTTTTGGACCGTCGCCAGCGGGCCGATCTTCGCCAATGAGAGCGCGCAATTCTATCCGCCGATTATTCGAGATCCGGCGGCGCCTAACACAATCCTCGAAGGTGCACGCCACGTCTGGCGAACCCAGGATTGGGCCGGCGGTCAGGTATACCAGGAAACTAACTGCCCAGAGTTTACGACGTCGGCCGCGAACACCGCGTGCGGTGACTTTGTTTCGCTCGGCGGTCCTCCTGGCGTGAACACTGCTGGTGCGCTCGGCGGAACCTTTTACGGTGCCGACAGGCGCCCGAATGCTACGGCCCAAAGGATCGGAGTAGTTGAGCGAACCATCAGCAATACGAACGTCGCGTGGGCTGCGACTCCCGGTGGCCGCGTCTTCATCAGCACGAACGTGGATGCCAATCCTGGTATCTTTTACCCGGCCTTTGCCGGAAGCGTGATCTGGACCCGACTCGACTCCGATTCGGGGGCAGCTCCAGGTGCTCCG
>WNFR01001686.1_pt1 | contig 26870 bp, 29 predicted proteins | sample 5400221 | NCBI WGS metagenome assembly WNFR01 (sample SAMN13153357, study PRJNA577476) | soil metagenome | isolation source: 40 cm soil under Madrone tree | place: USA:California | collected 2016-06-14
CGAACAGGCCGTTGGCGAAGCGGAACGCCAGGATGTTCTGCGCCGCTTCCTTGCCTAGAAAGTGGTCTATCCGGAAGATCTGCTCTTCGGCGAAGACTTCATGCAGCTTGGCGTTCAGCGACACGGCGCTGGCCAGATCTGTGCCGAAGGGCTTTTCCATAATGATGCAGCTATGCTGGACAAGACCGGCTTCGGCCAGCAGCCTCACCGCCGGCAGGGCGGCGCTGGGCGGCACGCTCAAATAGTGCACGCGACGGCTCTTGCCGGCCAATGAATGCTCGGCCGCCTCGACCGCCGCCTTTAGGGCGCCGGCGCCGGCCGACATCGGGACGTAGTTCAAGGTCCCGGAAAAGGCGGCCCAGTCGGCCTCATTGACCTTGCGGCTGGAGAATTGATCGAGCGCTTCTCGTGCGATCTTGCGGAAGCCATCAGGGTCGAGATCGTCCAGCGAGACGCCGATGATCCGGCAGCCGGGGATGAAACCGGAACTGCCCAGATGGAACAATCCCGGCAACAACTTCCGTCGCGACAGGTCACCCGTGGCGCCCACCATAACGACGACTTGGGGATATCGCGGACCGACCTTTGAAGCATTCTTCGCTAACATGTCGCCCCCATCCGAAGTCTCGTTCGACGGATTAGTCGAGAGAACCCTCTTTGGGGCGTACCGCTTATCATGGTTCGACTCATGGGTATGGGCCTCCGCGTGACAGCCTATCGAATGGATATCCATACGCAACATCATCGCTCACAACCGCGGAAATATCGACAAGCGCTACTTAAAGCTTACACACTCCAATCGCTTCAAGCTGGGAGAGCGCCGTGCGCTAAGTGTCGACGAGCTGTTCAGCGCTCAGCGTTTGCTTTGTTACGTTGTCGCTAAGATGGACACGGGGGCAGCAACCAAGATCGGCCACGCCAAGAGGGCCGCGAAAAATCGCAGAACAAGAACCATTTAGGCGGAAGCTTATCCGACTCGAGTGCTGTTGACCGTAGAGACAGCCGGGCGCCAATCCTCCGGATTGGCCGCGTCGGCGAGGAGCGTTTCAATGTTCGGATGCGCTGCTGCGGCTGCCGCCAGCGATTCGCGGCTAAGGCCAGGGCCGTGGCTCGTCCGATGCCCGAACTGCTGCCGGTGACGATGACGACCTGGTTCTCGTATGCGCTCATGACGTGACACGCCCGCGAGCAGTATGGCGGTTATTTGGTAGCGCCTTCACCGCGCGTAAAGCATCGGGCTCGGGACCGCCGGTTGCCCAGTCAAGCAACTCAACCGTGTGCACGAATGGCATCCCAATCGAATCCGAAAGCTGCGTCATGCAGCCGATATTGCCGCTGGCGGCCACATCCGCTCCAACGGAGCGTATATTGGCCACTTTGCGCTGTTTCAACTCGCCGGCGATCTTTGGCTGGAGAAGATTGTAGACTCCCGCAGAGCCGCAGCACATGAAACCATCCGGTACCTCAAGCACCTCGAACCCAGCACTGCGCAGCAGGTCGAGAGGCTGATGGACGATGCGTTGTCCATGCTGCATCATCGAGCAGGCGGAGTGATAGACGACCCGCAAGTTGCGATGCGTCCGTGGCGTCTGCAGGCCGATTCCCACCATGAATCGGCGATGTCTTTCGCCAGCGCGCTGACGCGGGCCTGTCCCTACGGAAAACCTCATCCGCGCTGGCATGAGCGACTGGATCGGTTAGGCTGATGCTCAATGATCGCCTTCCACAGCCTGTTCCTCCACATCCTGATGTGACCGTTCAAGACCCACGCACGACTGAAGGCTGAGATCGTCTTGCTGCGGCATCAGTTGAACGTGCTGCGCAGGCGCGTTCCTCGAAACCGAAATTGGCGGCAGCCGACCGACTGCTCTTCGTGTGGCTCCATCGCCTGTTTCCGTCTGTGTTGAACGCCGTAACCATTGTTCAGCCCGAGACAATCATCCGATGGCATCGGGCGGGTTTCCGGCTGTACTGGCGCTGGAAGTCGCGCTCTCGTGGTCGCCGACCAAGGGTTCCGGTGGAGATCCGTCGCCTGATCCGGGACATGAGCCTGGCCAACCCGCTGTGGGGCGCTCCACGCATTCATGGCGATCTTTTAAAGCTCGGGATCGAAGTCGCTCAGTCGACCGTCGCCAAATACATGGTGAGGAGCGGGCGAGGGCGGTCGCCGACCTGGAAGACTTTCGTTCACAACCATGCGGCGGGCATCGCCGCCATGGACTTCCTGATCGTGCCGACGGTCGGCTTTCGGTTGCTCTTCGTTTTGGTCATTCTCAGGCACGAACGGCGGCGGCTGATATCCCTAAGCGTAGCGGCCAATCCAACGGCAGAATGGATCGCCCGCCATATCACAGATGCCTTCCCTTGGGATGAAGCACCGGACTACCTGATCCGGGACCGCGACACGTGCTACGGTCACGCGGTCACGAAGCGTCGTGCCGCGATGGGCATCCGAGATCACCCGACGGCCGCGCGCCCACCTTGGCAAAACGGGTATGCGGAGAGACTGATCGGCTCGATCCGCCTGGAATGCCTTGATCACGCTGCCGTCTTCAGCGAAGGCCATTTGCGCCGAATCCTTGCGGCCTACGCGAGCTACTACAACGCGTTCCGAACGCATCTGTCCCTGACGAAGGATGCGCCGGTCCGTCGGCCGATCCAACGGCTCGGTCAGCTCGCCGCGAGGCCGATCCTCGGCGGACTTCATCATCAATATCTCCGGATATAGTTTTCAGTAGGCACAAGGAGTGCTTGTCCAAGGTAATCCTCTTCGGTGAGCGCTCCTTGCGGCGGGCGCTGAGCGACTATGTCGACCATTTCCATGCTGAACGGAATCACCAGGGGAAGGGCAACGTCGTGCTGTTTCCTCGGGATACGGAGCGCCACCGCGAGGGGCCGGTGCGGTGCCGTGAGCGATTGGGTGGGCTCCTGCGCTATTACCATCAAGAGGCGGCCTGATTGAGCACCCTGTCCCAACTGAGGCGCTCCGCCGGTTCAATTTTTGTCCATACGAGGTCCGAGTATCGACCGATCCCGTCTACTACAAGCAGAACGCCGATACGGTGGAACTTTGGTCGCTCGGGAATCCAACATTTCCGGAACTGCCGAGCGCGTTCCCAGCCCCGGACGTGCAATACCTCGCCGACCTGCTGGGACATGGGAAGCTCACTTGAAGTGGCGATAGTGGCGTCCTTGCAGAGACATATTGATTCAAGTTGGCGGCTGATCGGGAATCTTTGTTACCAGCGGCTTGACTCTGGAGGTCGATCCCCCTCTTTTTAGGCGTCGCCCGTGCTGGTCCGATCTGGATGAGCCGCTCATCGAAGAGGCGACGTTATGGTCGCCGCGCAATCCCTATTTGTCGAGCAAACGTCGCGCGTAACCTCTGCCATACTGCGCGGCGATATGAAGACCGCGTGCGTGATCGTCGCCGATCTGGAACGGCGGATCAGATAAGAGCAACAAGGGTGCGTCATCTCACGATTCAAGGCACGATAGGTCGTTTATGCGACAACTCGGGAAAATGACATGAGCGCGGGACAGACTATTCGTCTATTCGTGAAGGAAAGCCTTTGCGCCATGCTACAACAAGGTGCTACGAAAGCGTCCTCGTAGCAGTGGGTTTGAGCCGCTTGAAACCCTTTGTTTTCGGGCTTTTCCGTCGCGCGTTGCTCCGTCCGACCGGGGGCACCACTCTAAAACGCACGCCGGCTTGCGTTTTGGATCAGTGGTCGGTTGTCCACACAGGGGAACGGAACCAAAGTCGGACGTTTCAAAACGTGCGACTGGCTATTTGTTCCGCGTGGTCTGCGCCGGCCGGCGGCGCGGGCTTGGTATCGTGCGAAGGCGGAGTTTGAGACACAGTAGTCGCTGCCAGCTATCAATCCCGCGGCCCCGCCTTTGCTTGCGCCGGCGGAAAAACTCGACGCTTGAATTTTACTGCCAGCGGTAACGCCAATGACCATGCCAGGAATGGCAAGTCCCAAGAACGCAAAGGCAAGAAACCAAATTATACCGAACAATATGCGTCTCACTCGGGGATCCACTTTATGTTTTCGGCTCGAGTTCAGATCTTCGACACTTAGGAATGACCATGGAGCTGCCGTGCTTTGCAGTGTCGTCGTCACATCCTCATAGACCAGACGGAACTTGTAGAAGGCGCGTACCGTGCGGTAGAGCGAGTGCATGCCGGCCGGTCCGCCAGCCACGCGGTGGCCGACCCATGTGCGCGCCTCGACGGCGCTGATGCGGCGCCAATAGCGGTCGCCGAACTTCTCGACGACGAGGTTGAGATAGATCGCGTATTCCTTGCGCGTCTTCTCCTTGGCTGGAGGTAGACATCGTGCGCCTGCGCCCGGCTTCACGGGAAACCAGCAGAATGCTAGTTTTCCAATGCGGTTGCGGGTTCATCCGGGAAGTATCGGCGAAGTCCACAGCCCGCGGCGCGATGCTTGACCTGACGGTATCAGCGTGGCGGAAAGGCTAAAATGCGCATCGGCGTTCCGAAAGAAGTGAAAGCCCATGAATACCGGGTCGGCCTAGTGCCCGGAAGCGTGCGGGAACTTATCCATCATGGCCACGAGGTCGTTGTCGAGCAGGGCGCCGGCGCGGGAATCGGCATCGATGACGCCGACTACGTCCGGGCTGGAGCGACGATTGCCGCGAACGCCGCCGAGGTCTTCGCCAAGGCCGACATGATCGTCAAGGTGAAGGAGCCCCAGCCGGCGGAGATCAAGATGCTGCGACCCGGTCAGGTGCTGTTCACCTATCTTCACCTCGCTGCCGACAAGGAGCAAACTGGAGGGCTGCTGCGCTCCGGCGCCACGTGCATCGCCTACGAAACGGTAACCGATGCGCGCGGCGGCCTGCCGCTGCTGGCGCCGATGAGCGAGGTCGCCGGCCGCATGTCGGTGCAGGTGGGCGCGCATTGCCTAGAGAAGGAACAAGGGGGCAAGGGCGTGTTGCTGGGCGGCGTTCCGGGCGTGAAGGCGGCGAAAGTCGTCATCATCGGCGGCGGGGTTTCCGGTACTAACGCCGCCCGTATGGCCATGGGAATGGAGGCTTATGTCACTGTCATCGACAAGTCGCTGTCCCGGCTTTACGAGCTGGACCTGCAATTCGGCTCGCAACTCCATACGCTCTTCTCGACCGTCGAGAATATCGAGAACGAGGTGCTCGAGGCCGATCTCGTCATCGGTGCGGTGCTGGTACCGGGCGCCGCAGCGCCGAAGCTGGTGACGCGCGACATGGTGCGGCGAATGAAACCGGGTTCGGTCATCGTCGACATTGCCATCGACCAGGGCGGCTGTTTCGAGACCAGTCGCCCAACCACACACGCCGCGCCGACTTATGTCGATCAAGGTGTCGTTCATTACTGCGTGACCAACATGCCGGGAGCGGTGGCCCGCACCTCGACTTTCGCTCTCAACAACGCGACCTTGCCTTTCGTGCTGGCGCTCGCGGACAAGGGCTGGCGCAAGGCTCTTCAGGACGACGTCCATCTGCGGCGCGGTCTCAATGTCCACGCGGGAGCCGTTACTTTCGAGGCTGTGGCGGCGGGCCTCGCGTTGCCCTTCCACCCGCCTGAGCGGGTGCTTGCCTGAGGGCGACGGTGCCCGCCATGTCACCAGCCAGCGTTGAACGCTAGGCCTTGAGGTTCACGGCCGCCAGTTTGCCGCGTTCCTCCTGCACTTCGTAGCTGATCTTCTGGCCCTCATTGAGGCCGTTTAGCCCCGACCGCTCAACCGCGCTGATATGGACGAACACGTCCTTGCCGCCGTCGCTGGGCTGAATGAAGCCGAAGCCTTTCTGAGCGTTGAACCACTTAACTGTGCCTGAAGCCATTGGTCTGTGTCCTAGAAAGTGTGCGCGGGAGTGCGCGCTGAAAGGCTAGCGGCATTGGCCTGCCTAAGTCCACCAACCTTACGGTTGGTCTGGAAGGCGACCAAAGCGCAGATGAACCGGGGATGATGTAGAGCTTTCCGTAGCCCCGATTGGAGGATAGAAATAAGATAGGTGATCTGCCGCCCTTAAGATCAAGTTCCTCCAGAAGTGAGGGTTCGCGGCTGCATGGCCGGGAGACTGTTGCTGCTGGGGGCGAGGGAGAGCGCAACACGATCATGTGTTCGAGCCGGGGCTAGTCAATCACGTGGCGGCTTCTCCTGTGATGGACTCAGGGCCGTCGCGGCGGTTCTCGCGACCTCGGCGTCGGTTTCCTTGTTTAAGCCCGCCACCCCGACCGCGCCCACGACTTTGCCGTGAACGCTCACAGGCATGCCGCCACGCAGCGCCATGATCCTGGCGGTGACGAACGCGGTGCGGCCGTGATTGATTTCGTCCTCGATTTCCTCCGTCGGCCGCCGCAGCCGCGCGGCCGTTCGTGCCTTCTGGACGGCGAGGTCCGCGCTGGCCGGTCGGACACCATCCATCCGCAGGAATGCAAGCAGATCCCCGGCTGGATCAACCACTGCGATCGCTGACGGCGCACCCCGCTGCTGGGCGCGTTCCTTCGCCGCTTGCAGCACGGTCTGCACGCCAGTCTGGTCCAAAACCGGCAGGCTGATTGTTTGCGCCTCGGCCGGCAGGTAGAAGACCGTTGCCAAAATCCCTGCGGCGATTCCAAGTTTCGTCATTGCGTCAGAGTTCCCGCCAGGCCGGCTTGCCCGGGTGCACCAGCTCGAACTGGACGGGTGCGATTCCAAAAAGACCAATGACGGCGGGTTCCTTCGCGTCCTTCCTGACTCCGTCGTAATGCGGAGTCCGTGCAATGCGCCTGACAAATCCTCCCGCGGGAACCGGAATGGTGTTGTTCGGATCGAAATCGGCGCCGCTATTCACCCACCACGTCCCGGAGAGAACGAGCGAGAGGCGATCGGTCGCGTAGGTGTGCGGGGCGCTCATGTAGCCTGGGTACCACTTCATCAGCATGAGATAGGGCCCGGGCCTGTCCAAGCCGCCGTGGAGCGCCGCCATCTCGCCGCTATGCGGCGGGAAGCCGTTTATCCAGCCGCTCCACTTGATCGCGCCGGGAAGTGTGACCTGGGTCTCCGATGGGTTGATGGTGCCGGCTAGCGCCGCAGTGCCCGACAGAGCGAGCGGCAGGGCGGCGAGGAGTGGAGCGAACAGGAGCGCTCGACGCGTCGGACAAATCGCATGATCCGCAAGGAAACTGTCTGAGGAAGATATCCCGTCCAAGATCTCTCGGTGATCCATCTCGGCCTCCTGTTGTCCCGTCGTCCTTAAGGTAGAGGGGCTATCTCGTCCGCGCTTTGCTGGGATTGCCGCGTTCGTTCGGGCCTTGCTGTCGCGCCGATCGCCTGCTGCGGGCCAAGAAGATCGTGCAAGCGAACGAAAACGACCGCAATTTCTGCCAAGCAGAAAAGCAATGGTCGCTTACATTCTATCAAGTCACAGCAGGAAAGTTGGTTGCGAGAGAAGCTGTGTACCTGGTCAAGGCGATGCAGCAGTGGAGTATCTCCAATGAATCGAGCTTCTGTAGCAAGACGCATCGCAAGCCTATTGTTCGCCCACGGAGTCCTATCGGTGGCTGCCGGCGTTAACACCGCTAGTGCGCAGACAGCCGCGCCGATGGAAGCTCCGGCGTCGCTCAACGCTGTCGATTTCAATTTTGTCGGCCAAGCCAACCTTGGCGCTCCCTTCCAGGTGGATTCTGGTCGGCTGGCAGAGACGAAGGGCTCGAACGCCGCGATTCGTGATTACGCCCATCTGATGGTTAGCAGCCATATTCCGGTCGTTGACGTGCTGAACGTGATCCTGCGGCGCAAAAATATCACTCCGTCGAACACGCTGTTGCAGGGTGCCTATAACGCGATGATTTCCACGCTTAAGGCAGACCAGGGCGCCGCTTTCGACCGGGACTATGTGAACGGCCAGGTCGAGTATCAAAAGGGGAATGCGGCGCTGTTCCAACAGGAGATCCAGAACGGCAGCGACCCAGAACTCAAGCAATTCGCGCGTCAGACCTTGCCGAAGATCGAGGACCACCTGCAGCGAATCTTGAAGCTTGCCGGTGCGCCTGGCGAAAGCAGCGCCGCGAAGTGAGGCCGAGCCTGGGAGGCATTGAAGGACATGGTGACCGCATATCCCCCAATCCGCATTGTCAGCCCGGCCGGATTCGACGAGGGAACGGCGCAGACTCCAGGCTCGGTGCGCCTGGCCGCGGTCGCGCCGCAGCTCGGGATCGCGTCGGCATTGTGGGGCGGGATGTTCGAGGTCAAGCCGGGAGCCCGCACGGGCATTCACCATCACGGAGAGCAGGAAACGATCGCCTACGTCTTGTCGGGCATCTGCGAAGTCCGCTGGGGCGCGAAGGGAGAATACGCCGCGAGCGCGAAAGCAGGCGATTTTATCCATGTGCCGGCCTTCCTGCCGCACATGGAGATCAATCCGTCGGATTCGGAATCTTTTCACTGGGTGGTCGTGAGGAGCACCTCGACGCCGATCGTGGTTAATCTTCCGGACGAGACGTGGCCTAGCGACTTGTCACCGGCGCCGTGATGTCGCGCGCCGGCGGTGCCATGAATTCCGGGCCGACCGGATCGGTAATCGTTTCCTGCAAGATCCGTTCGATCTCAGCTTTGGCGGCGGCGTCAAGCCGCCAGCCGGTCACCTCACCGACCGGCTGCATCTGAGAGGGATGGCGCGCGCCCCACAACGCCGAAGTGATTCCTTGATCGAGCATCCAGCGGACGGCCAGGTGAATGACGCGTCTGCCGAACCGCTTTCGGGCGAGCCCATCAAGCCGTTCCACGGCGGCGAGATACTGTGAGAACCGGGGCTCTAGGAACTTCGGGTCGGTGCGGCGCAGATCGTCGCCGTCGAATGTGGTGAGCGGCTGCATCCGTCCGGAAAGCAGGCCGCGGCACAGCGCGCCGTAGCCGAATGTCGCGATCTTGTTGCTGCGACAATAGGGCAGAAGGTCGGCCTCGATGCCACGTTCGAATAGGTTATAGGGCGACTGCAGCAAATGCAGGGGCGCGACACTGCGAAAGCGCTTGATCTGATCGAGCGAGAAATTGCTCACTCCGATGGCCCGGATCTTTCCCTGCCTGAACAACGTCAGCATCGCCTCGGCAGTTTCTTCGATCGCCACCAGTGGATCGGGCCAATGAACCTGATAGATGTCGATGTGATCGGTTTGTAGCCGGCGCAACGAATCTTCGATCTCACGCATGATGCGCGCGTGCCTGGCATCGCGGAATACTCGGCCATTCGCCCAATCGAGTCCGACCTTGCTGGCAATAAGCACGCAGGAGCGGAGGGAGCCTTCCGCGATTGCCTTTCCGACAATTTCCTCGGAGCGGCCGAAGCCGTAGGCAGGAGCAGTATCGATAACATTGATGCCCTGCTCCAGCGAAGCCCGAATGGTGGAAATGGATTCGGCTTCGTCCGTTCCACCCCACATCCATCCGCCAATCGCCCAGGTGCCTAGCGTGACAGGCGATACCTTGAGCGATGTACCAGATATATCGACCAACTCCATGTTCATCTCGCGAGCCTTGGCTAGAGCAGCCATGATCTTCACTCCTGGATTCGAGGTAGGTCCGATGGCACCGGATTTTCCGATTAGGTCGTCTTCAAATCTGCCGGATCGACCGGCAATGCCCGAATGCGCTTTCCGATTGCTGCGAAGATCGCATTGCAGATTGCCGGGGCGATCGGCGGGACGCCTGGCTCGCCGACACCGCCCGGCGGCGCACTGCTCTCGACGATGTGGACGTGGGTCTGCGGCGTGATATCGGTGCGCGCGACCTGATAGTCGCTGAAATTGCTCTGTTCGATGCGTCCCTGCTTGATGCTGATGTTGCTGTAGAGCGCGTTGCTGATCCCCATGATCGTCGCGCCCTCGAACTGCGCGCGGACGCGATCTGGATTGACGACGAGGCCGCAATCGAGGGCGACGTCGACCCTGGGTATCGTGAGCTGGCCGTCGTTGTCGACCGCGACGTGTACGATCGCCGCCACGTAGGTAAGGAAGCAGCGATGAACCGCGATGCCGCGCCCCTGCCGCGGCGGCAACGGCCGGCCCCATTCGCTGTTGCGCACCACCAGGTCGAGAACGCCGCGCAGCCGGCCGGTATCAACCGGATACATGTCAAGCGAGGCGCCGTAATTTGGATAATCGACATTCATCGCGGCAAAATCGAGCTTGCGCGGGTCGCCCAGCAACTGCCGCAGATATTCAACCGGGTCCTTACCGGCCGCGTGGGCCAGCTCGTCGGCGAACGAGCACGCCGCGAAGGCATGCGGGATATTGTAGACTGACCGATACCATCCGATCCGGACATGGCCGTCGGCCGGCCCATTCTCGCAACGCACGTTCTCGATCGCGTAGGGCATATCGGTGACGCCCTGCTGGAGTTCTCCGGCGCTGCCATAAGTCACGTTCGGCTGGAACGTCGATTCGATCGCCGGAAACACCGTTCGATGAAGCCATGCGGTCGCACTGCCGTCCGCCGTGAGCCCAGCCTCGAGATGCTGCGCGCAGATCGCGTGATAGTAGTCGTGCTGGATGTCGTCCTCTCGGGTCCACGTCACCTTGACGGGCGCGCCGATCTGGCGCGACAGCAGCGCCGCCTCGGCGACGTAGTCGGACTTCGCCTTGCGGCCGAACGCGCCTCCCAGCAAGGTCACGTTGACGATCACGTCTTCGGCCGGCAGGCCCAGGACCTCCGAGACCGTCGTCCGCGCTCCCTGTGGAAACTGCGTTGGCGCCCAGATCTCGCACTTGTTTGCAACGACGTTGGCTACCGCGGTCGGCACCTCCATCGGCGCGTGCGAGTAGTAGGGCACGAAATAATCGGCCGAGATGCGGTGCGGGGCGGCCGCGAGCGCGGTGTCGACATTGCCCTGGTTGCGTACGACCTTACCGGACTGTTTCGCTGTCGCCTCGAGCTGAGCGCGATACGCGCTCGAGTCGTGGCCCGCATTGGGGCCGAAATCCCACGTGATCTTGAGTTTCTCGCGACCCTGCTGCGCCGCCCAGGTGTTGCTGGCAATGACTGCAATGCCACCCAGCGGATCGAAGCCTGACGGAATCGGGGTTGCCGGGATCGCGACCACGCGCTCGACACCGGGTACTTTCAGCGCATCCGTGGCGTCGAAGCTCACAACCTTGCCACCGTATACCGGGCAACGCTCGACCGAAGCGTATTTCATTCCCGGCAAGACGACGTCGATGCCGTATATCGCCTTGCCGCGCACGATGTCCTTGAGATCGACGATCGGAATGGGTTTGCCGACGTAACGGCGATCGCTTGCTGGTTTGAAATGCATCTCCACGTGATCGGCCGGCGGCACTTGCAACGTCGCGGCGACCTTCGCGGCATCGCCGAACGGAAGTTGCTTTCCGGTCGGGACGTGGACGACCATGTGATTGCGCGCCCGACAATCGTTGGCGTTGACGCCCCACATATGTGCCGCGGCGGCTTCGAGCATCTGCCGCGCCGAGGCGCCTGCCTCACGCATTGGCTGGTAGAACTGCCGCATGCTACGCGACCCGTCGGTGTTCTGATCGCCATATTTAGGGTTGCCCTGGGCCTGGATGACTTTCACACGCGTCCAGTCGGCCTCGAGTTCGTCAGCTAGAACCATAGGCAACCCGGTGCGAATCCCGGTGCCCATCTCCGAACGATGGGCCACGATCGTCACCAGCCCGGTCTCGTCGATGGCGACATAGACATTGGGCGCGAAGTTCGTCAGCGTCGCTGCCTCCGCGAACGGATATCTCCGCGATCCAACCTGGAAGCCCAGCACCAGGCCGGTCATTCCGGCGATAACGCCGCGCCGGCTCATGTTTACGATCGTGGTCATTTCATGCTCTCCGCGGCCGACTTGATGGCCGCACGGATCCGCAGATAGGTGCCGCAGCGACAGATATTGCCGGCCATGGCGGCGACGATCTCCTGATCGGTCGGCTTCGGGGTCTGCTTGAGCAGGGCGGCGGCCTGCATGATTTGACCGGGCTGGCAATAGCCGCACTGGGGAACATTGTCCGCTTCCCAGGCGCGCTGGACGGGGTGAGTGCCGTCGGGGCTGAGGCCTTCGATGGTCACGACCTCGTGCCCGTCCGCGGCCGCGAGCGTCGTAATGCAGGATCGAACCGCTTGGCCATCCATATGGACCGTGCAAGCGCCGCACGCTCCGATGCCGCAGCCGAACTTGGTCCCCGCCAATCCGACAATGTCACGGATGGCCCATAGGAGCGGCGTCTGCGGATCGGCGTCGATGTCGCGCCGTGTGCCGTTGATCCGAAGCATTACCATCGTGGAATCTCCGTAAGGTCAGGTCGTGCAAATACGATGCTCAATGGGCCGTGGCCGGCGTTGCGTTCGGGCCTGCCGACAAGGTCTTAAGGTAGGCGATCAGGTTCTGGCGATCCGCGTCGCTCGGAACGTTGACGAACATCGTCGTGCCGTGAACCAGGCCGGAGGGGTTCGCCAGCCACTTGCCGAGCGTGGCGTCATCCCACGTCAGATGCGCGTTCTTCAACGCGGGCGAATACCTGAAGTCCGGCACGCTGCCGCTCGCATGCCCGACCACGCCGGCGAGCGACGGTCCCACCTTTTTTTCACCAACGGTGGTCCCGTGACATGCGGCGCAACGCACTGCAAAGACATGCTGTCCGGCTACCGAATCTTCCGCGCCGAACGCAAGCGTCGAGGTCGAGACAAGAACAAGAACGGCAGCACATGCGCGTGCCGTTGCTCGCATTTTCAGGAGAGGAGAAGTGCTTCTGACCATGTTCCGAGGCCTTTCATTCATCCGCATGACTGCCGTCCAACGATCAAGGGCCGCCGACGGGAGGGACCGTCTTGACACCCGCTTCTTCCGCGGCGATCAGGCCGAGAGCGGTCCAGTCGAGATCGGCATAGCCGCGGGCAATTCCGGTGATCAGTCGATCTCGCACCACGCTGACGGATGGCATTGGGGCGGCCGCGTTCTCTGCCTCGGTAAGCGCCAGGCGAACATCCTTGAGCGCCAAGGGCAGGACGAATCCGGGCGCGTATCGTTGTGCTGCGATCTTCTCGCCATAGATTCTGTGGACCCGCCCGCCAAACATCGTATTGGTAAGGATCTCGACGAAAAGCCTGGAATCGATTCCGCGCTTGCGGAGCACGGCGACACTTTCGCCAAGCATCTCCAGCGTCGTTGCGGTCATCATATTTCCGAGCAGCTTGATGAGATTGGCGTGCGCGGGATCGGTGCCGACAACGAAAGTGTGCTGTCCGAGTTTGTCGGTGAGTGGCCGGCAGCGCTCGACGTCGGCCGGAATGCCGGCCGCGACGATGAAGAGTTGGCGCGCCTTTGCCGCATCCGGATTTCCGAAGACTGGCGCGGCGACATAGCCTTGCCCACGACGCGCATGCTCGCCCGCAAGTTGTGACGCAGTGGCCGTGCTGATCGTGCTCATCGAAAGATGAATCGCACCAGACATCATTCCGGAGGCGAGGCCCTCAGTACCGAGGTCCGCGCGCCCCAACACAACGTCGCGGGTGGCGTCGTCGTCCGACAGCATGCTGATGACGACCTCGCAGTCGAACAGGTCGGCGATATTTGTCGTCGGTTTGAGACCGAGGGTAACGAGCTTGGTCATCTGTTCAGGGCGACGGACATAGGCGCCCACCAGACGTCCGACGGCAGCAAGATTTGCGGCCATCGCCGTGCCCATGTGACCAAGGCCGACAAAACCGATTTTTTCCAACGCCGGCAGGCGGCCGGTTGAGCCAGTGCCGCGTCCCGACTCGAGAGTAACAGTCTCGGACGCTGCAGGGCCGGCAAAGGAAGGGTCGAGGGTGTTCTTGAACAAAGAGTGCCTCCTGATCGAGCGTTGGTGCACCGTCTGGCGCGTTCAGATCTTGCGATCCCATTACGGCCCATAGTCTGGTGATGTGGTGCAGCCCTGCTTGTTGGGGCTTGCGGCGCCTGGAGCGATTTTGCTCAGAACCGTTCAGACGTCTCATGCAAAAGTTGCGGTCGAAAGAAGGCGCGCACGCAGTCCAGGGTTAGAACGCGTGCGCGCCAGAGAGGGGCGACTGGGAGAGCGGGGGGACACGCCCCTCTTGCGCTCGAATGTACTTGTCACGCGGGAAACGGCTTGGCTCGCATTGCCATCGTTGGCTCGGTCTTGCGTTTCTCTTCAGGACGATGCCAACAGGCCGTATCTTGTACTATGTGCGGGTGGCAGGACTGCGAGAGCAGCCACACAACATTGGCCGATCTTCGTTGGCCCAACCGTTCGATAGAGATGCCCTAGAGTCAGCAATCCAGAACAAGCATCGAACCGAATCACTACATAGCTTTCTCGAATTGCACAGGCAGCAATCGTGCATTCCTGGCAAGCCGAGGAAAGGCCCTTCAGATGGGCAAATCCGCCACGCTCTCTGTCGCCGCGCTTGTGCCTTTGATCGCCGGAGCATGCACCGCCACTGGCCGCAGCGCACAATCCGCAATGACCGCACAACTGGACGATGCCGCCTACTGCCAAGCCCTCGTCAATCAATACACCACATATATCGGCACCGTCGGCGGTTCGCTGGGTGGGAACTCGGAGGATGGCCGGCGGGCTGACGTCGACGCAGGCGTTGCGATCGCTCAGTGCCGAAAGGGGAGTCCCGGGCCGGCGATCCCGGTGCTCGAACAGAAGCTGCTCGACAGCCAGGTCGACTTGCCGCCGCGTGACATCTATTCCCGTCACCGGCCCTTTCGTCCGTAGTGGATGCCGCGACGTCTCCAGAAGCTCGAGCGAGGCAACATGAAGGTCGTCAGTGCCAAAAGTTTCGCCGCTATGGTCGAGACCCGACTGGGCCTCGCCAACGCGGCCTTTATTTATCTGATTGCCATTGTGCTGCTTTCCCTGATGGGCGGCCTTTTTGCATCTGCAATTCTTTTCATCACAGCGGTTGAAGGTTTGAATTACTTTTTTGCCCCGCCGATTTTCGATTTCCGGGTCGCCTACGCTTCAGATGCCGTAATGGTGACTGCCTTCTTGCTGACCTCGTTGATAGTAACCGGCCTGGTCGGAAGGCTACGTAAGCAGACGGATGCAGCGCTCAAGGCCCAAGGAAGGGGCGAACAAGCAGAAGGGGAGACTCGGCTCGCCATCAACGCGCTTTCGGCCATGGTATGCCGCACTCAACCCGACGGGGCCGCCGAGTTCTTTAACCAGGCTTGGCTCGACTATACCGGTCTTTCCATGGACCAGGCCCTGGGATGGGGCTGGATCAGAAATGTTCATCCGGACGACGCCGCAAGCCTAGCGGACAAATGGCGCGCGATCCGAGTGTCCGAGGTTCGGGGCGATATTGAAATGCGCCTCCGGCACTTTGATGGCGAATATCGCTGGTTCCTGTTTCGCGCCGAGCCGCTGCGCGATGAGGTGGGTAGGATCATCAAATGGTACGGAACGTGTATCGATATCGAGGATCAGAAGCGCACCGAGATTGCGCGTCAAGAGAGCGAGCAGCGCTTTCGTGACTACGCCGAGACTGCTTCCGATTGGCTCTGGGAGACTGGGCCGGACCATACTTTTGTTCGTACATCCGAGCAGGTCGGCGCGGTCGCTGAGCTCCGGCTCGGCATGGCGCGATGGGATTTCGCTACCGACATCGAGGAGGAGCCGGAGAAGTGGCGCCTGCATATTGCGGCCCTCGAGGCGCGCCAGCTATTTCGCGACTTCCGGTACAGGACCACGCGCGGGGACGGCTCGGCGCTCTACATTGCCACGAGTGGCAAGCCGTTCTTCGATCAGCAGGGGCGTTTCCTCGGTTACCGGGGCGGTAGCAGCGACGTAACCGCAGCCGTTCGCGCGGCGCAGGCGGAAGAAGCGCTGCGGACGGCGCAAGCGGATCTGGCTCACGTCACGCGCGTCACGATGCTCGGGGAGCTGACGGCATCGATCGCGCACGAAGTGAATCAGCCACTCACTGCCATCGTCGCCAACGGCGAGGCTTGCCTGCGTTGGCTCAGCCGGGAAACGCCCAACCTCGATGAAGCGCGCCGCAACGTCGAACGGATCATCAATGATGGCACGCGGGCAGGCGACGTAATCCGTCGCGTCCGTGCGCTTGCAAACAAGACCGACACGGAGAAGGTGCCTCTCGATATCAATAGCGTTGTCAACGAGGTCATTAGCTTGGTGCAGCGCGAGCTGTTCCGTCACCGGGTGCCGTTGCGGATGGAGCTCTCGCCTGGTCTACCCATGGTCCTTGCCGATCGGGTCCAGCTGCAGCAGGTCATCATCAATCTGGTGATCAACGGTATCGAAGCGATGCAACTGGTCGCGGATCGGCCGCGCGACCTGGTGATCGGATCGCGGCAGGACGACGCGCACCAGGTGCTGGTCACCGTGAAGGACTGCGGCGTCGGGATCCCCGCCGAAAACGCGGACCGTCTATTCACTGCCTTCTTCACCAGCAAATCCAGCGGCATGGGCATCGGGCTATCGATCTGCCGCTCGATTGTCGAAGCGCATGGGGGGCGATTGTGGGCCTCGCGCAACGTCGGCCCCGGTGCCACCTTCCAGTTCACCCTGCCGGCATTCCGAGACCTAAGTCATGACTCCGCGGCGCCCGGCACATGCGTCCGCGGATGCTCACGGTCCTGATGCGCGAGTTTTTAGATGAACTGAGGTCCGGGAATCGACGAGTCCGAGCGGCGTCAGATGGTGGCCTTTCGTATCGATCTTGCGGAAGTTTCGTTTCGTTTGCTGAATTTCATCTGACGGAGGCGTTGTCGCGTTGATCGTCGGCACGCCGGTTCCATGTGAAGGGCTCAGTCCTGGAAACATCGACCTTGGCGGTCGGGCAAATTCCGGGCGGGCACGAGCGTGGTCTCTTGGCCTTGGGATTCAGCCGACGGCATAGACGGATCAGGAGGAGCCAATGAGTGGATTTCGAGTTACCGGATTTGTCACAGGGCTTTGCATCGCATTGGTGGCTAGTTCTGCTTGGGCTGATAGCAGCGCCTTTGTCGGTCGGTGGCACTGGAACCGGGCGCAATCCACGCTACCCTCCGGCGAGCCTGTGCCGAAGGACATCACTGCCGAGATTTCGCGCGCGGACAGCACTCACGTGAAGTGGTCAATCACCGTTCGCGCCGAGCAGGGGCAGTCGACTGTCGAGACTTTCGATACCGTGCCCAACGGCGAGTTTTATCCCATCAGCAGTGACACGACGGCAGCTTTCAGCCTGACCGGAAGCACTCTTGAGGCAACCTTCAAAGGCCCGGCAGGGCAAACAGACACCCTGACCTGCACCCTCGCCGCGAACCAGAAGAAGATGACCTGCAAAGGCGTGCTGAACGACGGAGCCGGCCACGTGACGAACTATGTCGACGTCTTCGACCGGATGTAGATCGCCGATGGCGATACGAGCTTGCGCAATTCGGATTCTAGCGGAATGGAGGCTGCAATGAAACGCAGCAGAATGTTGATGAAGACGATACCAATTTTGATTGGCATCGGTTTATCCCTGTCCGCTTGCGTGGGAACGGGTGGTTATGGTGGTCCGGCTTACGCGTACGACTATCCGGCCTATGGCAACTATGGTTATGGCTGGGGAGGCTGGGAGCATGGTTGGAATCATGGTCACTGGGGCTACGGACACGGCGAGGTTGGCCATGGCGCGTTCGGCCACGGCGAAGTTGGCCACGTCGCCTCCGGAGGCTGGGGCCACGGAATGGGAGGGCATGCCGGGTTCGCCGGACATGGTGGCTTCGGCGGCGGACACGGCGGTGGTGGCGGTGGCGGGCACGGCGGCGGCGGAGGCCATCGCTGACGATGCCCCGATACCGAGACTGCCCGTCGAACAAGTATGGCCGGCAATAACAGCCTAAATCCCGCAATCCAGGACAAGCTTCAAAGCAGGGCGGTCGATAGTTTTCCGGTCGAAATGCACGGGTGGCGATTATGCGCGCCTGGCAAACAGAGTTCAGGCAATGGCTTTGACATGTTGGCGGAAATGGATAGGTCCGGCCATGAGACCGGCCTTTCTCACTGTGGCGCTGATTGCCGTGACCGGCACCGCCAACGCGCAATTCCTCAGCGACCCGCCCCCCGCCGGGGGGCTGTCTCCTGAGCCTGGCTTTCAGCGTGAGCCTGTCATGCCGGAGTCTGTGCTCACCAATCCCGGCGCCGTGCCGCCGCCCGCCCCGCCGCCCTCAAACCCACTGCCGTCGTCGACTTTCCTGACGCCCGGAGTAAGGCCGCCCAGCCTGGCCATTCCGCCATTCGACTGATCGGGTGCGGAATGCGCACCGTCTCATTGTCTTGGTACGCGCGCACCTCCTTCGCGGCCCTTGCGGTTTTCGCCGCGCTCGGCGCGGGCTTTGCGCGTGCGCAGGATGGACCGGCGGCCCTTTCATCCGCCGTCCTGCAAGAGATCGCGGGGATTGAAGCGGAGATCGATCGCATAGAAGCGCAGACGTTGGAACGTCTGATTGTTGCGCCGGACAATCAAGTCCAGCAGATCGAGCTGCTCGGCAAGGCGATACTGTACGACAAGCACCTCTCGGTAAATCGCAACGAGGCATGCGCCTTCTGCCATATGCCGCAGACGGGCTTCACGGGGCCGATATCGGAACTGAATCGGACCACAGGCTCTTATCCTGGGTCTGTGCGTACCCGCTTCAGCGATCGCAAGCCACAGACTCACAGCTACGCACCGCTCTCTCCCGTATTGCATTTCAATCAGGCGCGCGGCGATCTTGTTGGCGGCAACTTCTGGGACATGCGCGCGACCGGACGTCGCCTGGGAAACCCTGCGGCCGAGCAAGCACAAGGACCCTTCGTCAATCCAGTGGAAATGGGCTTTCCGGATCTCGCCTGTGCCGTCTACCGCGCCTCGCAGCGACCTTATCGTGCGTTGTTTGAACGCGTATGGGGTGCGCAAGCCTTTGCGATCGCTTGGCCTGGCGACGCCGAACTTGTGTGCAACCGCCCAGGTCCACCGGCCACAGGCGATCCATTGCCGGTGTATCTGAGCTCGATCGACCGTGGGCGAGCGATGACCACCTACGATCAATTGGCGCAATCGATCGCCGGTTATGAGGCGTCCGCAGAGGTCACGTCATTCACTTCGAAGTTTGACGCAGTGCTTGGGGGGAAATCGCAGTTCACGAAGCAAGAGCAGGAGGGCTACGACCTGTTCCGCGGCAAAGCGCAGTGCAACAATTGTCATCGTGACGGCGGGCCTGGCGAGGATCCATTGTTTACTGATTTCAGCGCAAGCAATATCGGAACTCCGGCCAATCGGCGCCTTCCATTCTATGCGCAGAGTAAGCCGGACGCGCTGGGCTATGCCGCCAATCCGGCTGGCGCGTCCTTTGTCGATCTCGGGGTAGGAGCTTTTCTCCTAAACGGACATCAGCTCAGCGAACCCTCGGCGCAGGATCCGCGGTGGGTGGTACACGCTGCGGACAACAACGCTCGCTTCCAGGTGCCGACCCTGCGCAACGTGGATAAGAGGCCAGATCCCGCCTTCGTGAAAGCCTACGGGCATAACGGCTATTTCAGGAGCCTGAAGGAAATCGTGCACTTTTATAACACGCGCGACACGCTGCCTCGCTGCCACCCAGATGATGCAGGCGAAGGAACGACATGTTGGCCTGCACCGGAGTCGACGAGCAACATGAACGCACGCTTCATCGGGAACTTGGGCCTGACCGAGTTGGACGAAGATGCGATCGTAAGCTTTCTCAAGACGCTGACGGATGAAGCGTCTGCGCGGTGAACTCATGTTCGCCTGGCTCACGCCTGACGGAAATGCCGCGATGCAGGACGAGGAATGCCTCGCCGCGTTCGCTTAACTCGACCAGAGAGGCTTGGCCGCCTTTGTGCCGTCGGGTGACGAAGCCGTTGTCGGTGGCCTCCTCCCAGACCGGCAAGCGCGGGCACGAGGTGCGCCAGGTCTCCATTACTTCCGTGTAGGAACGCGGCTGCCTGAGCCACTCGAGAAAATCGAGGATCAGCGGTGTAACGGTGTCATCCATACGTGGCTCCGCTTCGATGTCTGAACTATGATTGTGCCTCAGCCTAATCACGATTGCCAATATATCGCAGCGCCGATGTCGATATGTTTCGAATATGCGGCTTTCGGGAATTGGAGTTCTCCAGTCTGGGTCGAGAAGCGCTCGGAGTAGGGCGTCGTGCCGGGGTGTCGCGCAGGTAGCCCCGGGGCGCCGCCAGGCGTGTGCCGGCCCGCGTTGTGGTCCTACTTTCAATTTCCCCCATCTCGGCGCACACTGCGTTCTGTAGGCGGAACACCGCCACGACAAGGGGGGATGTCGATGTCAGTGCAGGCTCGCGGCCGATCCGCCACATTGGTGGGTTGATCGGCATCATGGATGTCTCGCTCGATCTGCTGATGAACGCGGTGATCTCTGGGCTGCTGCTGGGTGGGTTTTATGCAGCGGTCTCGATCGGCGTCGGGATCTCCTTCGGGATGCTGGACATCGTCAACATCGCCCATCCGGCCTTCATTCTGCTTGGCTCCTACGTCGCCTATATCGGCAACACCGTATTCGGAATTGACCCGATCCTTGCGGCGGTGATCGCGTTGCCCGCCTTCTATCTGCTCGGCATGGCGGTCTATCAGGTTTACTACGTGGCATTTGAGCGGCGGGATAACCAGTCGCTGCGCGGTTTGTCGTTTTTCTTCGGCCTGCTGTTCATCACCGAGGTGACGCTGGTGCTGGTCTTCGGCGTCGATTACCGGTCGGTGGAGGCACGCTATATCGGCCCCAGCCTGCGTCTGGGCCTGTTCGACCTGCCGCTGCGCCTGCTGGTGCCCTTTCTCGTGTCGATGGTCATGGTGGTGGGCCTGCAGGCGTTTCTCTCGCGCAGCTTTCTGGGACGCGCCATCCAGGCGGTGGCGCAGGACCAGCTGGCGTTGCGACTGATGGCCGCCGATCCGGTCAGGATCAAGCGCATCGCCTTTGGCCTGTCCATCGCCACCGCGGCGCTGGCCGGCGCAATTCTGATCATCATCCAGCCGGTGGAGCCTTCGATCGGGCGTGAGTATATCGGCCGCGTCTTCGCCATCTGCGTGCTGGGCGGCCTGGGCAGCTTCCCCGGAATGGTGATTGCGGCGATGACCCTGGGCATCGTGGAAACCCTGACGGCGACATTCTTCGGGCCGTCGTGGGCGCCGGCAGTGTCCTTCGGTGTGCTGCTGGTGACGCTGGCTGTGCGGCCCAGCGGCATCCTGGGCCGGTAGCGGAGGTCCCGAGCATGCGCGGGACGCCTTTCACCCTGGTGCTGATCGCAGTGGCTGCCGTGATCTTCGCCTTCGCGCGCTGGCTGGACAACAGCTACGCCTTCTTCGCTGGCTACGTGGTGGTCCAGTACATCGTGCTGGGCACGGCGTGGAACATCCTGGGCGGTTATACCGGCTACGTGAATTTCGGCATCACGGCGTTTTTCGCCATCGGTGCCTACTCGACGGTGGTGCTGCACAAGCTTGTCCCGGCGTTGCCGTTGCCGGTGATGATCGTGGTGGGCGGCGTCATGGCGGGACTCGTCGGGCTGGGCACCGGTTATCTGACCCTGCGTCTGCGCGGGGTGTTCTTCTCCATCGCCACCCTGGCGCTGGCGGTGGTGGTGCAGACGCTGATCACCAACTGGGATTTCGTCGGTGGGGCGCGCGGCGCCTATGTGCTGCGCCCGCGCACCGCGCCGCTGATCGGCGGCGAATACATGCAGTATTTGTTCCTGATCATGCTCGGCTTGTGCGTCCTCGTGCTGGCGACCGCACGCGCCATCGAACGCTCCGCGCTGGGTTTCGGCTTCGCTGCCATTCGTGATGACGAAGGAGCGGCCGAAGCCTCCGGCGTGCCGACCCTGAGGTTGAAGCTGATGGCGACGACCTTGTCCGGCGGGTTCATGGGCATGGCCGGGGCGCCGCTGCCCTACTACGTGACGTATCTCGACCCCGCCTCCGGCTTCAGCCTGAACTACGCGGTGAATGCCATCGCCATGCCGCTGATCGGCGGCACGTCCAGTTGGCTGGGTCCCGTGGTCGGTGCGGTGCTGGTGGGGGGCTTGCAGGAATACCTGCGGGTGACGATCTCCTCGGCCGTCAACGTGCTGGTCGCGGGCGTGCTGATGGTCTTCTTCGTGATCGCGGCGCCGCAGGGCATCGTCGGCCTGTTCCAGAGGAAGCGATGACGGCTTTGTTGCAGATCGAAGGGTTGGGCAAACGCTTCGGCGGCTTCGTCGCGCTGGACGAGATCGAGCTCGAGGTGCGGGAGGGCGAGCGCCTGGGCTTGATCGGGCCCAACGGTTCGGGAAAATCAACCTTGGTGAACTGCATCTGCGGCACATTGCGCAACGAGCTGGGCAGCGTGCGCTTTGCCGGGCAAAAGCTCGACGGCCTGCCCGCGCATGAACGCACGCACCGCGGCCTGGCGCGCAGTTTCCAGTTGCCGCGCCCCTTCGCCAGCCTCTCGCTTGCGGAGAATCTACGCATTCCCATTCTGTACACTGCGAACGTGCGCGCGCACGGCGCCGGCGCCATCGCCGGGGCGGCGATCGACGCGCGCTGCCGGGACCTGCTGGGTCAGGTGGGCCTGGCCGAGAAGTGGGACCGGCTGCCGCGCGACCTGACGCAGATCGAGATGCGCAAGCTCGAACTCGCCCGCGCCATGGCCGCTGAGCCGAAGCTGCTGATCGCCGACGAGGCGATGGCCGGGCTATCGCACGCCGAGGTGGACGAGATCATCGCCCTGCTGATTCGCCTGAACGGGCAGGGCGTGACCGTTATCATGATCGAGCACATCATGCGTGCGGTGATGGAATTCTCCCAGCGCCTGGCCGTGCTTGTCGCGGGGCGGAAGATTGCCGACGGCGCGCCCAGGGACGTAGTGCGCGATCCCGAAGTGGTGAGGGCGTATCTTGGCGAGTAGCCTTTCCTTAACGGGCATCGATGCCGGCTACGGCGCGGTGCGCGTGCTGCACGACGTGTCGCTCAGCGTCGGCGCTGGGGAAACGGTGGCGCTGCTGGGCACCAACGGCAACGGCAAATCCACCCTGATGAAATCCATTATGGGCATCGTGCGCCCCTCCGGCGGCAGCATTTCGGCCGTGATCGACGGTACCGCGCATGAGCTGATCGGGCGGTCGACGGAGGAGATTGTCGATCTGGGCATTGGTTTCGTGCCGGAGGGGCGGCGGCTGTTTCCAAAGCTGACCGTGACCGAAAATCTGCTGCTCGGCGCCTTTCGGCCTGTCGCGCGCTCGGCAATCCATCGGAACCTGGATTTCTGCTTCGAGACCTTCCCACGCCTGAAGGAGCGTTCCCGCCAGCTCGCCGGCAGCATGAGCGGGGGCGAGCAGCAGATGCTGGCGCTGGCGCGCGCGCTGATGTCGGCGCCGCGCATTCTGTTGATCGACGAACCCTCTGTTGGTCTGGCGCCGCTGTTGGTCAGTCGCACGATCGAAAAGATCAAGGAACTGAAGGAGGGCTTCAATCTGACCGTGCTGATGGCGGAGCAGAATTTCACGCAGGCCATCCGCATCGCCGATCGGGGGTATGTGATCGTGCACGGGCGGATCGCCTTCGCCGGCGAGTCGGCGGAGGCGCTGAACAACAACGACCTGATCCGGGAGTTTTATCTCGGCGTGTGACGGCTCGCCGGGACGCCTACTTCGTCGGATCGTAGGGATAGGCGATCTTGCCCGTGCGGTATTTCGTCGGCCACAGGATCACTTCGGTCTTCGGGTCGCGGAACTGGTCGACGTCGTTGCCTTTGACGCCCTGGAACTGCACCGCCATCACCTGGGCGGTCTCCCACTCGCCGTCCTTGTTGAACCTGATGTCGCCGACCACGGTCTTGAAGGTGTTCTTGCGCGCATACTCGGCCAGCTTGTCGTCGTTGGTGCCGCCGGTCGCCTTCACCGCCTGTTCCACGACCTGCATGAGAGCGTAGCCGAAGGGCGGGAGGTAGTAGCCTAGGAGATCGACGCCCGCTGCAGTTGACTTGGCCTGGTATTTCTTCAGGAATTCGCGGCCCTCGTCGCTGGCGAAGCCCGCCCAGGGCAACCAGAAATCGTAGGTCACGATGCCGTTCAGCAGCGGCCCGAGCTGTGTCTTGAGGGCAGTCGCCTGCAACCCGACCATGCCGCCGCCATATAATTTCGGCTTGAAGCCGATTTCATGGCTGGCGCGGATGATGCCCACCGAATCCGGCGGATAGGATGCAGCGAAGAATATGTCCGGATTGGTGGCAGCCACCGCGCGCACAATCGGCGTGTAATCGGCCGTCGTGGGCGGGTAGTTCTTGTCGTAGACGATCTTCAGGCCCAGTGCCTTCACCTGGGCGCGCACACCGTCCAGCGCATTGCGTGGGAACTCCGCGTCGGCGCCGATGATGGCCAGCGTCTGCGGCTTGGGGTTCTGTTCCATCGCCACCGCGAAGAAGCCTTCGGAAAAGGATTGCTTCGGATTCGGTCCGCCGGTGGGAGTGACGGAGAAATAGCGCGGGTAGTGGAATTCCGAGTTCACCGCCAAACCCAGAAGGGAGAAGAAAGTGCGGTCGTGTTGCATCACAACCGGCATCGCCGGGGCCACCATGTTCGTGGCGTAGCCGCTGACGACGATGTCGACTTTATCCACGTCCAGCAGCTTGGTGTAGAGGCCGGGGACACTGGAGGGATTGGATTGGTCGTCGTAGAAAACAAGCTTCACCGGCCGGCCAAGCAGGCCGCCCTTCGCATTGATGTCTTCTTCCCAGATCTGCATCGCCAGCAATGCGGCCTTGCCATTGGGCGCCAATCCGCCGGTGAGGGCCATGCCAAAGCCGATGGTGAGCGGTTTGGCCTGGGCGCTGGCGGGGCCGTCGAAGGTTGCGGCGGTGCCGGCGGCGACGGCCAGTTTGCCAAAGGTGCGACGCTCGATGAGCATGGACTACCCTCCCCAATATTATTTGGGTGCTATGTTGACGGGCATTGTCGCGTTGTCAAACGAAGAAGAAGGAATGCCTGTTCCGGCCGATGGCACGAGGTTCTATGGTAGCGCCAGATTGCGACGAGGTTCGGGTATGCGGTTTGGTTTGTTCGGCGGGGCGCGGACGAAGCGGGGTGACGGCGCGACCGACAGCCATGCCTATGGCGACTTCATCGCCTACGTGACTGAGGCCGAGCGCCTCGGCTTTCGCAGTGTCTTCCTGGTCGAGCATCATTTCACCGGCGCCGGGCAGATCTCGGCGTCGCTGACACTGCTGGCCTATCTTGCGGCCCGCACGCGCACCATCCGGTTGGGCACCGCCGTGATCGTGCTGCCCTGGCACAACCCCATCCTGCTGGCCGAGCAGGCCGCCACAGTCGACCTCCTGTCGGGCGGCCGCCTCGATTTCGGCGTCGGCAAGGGCTACCGCGCGGCCGAGTTTGCCGGCTTCCATATCCCGATGGACGAGGCTACTGAGCGCTTCGACGAGGTGATCGCGGCGATCCGCCTGGCCTGGACCAGCCCCGGCCGTTTCTCGCACCACGGCAAGCGTTGGCGCTTCGACGACATTGTGGCCGAGCCGCAGCCGCTACAGATTCCGCACCCGCCGCTGTGGCTGGCCGCCGGCAGCCCGGACTCCATCCGCCGTGCCGCGCGCGAGGGCTACAACCTGCTGCTCGACCAGCTTGGCTCGGTCGATCTCACGATCGAGCGCGTCAGCCTCTTCCGTGACGAATGTCGGCAGATCGGCCGCGCCTACGATCCGGCGATGATCGGCGTGACGCGCGCGCTGCAGATCGTGCGTGACGAGGCCGAGCGCCAGGCCGCCTATGACACCCGCAACCGCGTCGTGCGCACCATCGGCGACCTCGCGCGTGGCGGCGGCACGATCGAGCCGCCCGAGCGCGACGACGCGCCCTTGCTCGGCACGCCAGCCGAGATCGTCGCGCGCATCCGGCGCCTGCGGGCAGGCGGTGTCGAGAACATCCTGCTGGTCGACCCGGCGGCCACCGTCGCGTCGCTGCGAACGTTCGCGGGCGAGATCATGCCGGCGTTTGCGGATGACGCTCTCGTATCTCCTTAGGCATATGTTTGTGCGTAGATCGGCATTCATCCCTGTCTTTCTTTGATTGCCGACTCAAAATAACTCGTGTGTGAACTCAACGGTTGGCTGCTTGAACGCGCAGTCGATCGCCCAATATGCAGCCACAATTCCGGATTGCCCGGATGGAAGGACAGAGACAATAATAGTGCGGTGGACGACCGCCGGTTCCGGCAGTGCTTGGTGACGTCACAAAGCAACGGGAGAGGTCATTATCCATGCGGGACGAGGACAAAGCCGACAGAGAGTCGGAAATGCGGGCTGGCGATCGACCTGGCGCGCGCAGGCTGCCGCCAGCCTTTGCCCGTCTTGCCGGCGGCCTATGCGCCGTCCTGATGCTCGTCGCCGGTGGGGCGAATTCGGCTCTCGCGCAGGCCGCGCCGCCGCCACCAGCGGTCACGGTCAGCCTGCCGCTGCAAAAGGAGATCATCGAGTGGGACCAGTTCACCGGGCAATTTGCGGCAATCGATTCTGTCGAGATCCGGGCGCGGGTGAGCGGATATCTGACCGAGATCCATTTCCAGGACGGGCAGATCGTCAAAAAGGGAGACCTGCTGTTCGTTATCGATCCGCGTCCCTATGAGGCGACGCTTGCCACAGTGCGCGCGCAACTGGCCCAGGCGGAAGCCCAGGTCGAGCTGGCGACGCGGCAGCTCGGACGCTCGGCCGAATTGCGCAAGAGGGACTACGAACCGGCCAGCAACTACGATCAGCGGAGTTCCGATCTCAAGGTCGCCACGGCGGCGGTCGAGGCTGCCAAGTCCGCCATCCGCTCGGCCGAGCTCAACGTGGAGTTCACGCGCATTTTG
>WNFR01002523.1_pt1 | contig 26867 bp, 21 predicted proteins | sample 5400221 | NCBI WGS metagenome assembly WNFR01 (sample SAMN13153357, study PRJNA577476) | soil metagenome | isolation source: 40 cm soil under Madrone tree | place: USA:California | collected 2016-06-14
CCCACGAGGATGCGGGCCCGAACAATAATTGGATCGACCCCGACAAAGCCCACGCCCAGATGGATGGCTTGTTTGCCGGCTGCATGAAGGGACGCACTCTGTACGTCGTCCCTTATTGCATGGGGCCGATCGACTCGCCGCTTTCCCGATGCGGCGTCGAAATCACCGACAGCGCGTACGTGGTTCTGAACATGCAGCTGATGACGCACATGGGCCGCGCGGCGCTCGAGCGCATCACCGATGGCGGCACCTTCGTGAAAGGGCTGCATTCCACCGGCGAGCTTGACCCCTCGCGCCGTTTCATCATGCACTTCCCCGAAGAACTCTCGATCAAGAGCTTCGGATCGGGCTACGGCGGCAATGCGCTGCTCGGCAAGAAGTGTCACGCCCTGCGCATCGCGAGCTGGCAGGCACGCACGGAAGGCTGGTTGGCGGAGCATATGCTCATCGTCGGCATCGAGAACCCACAGGGCGAAATCCATTACCTGGCCTGCGCCTTCCCCTCCGCCTGCGGCAAGACCAACCTGGCCATGTTGATCCCGCCCGCCGGCTACAAGGGCTGGAAAGTGTGGACGCTGGGCGACGATATCGCCTGGATGCACCCGGGCAAGGACGGCCGCCTGTATGCCATCAACCCCGAATCGGGATACTTCGGCGTCGTGCCGGGCACCAACGCCAAGACCAACCGCAATGCCTTCGACATGATTCACCGCGACACCATTTTCACCAATGTCGCCCTGACCGCGGACAATCAGCCGTGGTGGGAAGGATTGCCCGAGGGCAAGCCGGTCGTCGACTGGCAGGGACGGCCGTACAACCCGGCGAATGGACCCGCGGCTCACCCGAATTCCCGGTTCACCATCGCGGCCAAACACAATCCCAGTTGTTCGAAGCTCGCCGATGCTCCCGGCGGCGTGCCCATCTCCGCCATCGTATTCGGCGGCCGGCGCCGCACGCTGGCGCCGCTCGTCTACCAAGCACGCAATTGGCTGCATGGAGTACTCGTGGGCGCGGGAGTTGCTTCGGAGACGACGGCCGCCGCCACCGGCGCGGTCGGTGTCGTGCGCCGCGACCCCATGGCGATGAAACCCTTCGCCGGCTACAACTTCGGCGACTATTGGGCGCACTGGATCAACGTCGGCGCCAAGCTCAAGTCGCCGCCGCAGATCTTTCACGTCAACTGGTTCCGCCAAAACGATGCCGGCAAGTTTCTATGGCCGGGTTTCGGCGAGAATCTCCGGGTGTTGCGTTGGATCATCGATCGATGCAAGGGCACCGCCAAGGCGCGCGACACGGCGATCGGCCATCTGCCCAACTCCGCCGACTTGGACCTTCAGGACCTCGACATCGCGCCGGGAGCGCTCGATGAACTGCTGACCGTGGACCCCAAGCTCTGGCAGGAGGAATTTGCCGGTATCGACAAGTATTTCGGCGAATTCGGCGACCGGGTGCCGCAGTCCCTCAAGGCGGAACTCGAGCGCGCGCTGCAGCGGGTTCACTCGTCGCAGACGTAGCGGATCACCTGGGAAGAATTGCTGTCCGGCGCCTTGCCGAGGCCGATCAGTCCCTCGCCGCGAATCTGCATGGAATCGCGGCGCACGAACGCCTCCTCGCCGTCCTTGCCGAGCACGAAAGTGCCGTTCGTGCTCTGATCGATCAGCATGAATTTATTCCGGTTGATCTCCACGCGGGCGTGCAGGCGTGAAATCAGATTGCCCTTCACGACCAGATCGTTTTCCTCGGCGCGGCCGATGGTGATATTCGCGCGGCCGTCATCCACGATGACCTCCTGGCCCTGATACCGCAAGCGCAGGCGCTGGCTCTTGTTCGCCCGCTCACGCTCGCGCGAAGTGATGGCGATGGAGGGCACCATGCTGGTGATGTCCTCGGTCTGCCACAGCACCTCGAACAGCGCCACTTCGCTGCTGCGTCCCTTCAGCGTGGCGATGTCGATTTGGCGCACGGAGGCACGCCAGTCGCTCGACAAGCGCTCGACCATGGTCGCCGTGGTGATGATCTGGCCGGCCTTGGCCTGGCTGGTCATGCGGTTGGCCGTGTGGACGGCCGAGCCGAAGATATCGCGGTTCTCCAGCACCACCGGGCCGAAGTTGCAGCCGATGCGGATGGCAACGGTCTGCTCCTCCACTTTGAGCTGCGGATGGAGGACGATTTGCTTCTGCATCTGCGCGGCGGCATTGAGGGCGTCGTCGGCGGTCGGGAAGGTCGCCATGACCTCGTCCCCCATCGTTTTGATCACCGTTCCGTGATTCTGATCCGTCGCCGCCCGCATCACGTCGATGCACACACCGACCATGTCGCGCGCCCGTGCATCGCCCAGCAGTTCGTACAACTTGGTGCTGCCGACCACATCGGCGAAGACGATGGCGAGTTCTATTTCTTTTCCCATTGGTCGGCGATTATACTTAACGTAGCCTTGGGCCGCCTCAGCCGTTTATGCGGCAATCCCCTGTTTCAGTATGGGAAGCGCCGAATAGAGCGTTTCAGGCACCGCCTCCGGCCGCGCCGCGACCTCGGAAAGGAACCGCCGCCAGGCTCGCGCGCCCTCTCGCCCCGCCATCAAGCCGTGCATATGCCGTGTGATCGAGTGCAGGCGTATGCCCCGCCGCGCGCAGATCTTCGCATAGGCAACCACCCGCTCGACGATCTCCTGGGGCTCCGGCACGCGCCATTGGGGATCGATCAGGGCTTGTTCCAGCTCGCCGAGCAGGGCCGGCCGATGGTAGACCGCGCGGCCCAGCATCACGCCGTCGAGACCTGCCGCCACATGGGTGCCGATTTCCGCCGCCTGAGACAACCCACCGTTCAATATCACGACGAGCGCCGGCCGCTCCCGTTTGAGCCTATGCACGTAGTCGTACTTCAGCGGCGGAATCTCACGATTCTCCTTGGGCGACAGACCGCCCAGTATCGCCGCGCGGGCGTGCACGATGAGCGCATCGATCCCGACGCCTCCGACCGCGTCGACGAAGGCCGAGAAGAACGCATAATCGTCGCGATCATCGATGCCGATGCGGCATTTGACGGTAACCGGCAACGACGTTGCATCCCGCAAGGCGCGGACGCAATCGGCCACCAAAGCCGGCTTCAGCATGAGGCAGGCGCCGAACGAGCCGTTCTTCACCCGGTCGCTGGGACACCCCACGTTGAGATTGATCTCCGCGAAACCCGCTGCGGCGCCGATGCGCGCGGCCACGGCGAGCTCCTTGGGATCGCAGCCCCCCAGCTGCAGCGCCAGCGGGTGTTCGGCCGGATGGTGCTCCAGGAGGCGGCGCGCGTCGCCGCGCACCAGGGCGGTCGACACGATCATCTCCGTGTACAACAAGGCATGGGGTGCAAACAGACGGTGCACGTACCGGCAGTGGCAGTCGGTCCAGTCCATCATGGGTGCAACCGATAGCTTTCGCGATATCAATTTATCTTTTCTATCGGTCATTCTAGGGAACGCTGTCGATGTAACGGATATGAGTCAAGCCGCGTGGCTTCGGAGATCGTAGCATCCCCATCTCCAAAATGCCGTTTTGGCAACGGTGGCGGCGGATAACGGCCCATCTTGGAGTTCCAGTAGGCCCACGACCGTGGATCAATGATCCCCGGCGGTGCGCGATCCAACGCCTCGCGAAAATCCGCATCCGAAACATACTCGCGAATCACCCTCATATCCTCGTGTCGCGCGTATGTCATGGCATACGCCATGAATCGGACTGGGTCCGCGAGCGCCCGCTCCGGCGGCTCGAACCAGATGATTCTTGGCGCGACGCCCAACATTTGCGCGGTGGCTGGAATAGGTTTCATAACTCGTGGCCGCGGTCCTGATCGATTTGACGGCTGAACTTGTCGATACCAGGCAGGTGGTCCAGGTCGACTTCGCGAGCTGCCGTGGCGAGACGCAATTTCATGTCTTCAGGAAGTAGCCGCAGATCTCCATCGTCGAAAAAAGAGAGAGCCTTGAGTGTGATTTGAGGATTGAAAGTAGAGCCGTAAAGCCGTTGTGCGGCAGACAGAGCCAGCGGCAAATCCACTTTGCCCGCTGTAATGAGCGCGTCTATGTCGATGTAGTCCTTGGACTCCGCGCGTACCTGGACTACCGATGCTTTGGTGCCCGCGAGATCCAGAAGGGAAGCAACGCCAAGTCCGTTATCCTTGGCTACGACTGCCGCGGAGAGTCGCGGTAGATTTGGCACCCCAAAGAACGACACCTTGACCGGGCCGCCGCGATCGACAATCGCGCTCAGCGTGTTCTTGTCACGCTGTATGATATTCGCGCCTTTCAGAAACGATATTCTCCGCTCAATCTGCGCGAGATCCAGCGCGCGGTTGCCAAACAGATCGAAGAAGTCCACCGATTTTCGATGCGCCAGATGCAGCGCCAGCGCCGTTCCCCCGTAGAGCACGAATTCTCGGGATACTTCGGACAGCTCGTTCCAAAGCGCCCGCTGTGGTGCGGGAAGAATTTCAAGATGTGGCGAAAAGTGGTTCATACGTAGCAGGACCCATGGGACCCCTCAGAATCTCCTCAGCCAGCTGTAAATATCATTGATTGGAGGAGACATAAAGGTGACAAGCCTTTTTGACAATCGCTAAGTGCCTGAACCCGCTGGCGAATTCGACTTGGTGCGTCCAGCCCACCATAAGAATCGTAGCATCATCCGACCGCGTGGGGAGGAGACTGATGTTGGCGCAGAGTCGTTGAAATATTATTTTTACGCAAAATGGCTAATAATAATTACGGGAAATGGTCATCACTTATTACGGATACCAGCGGGCGCGCTCAATAATGACCCCTTAGCCCGACAACTCGACGCCGCAGCGCGCCGCATCTCGACCAGGATCAGTCCAAAGCCGCGATGGCGATCCAAGGGTACTCGATGGCATTCAACGAAGTGCTTGCCCGCTCTCAAAGGAAGGCGCCAGTCGACACCGACTTGATTCTGGATCTTCATGAAGCACTATTTCGTCCGTCGGTGGATGCGGGGATTACCGATTCGGCCGCTTTGCGTGGCTGGCGGAACTCCAGCGTGGGTCTGCGCGGCTGGCGCCATGTGCCACCTAATCCGAAAAAAATTCCAGACTTGATCGGCGGGCTCGAGCGCTTGGCTGCTCGGAATGATCTATCGCCCATTGGACGTGCCCTACTCGTGCATCTGGAGTTTGTAACGGTTCACCCCTTCATGGACGGCAACGGCCGGCTCGGAAGGCTACTCATGAATCACGTACTGCTCAGCGCCGGTCTCCCTTGGGTCACCGTCCGCAGCGACGAGCGCGTACCTTTCTTCAAGGCGATCGAGCATGCGCAGGTGGATGGTGATGCGGCGCCATTCATCCGGTTCGTGTGGCACCTCATTCATCAGTCGGCAATGGATCTGCGCCGCACACAAAACGGAGGAAAGCCTGCTCGAAAAACACCACTTCGCCGGCCGGTATCAAGATAGCGGTACCGCATTTGAGCCATGCCCGCTCAGGGCGGAGCCGAACCGGCTACCGGGCCACGAACGATCGTTCGATGACGTAGTCGCCGGGTTCGCCCACGTGCGCGGAAATCTCGAACCTGCGCGCATTGAGAAGCGCGGACAGATCCGCCAGCATCGCCGGACTGCCGCAGATCATGACCCTTCGATATCGCACGCCGTGGACCAGAATGATTTTCTCGAAGCGCTCGTACGCCGCCGGATCCTTGATCAAGCTCATGAACGGGGCGAGCCCCGTGCCTGAACTCAACAGGTACAAGCGCTTGCCCGGCTTCAAGTCGTGCAAGAGCAGCGTACCCGTCGGCTTGCGGCTCACCAGGACTTCGTCGCCGGGCTTGATGTTCTGCAGCCGCGAAGTCAGCGGACCATCCGCGACTTTGATGCTCAAGAATTCCAGATACTCTTCGTGATTCGCGCTTGCGATGCTGTACGCCCGCATCAGCGGTTTCCCGTCTATGGCCAGGCCCAGCATGATGAAATGCCCGTTCTCGAAGCGCAGGCCGGGATCGCGCGTCGTCGTGAAGCTGAATACCGTCTCGTTCCAGTGATGAACCGTCAAGACGCGTTCGGTGCCAATCGTTGCCATCGTAATCTAGAAGCCGAGCGTCAATTGCGGTTGTTCGTGTGCCGGCGGACGAAACAAGGATACGTCAAGTTCGTACCGGCCGCTCGCCGAATCGAAGCCGGATCGAAGCCGGTGCGGAATTGGAAGCTCATGTCGAATTTCCCGCGCGGACTTCAAACGGTACCTCGACCGGTGGGCCTTGCGCAAAACGCAGAGTGATCAGCGCCCGGCCGCCGGGCTTCAAGGATCGCTTGGGCTGCATGAGCATCAGGTGGAATCCGCCTTCCGCAAAGCGCACGGGAATGAGCGGCTTCAGCTCGACCGATTCGACCTGCGCCATTTCGCTCACCCCCTCGCGGATGCGCGTTCGATGAATGCTGACCTCTCCGTAGTCGGGGCTCGAGGCGCCGATCAACACCCGCGGCGCAGAACCGACGTTGATCAGGGTCATATAGCCGCCGCCGGGGACGTTTGCCGGCAGCCAGCGAATCCAGGCGTCCTTGACCTGGATATCGTTCTCGACCTGGACATCGCCGGAGGGCTCTCCGGGGCGCGCCGCAGTGCCCGTGAGCAATCCCGCGCAAAGCACGAGCGCCATCAGCCACGAGGGGATCACATCAGAACGCATAGCTCACACCAACGCTGAAGGTGTAGTGCGGGAAGAGTTGGTAGCCCACCAGATCGCTGTAGACCGGCAGTTGCACGAAGGCAAATGCATGCAGGTTGCCGCGGACTTCGGCGGTGAGGCCGGGGCTCACATAGGCCACATACCCCGCCGTGCTGTAGATGTCGGCCAGCGCGCCCTGATCGACGCTCTTGTGCAGCAAGTTCATCTGCAGCTGCGGCACCCAATCCGGATTCTCTTCGTAGCGCACCCCAAAACTCAACGTAGCGGAATTGCCGGGCCGATAGTCGTTGCCTGGCTGATCTTGCTTGGTTCTAACCGCGCGTTGAAATTGCGCATTGGCGAAGAAATCGAAGTTTCGGGCGAAGGGTTGATGGTAATAGGCACCGACGATGATGTCGGTGCTGCCGGTCCCGGGCTGCAAGCTCGCGTCGAGGGGCGACCCTGCGGCAGGACCGCTTCTGAAACGAACATCCGTGCCGTACTGGCCCGTCGGCAGCTTCACACCCAGCTGGAGACCCAAATTGTGCATGTCGAGCAACCCTTGATAGCTGCCGATGACCTTGATGTCGCCCAAGCTCGAGCTTCGGGAGTCACTCAACGGAGCTAGTGGTACGGTGGAATCGTACGCCCCGTAGGTCGTATGCGTTCGAATGACGTACGGTACGCGCAAATCGATGTTCCAGTCGGCATTCGGGCTGTAATCGACCCCCGCGGTGAGGTACCGATTGAGCGTGTCGTGCTCCAGTTCGAAGCCATCCGGCACCCCGGAAATCGCGTGCCTGCCGCTTCGTAGCTGATCTTGGTGGATATAGTCATATTCAAGGCTCATGCGCCACCCGGGGACGGCCGAGTAGCCCATGGCCGCGTCGGCGTTCAGCGTGCAGCCGCACGATGCACAGGCCCACGATGCCGTGGGCGCGAGCGACGCGCAGATGACCGCTGCACTGAGACGGCTGACCGAGTAATCCACAGACTTCTCCCGCGCCCGCGGGCGCTTCGAACCGAAATGAGGGCGACTGAAGCGCGCGCCGGCGGAGGCAGCACCTTCAGCGAAGAGATTTCAATTCAACCGAGGGAGGGAGGTCCGCGTGGCTGCCGCATACGCAGCAAGCCTACTCGCACGGTACGGCAACTGGAAGCCCCGAGGGGCTGTTGACGGCGTGGCCCGCTCGCGGCCGGGGATGAGGCGCTCAGGTCTTTCTCGAGGGCTCGCGGAGATACGGAAACTCCTTGGTCGAGCGGGGCCTGGCGATATGAAATCCCTGCGCGTAACCCACCCCCAAGCGGCCGAGTTCGGCCAGCACCTCGGGAGACTCCACGCGTTCCGCGATGGTTTGAATCCCCATGGTTCTGCCGACCTGGCTGATCGCCTCGACCATGCTGCGATCGACTCTATCGCGCGTCACGTTTTCCACGAACTGACCCTCGATCTGCGGCGGTTTCCGTGATCTCGAAGCACATCGCGCCCGCAACCAATTCGCTGTTGCTGAGTTCCGCGATCAGATACTCGAGAAAGCGTTCGTCGTTGAGCGAAGTCCCCGAGAGGTTGACGGCAATCGTGAACGGTTTGACCCCCGACCCAATGCGATGCACCAGTCGATCGAGTGCCTGGCGGACCACCCACCGGTCGATCGCCGGCATGACGTTGTAGCGCTCCGCCGCCGGAATGAATTCCGCCGGCGCCACCAGCGCACCCGATTCGTCCCGCAGCCGCAGCATGAGCTCGAAGTGCTCGTGGTCGTGCGTGGTGGCTCCGGGCACCGTGGGTGGACCGATGGGCACGATGGGCTGATAGAAGAGCTCGAACCGGCTTTCGTCGCAGGCTCGCGCCAGCTTCGAGATCCAGTGCATTTCGCGATGCCGTTCGGGCACGTCGTCGGGTTTGTAGATCTGAACGCGATTGCGGCCGAGATCCTTCGCCGAATAGCAGGCAACATCGGCTGCGCTCATGACATTGGCGACCGTCGGTGTGTCGTTGGTGATTTCGACGATGCCGATGCTCGCGCCGACCTCGAGCACGCCGTCCTGCCAGATGAACCGAAAATCGCGGATTGCCTGACGCATGTTTTCCGCGATGCGCTGCGCCTGATCCAGCGAGCAGCTTTGCAGCAGGATGCCGAACTCGTCCCCGCCCAGACGCGCCAGGGTGTCGCCGCTGCGCACCCTCGATTGCAGCACGCCGGTGATCTGCTTCAGCAGCTGATCGCCGGCCGGGTGCCCGCAGGTGTCGTTCACCAGCTTGAACTGATCGAGATCGAGATACAGCAGTACATGCCGATTGCCGGCGTCCTGCCGCGCGTTCTCCACCGCGGCGGTCAGGCGATTTTCGAACTCACGGCGGTTGATCAATCCGGTCAGCGCATCGTGGCTGGCCTGGTAATGCAGCGCGCGATGCAGACGGCGTTCCTTGCTCACATCGTGGAACACCATGACGGCGCCGATGAGATTGCCGGCACGATCGCGGATCGGTGCCGCCGAATCCTGGATGGCCAGCTCCTGGCCGCGGCGGTTGACGAGTACGGTGTGTTCGGAAAGGCCGAGCATTCTCCCCTCGCGCAAACAGCGCATGACCGGGCTTTCGTTGGCGACCCGCGTTGCCTCATCGACGACGGTCAGCACGTCGCCGATGAGCTGGGACTGCGCTTCGCGGTTTTCCCACCCCGTCAAGCTTTCGGCGACCGGGTTCATGTAGTCGATGCGCCCATCGGAGTCGGTGGTGATGACCGCGTCGCCGATCGATTGCAGAGTAATCTGGGCGCGCTCCTTCGCCTGGAACACCGCCGTTTCCGCTTTCTTGCGTTCCGTGATATCGGTGAGCGTCCCCTCGTAGCCCGTGACCCGGCCTGAGGTATCGCGCACCACCCGGCTCGACTCCATGACCACGAGCATGGTTCCGTCCCTGCGGCGGAATATATATTCCTCGTTGCGCAGCTCGCCTTCGCTCTCCACCCGCCGCACGAAGGTTTCGCGGTCGCTCGGGTACCAATACAGCGCCGCCGCGGGCACCTGATGGAGTTCCTCGGCCGAACCGTAACCCATCAGGTTCACGAACGCCGGATTGGCGACGAGAATGCGGCCGTCGCACGACGTCTGGTACACGCCCTCCATCATGGTTTCGAACAGCCCGCGAAATTTCGCTTCGCTGTTGCGCAACGCATCCTCGGCGCCGCGGCGCTCGATGGCGATCCCGGCGATCTGGGCCATGCGCGACATGAGCTCGTGATCCCTCGCCGACGGGATGCCCGGATGGCACCGGTAGACCACAAAAGTACCGACCACCCGCCCGTCCGAGGCGACGATGGGCGTGGACCACGCGGCTCGCAGGCCCGCCTGCTGCGCCGCTTCGCGCCGAAACTCCCACAGCGCATCCGTCTCGATGTCGGCGACGGTGATTTGACGCGCCAGGTACACGGCGGCGGCGCAGGAGCCGTACCGGATGCCGACGGGGGCACCGTCCATCGCCGCCACGAATTCGCGCGGCAAGTTCGGCGCGGCGCCGAAATTCAACGCCTGCCGTTCGGGATCCAGCAGGTTGATCGCACAATAGCTCTCCGGTACGACGCGCTCGATGAGTTCGCAAATCGACCTGAGCGCCGAACGCAATGGGGCATTGGCGGCGATCTTCTCGAATACCCGGCGCTCGCCCGCCGCGATTGCATCCGCGCGCCTGCGCTCGGTGATGTCGATGATGCTCGCGCGGATCAGCCGGCGATTGGAGCTCGGCAGGCGCACGAAGCGTACTTCGCAGGACATGACCTGACCCGAGGCATCGCAGTGCGCCCACTCGAACACCGGCGCCTCGCCCGCCAGCGCACCTTCTATGAAGCCGCGCGGCGGCCCGAAGGACGGCCTGCCGTCGGGCTGGTACGCGGGGCTGATCTCTTCCGGGCCGCTCGCGAGCAGGCTCTCGCGCGGCATCTTGAAGAAGCGGCATGCGTTGTCGTTGACATCCACGAATTTGCCCCGGTCGACATCGAACACGACGATCACCTCGGGGGCGTGCTCCACCAAGGTTCGGTAGCGCGCCTCGCTCTCGCGCATCGATCGCTCGGCGAGATGCCGCTCGGTGATGTCGCGGATGCTGACGATGTAGCCGTCCCGCCGGTTGAGCTTGGCCTTGCTGACCGCGATCTCCACGGCGACGCGATTGCCTCCCTTGGCCCGCCCCCAGGTCTGGTGTGCCGCGAGATCCACGTGGGTGTCGTCGATCTTGGCGGCCAGGCGGTCGAGAAAGTCCTTCTCGCCGCGCGCGATGTCCGGGAGCAGGAACTCGAGCGAGCGGCCGAGGATCTCCGCCTGGCTGTAGCCGAAAATGCGCTCACCGGTGGGATTGAAGGTTTCGATGTGGCCGGCATCGTCCACCGTGACGATGGCGTCCTTGACGTTGTCCAGAATGGCCTGCAGATGCGAGGCGGTCTGCTCGCGAATCTCGCGCGTGAGCGCCTGTGCTTCATCGGACATGAGCTGCATCGAGCGCACGATGCCGCGCCGTTCGCCGTCGATCCGATCGTAGTGAGCACTGACCGTTTTGAGCAGCGTCCCGACATCCAGCTCGCCGCCCCGGCCTCGCGCCTCGACAATCTGGCGCTCGAGCAGATTGTTCAGGCTGTGCGTGGGCTCCGGCGCTTCGTCACGAACTGCGGCCGCGATGTCGCGTGACACTCCTGAGATCTCCCGCACATGAATCTACGGCGCGCCATTGCGCCCTATTACATGCATGTTAGGGAGATCCCGTAATGGCGGCGTGATGGGCGTCTCGGTTCGGGCAATATTCGGTCAAATAACCGAATTCCCCGGGGCCGCAATCAAGAGTTCTGGTCCGCCGTTTCGCGCTCCGAGCGTTTGCGGTCGGTTTCCCGCAAACTGCGCTTGCGCAGGCGGATGGAGGTAGGGGTCACTTCGATGAGTTCGTCGTCGTCGATGAACTCCATGGCCTGTTCCAGGGAGAAGCGGATCGGCGGCGTCAGGACCACATTTTCGTCCTTGCCGGCGGCGCGCATATTGGTGAGCTTCTTCCCCTTGAGCGGGTTCACGACCAGATCATTGTCGCGATTGTTGAGGCCGATGATCATCCCTTCATACACCTCTTCGCCCGGCCCGATGCAGAGGCGGCCGCGTTCCTGGAGACTGAACAGCGAGTACGCCAGTGCCATACCCTGGCCGTTCGCAATCAGCACCCCGTTCGGACGCTGGCCGAGCTCGCGCTGCACCACCGGTCCGTAGTGATCGAAGACATGGTGCAGCAGTCCGGTACCGCGGGTCATGGTGCGAAATTCGGTCTGAAATCCGATCAAGCCGCGCGACGGCACCATGTAGTCCAGCCGGATCCTGCCGCGGCCGTCGGCCTGCATGTCCTTGAGCTCGGCGCCGCGGCTGCCCAGCGCCGACATGATGTCGCCCTGTGCGTCGGCGTCGGCGTCGACGGTGACCTGCTCGTAGGGTTCGTGCGCGGCGCCGTCGATCTGCTTGATGACCACGCGCGGCCGGGAAACCGCCATTTCATAGCCCTCGCGGCGCATGTTCTCCAGCAATACGCCGAGATGCAATTCACCCCGGCCGAACACGACGAACTTGTCCGGATCAGCGGTCGGCTCGACCCGCAACGCCACGTTGTGGATGGCCTCGCGCTCCAGACGCTCACGGATCTGCCGGCTGGTGACGAATTTGCCTTCCCTGCCCAGGAAGGGCGAGGTGTTGACCTCGAACGTCATGCTGATCGTCGGCTCGTCGACGGTGAGGCTCGGCAGCGCCTCGGGCGTGGCGGGGTCGCACAGCGTGTCCGATACCTTGGGCTCGGCGATACCGGCAAAGGCCACGATGTCGCCGGCGCTCGCCGACTCGACCTCGACCCGGGTCAAGCCATGAAAGCCCAGTATCTGGGTGATCCTCTCCGAGCGCTGCCTGCCCTCGCGATTGACCACCGTGACCGCCATGCCGCGCTTGATGGTGCCGCGCTTGATGCGCCCGATGCCGATGGCGCCGACGTAGCTGGAGTAATCGAGCAGAGTGACCTGCAGCTGCAGGGGGCCGTCCGCATCCACATCGGGCGGCGGGCAATGCTCGACGATGGTCTTGAACAAGGGCTGCATGTCGCCGTCGCGCACCGTCGAATCGAGACCGGAAAAGCCGCGCAGGGCGGATGCATACACCACCGGGAAATCCAGCTGCTCATCGGTCGCACCCAACCGGTCGAACAGATCGAAGGTCTGGTCCAGCACCCAGCCCGGACGCGCCTCGTCGCGGTCGATCTTGTTGATGACGACGATGGGACGCAAACCGTGCTTGAACGCCTTTTGCGTCACGAACCGCGTCTGCGGCATGGGCCCATCCACCGCGTCGACCAGCAGCAGCACGCAATCGACCATGGCGAGCACGCGCTCGACTTCGCCGCCGAAATCCGCGTGTCCGGGCGTATCGACGATATTGATGCGGTAGTCGCCCCAGGTGATGGCGGTGTTCTTCGCGAGGATGGTGATGCCGCGCTCGCGCTCCAGATCATTCGAGTCCATGACCCGCTCCTGCAGATCCTTGCGCGCGTCGAGCGTCCCGGATTGCCGCAGCAGCTGATCGACGAGAGTGGTCTTGCCGTGATCGACGTGTGCGATGATGGCGATATTGCGAAGTTTCTGAGTCACGGGTGAGGCCTTGAGGGAAACCGCCCATTATAGGGCCTCGAGAAGGTTCGTGCCTTAAGTATTCAGCGCTCGACGATCAGGGGAATGGAGAACGCCCGCGATTCGGTCATTTCGTCGTGCTTGAGCGATACGGTCAAACCGAGCAGCAACACACCGTCCGCGGTGGGCGTCACTTCGACGCTTTGGCGATACACCTGCCCGTTCTCCACGGCGGGCAGATCGATCGGATTGGGGCCCGGCGCAACAGTCAACCCGTCGCCGCCCGTCACCCGGATTTCGCCCAAGCTGGCGTCTATCTGCGGCACGACCGCAATGTCGATGTCGAGTGCCTGCCCGAGCGCCGGACGCCGCTTGAGATCGAACTTGAGCTCGACGGGCAGTTGCGATTTGCCCTGGCTCGCCGCCTCCACCATGCCGGCCGTCAATTCCGCCACGCTCGGCCCCTTCCTGACGATCACGGGCTTGCTGCTGACGAGTGGCGTGGGTTGGGGTGGGTCAGCCGAATCTTTGTGGCAGGCGCTCAGCACCGCCAGGATACCGAGCATCAGGACTCTTGCGGTCTTCATCCAGGTATGATCACCAAATACGCCGCCGATCACAACTCGAGAGGCGGTCCCGTGACCGCGGCGAGCTGCTCTTCGAGCGCCCGGTAGTGCTGTTCCCAGTAACGCGGTTCGGCGAACCAGGGGAAAGCCTGGGGAAAAGCCGGGTCATGCCAGCGGCGCGCCAGCCAGGCCGAGTAGTGGATCATCCGCAATGCGCGCAGGGGCTCGATGAGCGAGATTTCGGCTCGATCGAACGGGAGGAATTGCTCGTACCCCTTCAGCAGATCGTGCAGCTCCGAACGCATGTCCTGCCGGCCGCCCGACAGCAGCATCCAGAGGTCCTGAACGGCGGGTCCGGTCAAACAATCGTCGAGGTCGACGAAGTGCGGCCCCCGGTCGGTCCATAGGATATTGCCGCGATGGCAATCGCCGAGAATGCGCCCGAGGACCGCCCCGCCCCAACCGGCCGCGCGCGCCTCCACCTCATCCAGCAGCTCATCGGTGAGATCAGCGTATTTGGTGGCCAGATAGTCGGGCATCCACTCACCATCGAGGACAAAATCGCGCGCCTTGCGGCCCAGTTCTTCCATGGACAGGCGCGTCCTTTCCACGAAGCGCGCAGCGCGGCCCACCGCATGGATACGCCCCAGGAACCGCCCCACCCACTCCCGATCGTCGCTGACACCGAGCTCCGGCCAGCGCCCGCCGCGGCGCGGGAAGACGGCATAGCGAAACCCTCGATGCACGTGCAGAGATACACCGTCCCGAAGCAGCGGCGCGACCACCGGAATCTCCTGTGCCGCCAATTCACCGGCGAAGGCGTGCTCTTCGCGAATCGCGGCATCCGACCAACGGGCCGGCCGGTAGAATTTGGCGACCACCGGCTGGCCCTCCTCGAGCCCGATCTGGTACACCCGGTTTTCGTAGCTATTGAGCGCCAGGACCCTGCCGTCGCAGCGGTGACCCACCGCCTCGATCGCATCCAGCACGGTCTGCGGAGACAGCTCGGTATAAGGCGCTTCACTCCTGTTCATTTCCGGAATTCTACAGGTACGATGCGGTCACTCCTTTGGCGAATCACGCTGCTAGAATGCCGCCATGCGATTTCCCCGCCCTAAGTCGTTGAGCGGCCTGATGCTGACCGGCTTCACGATCGTGGCCGCCCCGCTGCTCTTTGCCATCATGAACGCAGCCGTGCAAATCAACCGTCTGTCGGCCCGCAGCGAGCAGCTGGTGCTGCACGGCGTTCGCGGGACCCGCAACAATCAACGCATGTTCGAGGAAATCGGCGCGCTCGAGCGCACCGCGCGCCTGTATCAGATCATCGGCAGCGCGGATCTGCTCGAGGTCTACGCACGCACCCAGGAACGCCTGGTCGCCACGCTCAACGAGTTGCTCGCCATGCCGCTCGACGCCGGGTCGCACGACGACGCCGTGGCGCTGCAGGCCGAAGCCGACCGGCTGGAACAGGAAATCAAGCAAATCGCGCCGAACTCTGCGCGCATGACCGACCTCATCAATGCCTTCCCGCAGGTCTCGGAAATGGCGTCCACCGTGTCGAACCGCGTCAGCGCGCAGATCGACCGCGAATTGACCAGCCTGCAGCTCGCGACCCAGCTTGCGCAGCGCAATCTGTTCTGGGAGACGCTGCTGCTCGTACCCTTGACGCTGGCGGTGGTGGGCGTATTCACCTACCTGTTCGGCCGGCCCATTCGCGCCATCGACCGCGCCATCGCCGAACTTGGGCGCGGCACATTTTCCAGGCCCATCGCCATTCGCGGACCGGCGGACCTCGAGCGCCTGGCTGCGCAACTGGAATGGCTCCGAGGCCGTCTGTTGGATCTGGCGCAGGAAAAGAACCGATTCCTGCGACATATGTCGCATGAACTGAAGACACCGCTCGCAAATATACGCGAGGGCACCGAACTCTTGATGGACGGCGCGGTCGGCGAGCTGCAAAGCAGCCAACGTGAAGTAACGGCGATCTTGCGCGAGAACGGAATGAAGCTGCAGCGCCTCATTGAAAATCTGCTGTCGTTCAGCGCCTGGCAGGCCAAGAGCGTCGGCCTGGAAGTTACGGAATTCAAATTGCGGCCCTTGGTCAAGAGCGTACTGGAAAATCAGCAGCTCACGCTCGTGGCGCAGCGCGTGCGGCTCGACGTTCAAATCGAGGATCTCACGCCTCTCGCCGACCGCGGCAAGGTACGCCTGATTCTCGACAATCTGCTGTCCAATGCCATCAAGTTCACTCCGCGCGGCGGCACCATATCGATTCATGCGCGCGGCGAACGCGAGCAGCTGGTGATGGATGTCATCGACAGCGGTCCGGGGATTCCGGCGGACGAGCGCAATCGGATATTCGAAGCCTTTTACCAGGGAAAGACGCCGCAGGGAGGACATGTCAAGGGCACGGGAATCGGGCTGTCGGTGGTGACCGAATTCGTCAACGCACACAGCGGCAGCATCGAAATTCTCGAGGCCGAGGCGGGAGGCGCGCACTTCCGCGTGCGCCTCCCCATGCGGCAGGCGGCGGTACCCCGCGAAAAAGCTCATGCCGCATAAATGGTTGCGCTTTGCAGCATGCCTGCTCGTCGCCGGCTGGATCACCGCCTGCGGCGTGGGTGGGCCCTTTGCGCGGCAAAAGCCGGCCGCTCCCACCAAACCGGACCACGAGTCGCAGGACTTGAGTGCGATCGCTCCCCTGCTCCAAATGATGAGCAGCCTGCCGCAGGGCGATCCGGCGCGGCAGGCGGAAGTGTTTCAGGCGGCCAAGGACGCCGCCGAGCTCACCCCCACCACCAGCAACAAGCTGAGATTTGCCCTCGCGCTGGCGACCCCGGGCTATGACGGGAGCGACCCCGTCGCAGCGCAGCGACAGTTGTCGGAACTATTGGCCAGGCCTGAAACTCTACTCCCGGTTGAGCGATTATTGGCCCTGGTCGAGCTCAAGGAGGTCGAACAGAGGCTGATACTGCAGGCTGAGAACAAGCGCATGCGGGATGGTGCGCAGCACGATGATTCACACGATAAGCTGCTGGCGATCAACCGTCGCCTGGCCGCGGAATCGGATGAGAATATGAGGTTGCGCAAAGCCCTGGACGAGGCTCGAGCCAAACTCGAGGCGATCACGCATATCGAGCGATCGATCAACGACCGCAAAACAAACGGATCGCACAGTCCGTGAAAGTCACCGGAGATAACGATTTGAACGCTTATTCGATTGCCGCCACGACCCCTCTCTCGTTCGGCCTGCATTCCAATGCCCGGGACACTCAGGCGCCGCAGAAGCGCAAAGCACGAATTCTGGTGGTGGACGATGATCCGGGGCTGCTGCGCCTGTTGACCATCCGCCTGCGCGCCGAGAGCTACGAGGTGGAAGCGGTCGAAAGTGCGGCGGCGGCCCTGTCGGCCTGCGTGCGCTTTCGGCCGGATCTCGTGATCACGGACTTGCGCATGGATCAGATGGACGGCATCGGCCTGCTCAAGGAGCTGCAGAGCCGGTGGCCGGGACTGCGGGTGATCATCCTGACGGCGCACGGCACGATCCCGGACGCCGTGCACGCCACGCAGAGCGGCGCCTTCGGCTTTCTGACCAAACCGGTGGACAAGCAGGACCTGCTCGATCACGTGCAAAAAGCCCTCAAGGTATCCGGGTTCGCGCACGTGGACGAGGATTGGCGCTCGAACATCATCACGCGCAATCAACTGATGGAAGACAAGCTCGCGCAGGCCAACATGGTGGCCGGCACCGATGCGCGGGTGTTGCTGACCGGCGAGAGCGGCACGGGCAAGGAAATCCTGGCGCGCGCCATTCACGAAGCCAGTCCCCGGCGCAACAAGCCGTTCATCACCATCAATTGCAGTGCAATGGCGGAGAACCTGCTCGAATCGGAACTGTTCGGCCACGAAAAGGGGGCATTCCCGGGCGCCGCGCGCTCGCAGAAAGGCCTGTTCGAGACCGCTGACGGCGGCACCTTGCTGCTGGATGAGGTCGGCGACATGCCGATGCGATTGCAGGTGAAACTGCTGCGCGTTCTGCAGGAGAACCAGATTCGCCCCGTGGGCGCGACCGACACGGTGCCGATCGACGTTCGGATCATTTCCTCGACCCATCGTGACTTGCATGAATTGATGGTCGGCGGCCAATTTCGCGAGGATTTGTATTACCGGCTGAATGTGGTGCACATCGAGATGCCGGCCTTGGGAAAGCGCCGCGAGGACATCCCCCTGCTGGTCGCGCATTTCCTGGAGCTGATCGCCAAGGAGAACGGCCACCGAAAGATCTACGCGCCCGAGGCAGTGGAGCTCCTGGCCACCGCCGAATGGCCGGGCAACGTGCGCCAGTTGTACAACGTGGTGCGCCAGAACGTCGCGCTGTCGCATGGCGCCATCATCACCGCCGAACTCGTCCAGCAATCCTTGGGCGGCAATCCCACGCGGCTGCCGTCGTTCGACGAGGCGCGCGATGAGTTCACGCGCAATTACCTGTCGCAGATATTGCAGATCACGGGCGGCAACGTCAGTCAGGCGGCGCGCCTGGCCAAGCGTAACCGCACGGACTTCTACAAGCTGCTATCGCGGCATCAATTGCTGCCCGATGACTTCAAAAAGAGCTGAGACCCGGTTCGAAGAACCCCGCTCTCGCGTCTCGGGCGTGGAACCCAGCCTCTTCTCTTCAGGCGTAGAACTCGGCAATCGTCGCAACCACGTGCGCCAATTGCGCCTGCTCCAGTTCCGGATAGATGGGCAACGCCAGGGTCTCGACGGCCGCCCGTTCCGATTGCGGAAAATCCCCGGCGCGGTGGTTCAAGTACCCGAAGCACTGCTGTAAATGCAGGGGCACGGGATAGTAGATCTCGCTGCCGATGCCGCGCTCGGTGAGCCTTGCTCGGAGCGAGTCGCGGTTCTGCACCCGCACGACGTACTGGTTGAAGATGTGACGGTAGCCGCTCATGGCGAGCGGCGTACGCAATTCCCCCCCCAACCCGGCATCGGCGAACGCTGCGTCGTAGTACGCCGCGTTGCGCTGCCTGCCTTCCGTCCAGCCGTCCAGGTATTTCAATTTCACCCGCAGCACGGCCGCCTGCAACTCGTCGATGCGAAAGTTGCCGCCGATCACCGAGTGAAAATACTTGGGCTTGCCGCCGTGCACACGCATCACCCGCAAGCTTTCCGCAAGCTCCGGATCATTGGTGGTGCACAGACCGGCATCGCCGAACGCGCCCAAATTCTTGCTCGGAAAGAACGAAAAGCAGCCAACGTCGCCGATCGTGCCGGCACGAGCCCGGTTCTTGTATTCCGTGCCGATGGCCTGCGCGGCGTCCTCGATGACCTTCAACCGATACCGCCGCGCGATAGCCATCAGCGGGTCCATGTCGGCGGATTGACCGTACAGGTGGACCGGCATCAAGGCTTTGATCCGGCCCCCCGTGGCGCGGTTGATCAAGCCCTCCCGGACCACACAGTGTTCGTCGATGAAGCTTTGCACCGCCGCGGGCGACAAATTAAAGGTCACGGGGTCGATATCGCAGAATACCGGCCGCGCCCCGGTGCGGGCGATCGTTCCCGCCGTTGCGAAAAACGTGAACGGAGACGTGATAACCTCGTCCCCTGCCCCGATGTTGAGGGCCATGAGCGCGAGCAACAGGGCGTCCGTACCGGAGGAGACGCCGATGCCGGCCGATGCCGCGCAATAGCGCGCCACCTCTTCCTCCAGAGCGCGCACCTGTTCGCCCAGAATGAAGTGCTGGCTGGCGCACACCTGGTCGATGACCGGCATCACCTCGGCGCGAATTTGGGCAAATTGGGCCTTGAGATCGAGCAATGGGACGTTTGTCATAGTTCCGTAAGAATATACCACTGGCCGGCGGGCGCCCGCGTCCGGGACGCGATCCAACGCGGCTGGAGGCGATTTGACAATATGCAAGGGTCACGCATGAATCAAGGGTCACGCATGAATCGATGGATTTGACCGATAATGGGCATTGATTTTGTCGCACTTCTGCCACGCGCGAGCATCGCGGATGCCGTCCGTGGTGCCACGGATACCCGATGACGCAGCCGGTCCTGTTCAAACAAAGTTTTCTCATCGCCGTTTTGGCCAGCATTCAGGCAGTGATGCCGGCGGTCGTCGCCGTCGCCTCCTTGTATGCGACCATCGTGTTTTTCGGCATCGTGTTCGACCGGTCTTCCCAGGCCATCATCATCGTCGCGGTGCTCTGTCTCATCCTGGTTCAGCCGCCGCGCGAGGTGAGTACCCAGCTGACTTCGGCGCGCATCTCCGCGGTCGCGGACGTGATCTTTCGCTGGCTGCTCCTCCTCGGGATCATGTTGGCGATCGGCTATGTCACGCATTCCCTCGCCGAATATCCGCGCCGGATATTCATGACCTGGGCGGTGGTCACACCGGTCCCGCTGATCTTCTCCACGCTGGCCATGCAGGAAATCATGCATCGCTTCTTGATGAGCGCCTTCGACAACCGCACCGCCATCTTCGCCGGGTACAACAACAGCAGCCTCGAGCTCGCGCGCCGGCTGAAGAACAACCCCGTGATGCGCCTGCAGGTGTCCGGCTTCTTCGATGACCGCAGCAGCGACCGGCTTGGCCTGGAATCCGACGTCAAGCTCGTCGGCAGCCTGAGCGATCTGTCCCGGTACGTGAAGGAACACGGAACGGATGTCATTTTCATCGCGTTGCCCATCCGGCATGTGAAGCGCGTCATGAACCTGCTCGACGATTTGCGCGACACCACTGCGTCGATTTACTACGTTCCGGACATCTTCGTGTTCGACCTCATCCAAGCCCGCTCCGGCGAGATTCACGGCATTCCCGTGGTCGCCATGTGTGAGACCCCTTTCTACGGGTACCGCGGCGTCACCAAGCGGCTGACCGACGTCGCTCTCTCGATCGCCATCCTGCTGCTGTTCCTGCCCCTGCTGCTGCTGATCGCCGTCCTGGTGAAGGCATCGTCGCCCGGACCCGTCATATTCAAGCAGCGGCGCTATGGTCTGGATGGGCGTGAGATCGCCGTGTACAAATTCAGGACCATGAGCGTGACCGAGGACGGCGAGCACATCCGGCAGGCGTCGAAGACCGACAGCCGCATCACCCGCATCGGTCGCATTCTCAGGCGGACCTCGCTGGATGAACTGCCGCAGCTCATCAATGTCCTGCAGGGCCGCATGAGCCTGGTGGGCCCGAGGCCGCACGCGGTGGCTCACAACGAGGAATACCGCAAGCTCATCAAGGGCTACATGGTGCGCCACAAAGTATTGCCCGGAATCACCGGCCTTGCGCAGGTCAACGGTTGCCGGGGAGAGACCTCGCAGCTGGAAGAGATGGAGGCGCGGGTGAATTACGACCTCGACTACCTCAGGCATTGGACGCCCATGCTGGACATCAAAATCATCTTGCTTACCGCGATCAAAGTGTTTCGCGACGACAAGGCTTATTGATCCGCACGAGCTTGATCCGCACGAGCTTGATCCGCACGAGCTTGATCCGCATGAGCCGTATCCGCACGAGTTTGGTCCGCATGAGCCGGATCCGGACCGGCGACGACGGGTATGGCGATACCGGCCGTCACCTCGTCCACGCCGAATAGATACCGCCCCTGAAGGGGCATCGCCGCGTGATCCTCAAAGGCGATGCGCCGCGTGGACCGGATGCTGAATGTGCCTGCCGAGCCTGGCCGCGCCGCCGTCTCCACCACCGCGTCGAGGAAATTCAAGCGCTCGCGCGTCAGGGGAAATTGGCATTTGTAGAAAGCCTCCTTGGCCGAGAAGATCACCGTGGCCGCGGCGGCCCGCTCCGATGCGGGCAGCGAGCGCAGCCAGGCAATCTCGCTTTGAGTGCAGATGGCCGCCCACAGCGGCACCTTGACCTGCCCGACGATCTCGCTGTCGATTCCGAGCGCGCGCATGCGCAGGCGTTCCGCCACCACCGCGGCGGCGTACCCGTCGGTGTGGGTGATGCTCCCGACGAACGGATCAGGCCAGATCGGTTGCCGGTCATCGGCCACCCTGATGGGAAAATCGGCGATGCCGAATTCGGCCAACACCCGCCTCGCACACAGGCGCCCCGCCGCGAACTCCCGTACGCGCTTCGGGACCGCCCTTCCCACACACTGCGCCTCCGCCGGCAACAGCAGGCCGGGATTACCCGGCCCGCGAAGGTCGGCGGCAACGGCGCCCGGCGGGAACAGGGTGTCCAATGCGGCCGACAAGGAGGCGGGATTCATGTGGAAATAGGGGGCGCTTCGCGTGATCGAGTGGCAAGAGTGTGACAGAACGGCGTCCGCTTGCCGCTGGTTTGCGTCATGGACGATAATGACCAATGCAAAACGTCATCGTGACCGGCGGCAGCCGCGGGCTCGGACTCGCCGTGGCCCGCACCCTCGCGGCCGCCTGCTACCGTATCATCGCGCTTGCCCGCAGCAGCACCGAGGAATTGACGGCCGCGAGCCGCACGGCGGCGGACAGCGGCGGCGCGATCGAGTTCCGCGCCTGCGACTTGTCCGACCTCGCCGGGATTGCACCGATGGTGAAGCAGCTGCGCGCAGACTTCGGCCCGATCTACGGCCTCGTCAACAACGCAGGCCTCGGCATCGGCGGTATTCTGAGCAACATGCGCGATCGAGACATCCAGCGATTGATTCAACTGAATACGGTCTCGCCCATTCTGCTGTCGAAGTACGTGGTTCGATCGATGATGGCGCAGCGTGAAGGCCGGATCGTCAACATCGCCTCGATCGTGGCATCCACCGGCTACAGCGGACTCTCGGTCTACAGCGCCACCAAGGCCTCGTTGATCGGCTTCACCCGCTCGCTGGCACGAGAGGTCGGACAGCTGGGCATCACGGTGAACGCCGTCGCGCCCGGCTTCATCGCCACCGAAATGACGGGCGAGCTCGACGACTCGCAGCGCCAGCAAATCGCGCGGCGCAGCGCCCTCAAGCGCATGGCCGATCCCATCGACGTGGCGCGCAGTGTCGAATTCCTGCTCGGTGATGGCGGCCGCAACATCACCGGCACCACGCTCACCATCGACGCCGGAAATACGGCGTAGCCAAAACCTTCGCCGGTGCAATTCGCACGTGCGCCGTGCCGCCGCGGGAATATCGAGTACTCGGATGACCACACCCACGAGGACCATTGATGTAGTCGTTCCGACGTATAGGGAAGCGCGCAACATTCCGCTTCTGATAGAGCGATTGGACGTCCTCAGGCGCTCGCATCCCCTGCACCTGACCATTGTCGACGACAACAGCGGGGACGGGACCGAGGAAGCGATCCAGCGGCTGAACCTCCCCTGGGTCAGTTTGATCGTCCGAACTTCTGCCCGAGGATTGAGCTCGGCTGTCCTGGAAGGGCTGAACCGCACCTCGGGCGATATCATCGTCGTGATGGACGGGGATCTCAGCCACCCTCCGGAGGCGATTCCCAGAATGCTGGAAGAGCTTGCCGAGGGATCCGACTTCGTCGTCGGATCCCGTTACGCGGATGGTGGCGTCACGGACGATAACTGGGGCATGTTCCGCTGGCTCAACAGTCGTGTCGCCACGTCGCTTGCACGGCCCTTCACCGCCATCGAGGATCCCATGAGCGGCTTTTTCGCCCTCGAGCGGATCACCTACTCCAAAGCCGATCATCTCAATCCGATCGGCTACAAGATCGGTCTCGAGCTGCTGGTCAAGTGCCACTGCAAGAAGATTTCGGAAGTGCCGATTGCATTCGCGGACCGGATCCATGGCGAAAGCAAGCTCAGCTTGCGGGAGCAGTTGCGTTATCTCCGGCACATCCGCCGCCTCTTCATGTACAAGTACGCCATCTGGAGCGAGGTCGTTCAGTTCATGGTTGTCGGCGCGAGCGGGGTTCTCGTCAACCTTTTCGGCCTGACCGTCCTGCTCCGCGCCGGGCTGAGCGCCAGTGTGAGCATTGCAGGCGCGATCGTGATGTCGATCTGTACCAATTTCCTCTTGAATCGGCGCTTTACATTCTCTTACTCGAAAAGCGGCCACATGCCGACGCAATTCCTGAGCTATCTCGTGTCCGTCTCCTTTGGTGCCCTCGTGAATTACCTCGCCGCAATCCTCCTGCTCACTTCGTTCCCGAGCTTGCTGCCGCAGGTCGCATCTCTCGGCGGAATCGCGGTCGCGACAATCGTGAATTTTGTCGCATTGAAGTTCCTCGTCTTCAAGCGCAAGCACTATCGCCCACGCGGGGACGGCGTCGATAGATGATCGCCCGACCGCAACGCCTACCGACATCCCACGCATTTCATCGAGTCTTGCACGCATTTCATTGAGTCTTGCTCGACTTCTCGAGCACCGATCCCGCGTCGCAGCCACGGATGACGCAGGAAGGCGACAGTGCACGCGTTTGGCGACAATGGAATCTCTCCGAGTTTGCGGTTACAAAGTCCACCTGGCTGATTTTCAGCCAATCGCGACCAGCAGTATCCCTACTGTCCGCCGCTAATTTCCCCACGGGCGTAGCTGCCCGTCGAACCAATCTGAGGTGTAGTGGATGTTTCCACAACGAAAGGCGTTTGCCGCGAATTCCCTGTCGCTAATTTCCCTGGCATTGATTTTCTTTGGCGCTACCTTGAGCGGCGGTGCGGCGGCAACCGCAGCGGGCACGGTGTCGCTGGTCGTCAGTGCCGACGCGGCCCCCCAGAATATAGGCGTCAAGCCTGTCGGCGTCATCCGTACCGGCAGTTCCACCGGCGCGGTCAGTGTGCTTTGTCGCACCGTTGACGGTACGGCAAAGGCCGGAACTGACTACACTGCCGTAAACCAAGTGCTGAATTGGGCGAGCGGCGACGTGAATGAGAAGTACTGCCCCGTCGCAATCAGCGACGCGCAACCCTTCTCCGGCCAGAAGACTCTTCTCGTCGAGTTGAGCGGCGCGAACGGCGCGACCTTGGGCATATCTACTTCGACCTTCACGATTTACGGCAACGCGAATGCAGGATATGTCGCGCTGTCGGCATCAACCTACTCCGTCGCGCAAAACGCGGGTTCCAAGACCATCACCGTCAATCGCACGGGTGGCTCGACCGGTTGGGCCTCCGTCGCCTATGCCACTGCCAATGGCACCGCGATCGCGGGCACCGACTACACGTCCGAACGCGGAGTGCTCACCTGGGCGGGCGGCGACATGACCCCCAAGTCGTTTACCATCCCGGTCAGCAACGCGAAGCCGTTTACCGGAACGAAGACTCTGGCGGTGGCCATCGCCAGCCCGATAGACGCACGCCTGGCCGGCACCAACACCTCGGCCATCGTGACGATCAACGGCAGCGCGGCGACAACCACCGGGACAGCCACGCTTTCATGGACTGCGCCGACGCTCGATACGAGCGGCTCGCCAATCACGAACCTGGCCGGCTACAACGTCTATTACGGCAAGACTTCGACGACGATGACCAGTGTCATAAACGTCAACAATCCCGCTTCCACCAGCTATGTCATCCCCAATCTTGCGTCCGGTACGTGGTACTTCGCCGTTGTTTCCTACAGCACTCAAGCGGTGGAAAGCACCTTGTCGAACGTTGTTTCCAAGACGATTTGATGATGCAGGCAACGAGGGGAACACCTGGACTCGCGTCCTGAATCATAGATCTCTTACTCGCGGCGCCGCGTCTTTTCGCGCTGGCGGCGTTGCAGGAGATAATGCAGTGGAACGCCCAGCAGGATGATGGCGGTGCCCATCAAGGAGTTGAGCGGCTGGTCGGCAAAGGAGAAGACCAGCAGCACGGCTGCCGCGATGATGAAGAGTGCGGGGACGACGGGATAGCCCCAGACGCCATAGGGGCGATTTGCCTTCTCGGCTGCGGTCTCGCGTCTGCGGAAGACGAAGACCGAGGCGGTCACTGCAGCGTAGAAGAGCCACTCGGAGAAAATGGCGAGCGAGAAGAGGCCCTGGAAGGTGTCGATGAGCAACAGCAGGATGGAGGAGAGAGTGGCCTGCAGGATCAGGGCGCGGGACGGAGTCTTGAAGCGGGGGTGGACGTAGGCCAGGCCGCGGAAGAACAGCCCGTCGCGGGCTGCGGCGAACGGGATGCGCGCTCCGGTGAGCGATGAGCCGATGAAGGTGGAGCCGTAGGAAACGGCCAGACCGACGGAGAAGAGCCATGCGGCTGTGGGGCCGGCGCTGATCAGGATGGCGGCGACGGCGGGCCGCTCGGCGTCGGCAATCCCGGTGGCAGGCAGCACGAACTGAATCGCGGCGTTCGTCATCATATAGAGCAGGCCGACGATACAGACTCCGCCGATGAGGGCCGGCGGCAGACTGCGCCGGGGATTCTGGATCTCTCCCGCCGTGTGGGTCACGTCGGACCAGCCGTCATACGCCCACAAGGCGGCGATCAGGGCGACCATGAAACCGGCGAAGCCGCCGCGTGCGCCCGGGTGGTGGGTGGAGAAGTTGGCTGTCGTGCCGTGGCCGCCAAAGACGCAGATCCCGGCGACGGCGAGGACCATCGCGACCTTGAGGCCCATGAGCATGCGCTGGATGTTGCCGGCCTTTCGGGTACCCAGGATATTGAGTCCGGTGATGAGCCACACGAAGGCGATGGCCACGAGCTGGCCGTAGACCAGGTGCGGAAGTACGGTGCCCGACAGGAAGGAGAAGGCCGAGAAGTTGCCCAGGACGCGGACGACGCCTGCGGCGATCGACGCGACGGAAGAGGGCTTGGCGATGGTGACCTGCGTCCACATGAAGACGAACGCCGTGAGGTCGCCGTAGGCCTCGCGCAGAAAGGCATACTCGCCGCCGTACTTGGGGCGGGCGGCGGCGATCTCTGCGTAGGTCATGGCGCCGAACAGGGAGAGCAGGCCGCCGACGATCCACACTGCGTAGACGGTGACTGAAGAGCCGACGGCCGCCATCATCTCGCGCGGCACCAGGAAGATGCCGCTGCCGATGACGATGCCGACGACGATGGAAGTCGCGTGCGAGGCGTTCAGGACGCGCGGTAGTTCTCGCTCTTCGTGCGGCCGGGCC
>WNFR01001204.1_pt1 | contig 26837 bp, 31 predicted proteins | sample 5400221 | NCBI WGS metagenome assembly WNFR01 (sample SAMN13153357, study PRJNA577476) | soil metagenome | isolation source: 40 cm soil under Madrone tree | place: USA:California | collected 2016-06-14
CACTGATGCAGGAAATGCTACTCGGCATCTGGGAACGCGACCAGAAAACCGTGCTGTTCGTCACCCACGACATCGAAGAGGCAATCTTCCTCGGCAGCCGCGTCATCGTCATGAGCGCACGTCCCGGCTGCATCAAGGCTGAGATCGTGGTCGATCTACCCCACCCGAGATCCTACAAGATCAAGACCACGCCCGAATTCGTCAGGCTGAAAGAACGCCTTGTCGAAGAGATCCGTGCCGAGGCATTAAAGGTTGCGGTTCATGTCTGACCATCGCTCGCACGTTGATGGCGCCCGGGTGCTTGCGAATCTCCACGCGCTCCGCGGCATCGGCACCTACAAGACCGGCGTTCACAAGCCAACTTTCTCGGAGCCGCATATGCGCTCGCTGGAGTGGCTTGCGCAGCGGTTTCCCGAGGCAGCGCTTGCCGCTAATATCGACGGCATCGGCAATGTACTCGGCACCAGTACGAAATCCGGACCGAAATTGCTGGCCGGATCGCATCTCGAAAGCCAGAATTTCGCGGGCTGGCTCGATGGGCCGCTTGGCGTCGTGTATGCGCTCGAAGCCGCCCGCGTCATCAATCCGGATCCGAACACAAACGGCGCCGTCGAAGTCGCGGCTTGGTGCGATGAGGAAGGACATTTCGGCAGTTTCCTTGGCAGCCGGTCTTACGTCGGCGGCGTGACCGAGGCGGACATCGACGCCGCACGGGACCGCAACAGCGACCGGACCATGCGGCAAGCCCTGCGCGACGCGGGTCTTGCCGGCCGGGCACGCGTGCAGGCTGAACGCGGACGGCACATCGGATATCTCGAGGCGCATATCGAGCAAGGCGAGACGCTCGAAAGCGGCCGCCTCAGCATCGGCGTCGTCACCTCCATCGTTGGTATCTGGCAATACCGGATCACATTTACTGGTGAGCAAAATCACGCGGGCACGACCCGGATGGGCGTTCGCAAGGATGCCGGCGTCGCGCTGGCCAGATTTTGCGTTGATATTGACGATCGCTTCTCCGCGTCCTGCGGGCCACGCACGGTATGGACTACCGGCCGCATCACCCTCGACCCCGGCGCGCCGAGTATCATCCCGGGAAGTGCAGAAATGCTGTTCCAGATTCGTGACGATGACCCTGATGTAATCGGCCGCCTGGAGGATCTGCTGCGGAGCATGGCTGCGGACGTCAGCGCACAAGGCCGCTGCAGTGTCGCAGTGGAGCGTATTCGTACCGGGGCTCCTGCCATGATGGATACCGCATTCCAGCAGGCCGTCGAAGCTGCGAGCGTCGCGTTTGCCGGCGGCAAATCCATCCGCATGCCCAGCGGTGCCGGCCATGACGCCCAAATTCTCGCGACGATCATGCCTGCGGGCATGCTGTTTGTGCCCTCGATTGGCGGCATCAGTCATCATTGGAGCGAAAACACAAACGACGCCGACATCGTCACAGGGGCTCAAGTCTTTGTTGACGCCTGCCGGCGTCTGCTGGCGGGATGAGCGCTCTGGCTTCGTCATTGCGTCGGCCCGCCGCTCACACTGTTCGCGGTCAGTTCAACTTGATCACGTTGGTTGTCTCTGGATCTTGTTTGATCTCTCGCTGCACACATCGTGCACTCGCCGCCTTTTGGCTGTTTGAAAAAACTTAACTCTCGTTCCAATCCATCATGAGTAAGTTTTGGGTAGCTCCAGCAAACGAAAGCTAACTGATAGAGCTCAATGTCCGCTTTGCGCCAACAGCGGTCGTTGACCCTTATAGTAGCGGACGTGTCGATTGAGGTCAGTGCCACTCCTCCTTGCAGACCACCAACGCGTGGCTGCCGTCCGCATGTGCTGCCGATACTGATCAATATGCGCGAGCGAAATCGCCCTCCCGTTGAACGTGATCGAATTTCGGGAAACGGGGCTTCCAGGAATGCGCCCGCTGCTTCGTCAGCCTGGAGAGGCTGTTCAGGATCGCGACGCTTTCCTTATTCAATGCGGCGGAAACCGCGGCAAGGTCCGGAAAATTCGTTCGCACCGCATCAAGCCAGATTGTGCGTCCTGCCAGGAAGCCGCCTGCCCCCGCAGCATAGGCGTATTCAAGGACTCGCTCGAATTTGTCATGCGCTGCGCCCCCGGAAAGCAAAACCCAGGGGATACCGTGCTCGTTGCAAATTTCTCCGATGGCATCGAATTCTCGTTGCGCGGCCACGGCCACAGCACCGCCGTCAGGGTGCGGCAAACTATTGGCCGCAAGTGGGCTCTCCAGCTTCAAAAGATCGACGCCATATTCGGGTTTTACAAACTCGCGCACACTCTCAATCACCAGCGATGGCAGCTTGCTAGGGGATTCGACATAATCGGCGGTGTGCCCGGCGCTGCCAAGGAAGGGATAGACCAGAAGTTCGAGCACGTAGGCGATGTCGTTGCGCCGGCACTCTTCGCCAATCTCGCGCACGAACCGCTGTTGATGCGTGTTGATGGCGGCATCCGCGTCCGGCCGATACCAAGCCAGCACCTTGACAGCGTCTCCCCCCATGGCGCGGATCTTGACGACGCTCCAGTTATCGATGACGCGCGACTTGCGGCCGCCGGCGGTTTCCTCGACCCGGTGCTCTTCCAGGGTCATGATCAATCCACAGTGCGCTGGCAAAAGGTCGATCGCGGCCGGCACCGCAAAATTCGGATCGAACAACATCGAGCTGCAATGCGGTGCCAGCGCCTCGACCAGGAGGCGCTTGGCCGCCGCGACGTCGGCGTAGGTTACCTGATCCCTGGTTATCTTCTTGGCTTGCGCGATCGCCTCGAACATCGGCGGCCGCTGATCGAGCGCCACCATGCGAAAATAGCCGTCCGTATCAGCTAATCGCGCAAGACCGCGTGTCTTTCCGATCGTTCTCATTGGCCGTTCCTTTGAAATGCGAGACAGTCTTCAAGTGTCGGAATGCCGGCGCGCCCACCCGGCCGGGTACATTTGAGTGCGGCTGCTGCTGCAGCGAATGCCATGGCGTCGGTCGCCTTGAGGCAAGCGCCGATAGCCAGGGCGTAAGCGCCATGAAAAACGTCACCGGCCCCGGTGGTGTCGACGGCACTCACCGCATAGGCCGGTTGGCGGCGTATAACATTGTCCTCAAGCCACGTGACGCCATTGGCGCCGCGTGTGACCGCGGCCACGCCGCAGCCAAACTTCGCAATCCCAGCCAAAGCCTGATCGTCCGACGAGCCGACAAAGCCGGACAGTGCGGGCTCCGAGAAGACGGCGTGATCGGTCAACGGCAGTAGCGTCTCGAACACATCGCGATCGGCGACGTCGGCATCGAGAACGGTCGGAATCTCCTTCGCGCGCGCCGCCTGGAACAGCGCGACGGCTCCCGCCAGCCAGCGCGGATCGGCAAGCACCGCCGATGCAGTTCTAACTTCGCTTGTTGGCAGCCAGTCGGCCGCTTCCGGAAATTGTCCGCGGAAATTCACGATCTGCCGCTCGCCGGAGCTGTCGACCAGGATACCTGACACCGAGGATTGACCGTTCGGAAAGAGACGAAATTGGCTGACGTCGACGCCCTGTCCGGAAAGCGCTTGCCGCATCTCGCGGCCGGCTGCGTCCTCGCCGCCGCGCCCCCAGAACGCGGCCCTGCCGCCCAGCCGCGCGACGGTAAACGCAGCCGTCGCAGCCATTCCGCCGCCCATCGTGGTGTACTCCAGGCTCCTGATCTTCTGGCTGCCGCCCGAGAAGAACGCCTGGACACGCCAGATTTGATCGAGCGCGGAAAGACCGAGGCAAATGACACGAGTATTGCTCGCGCGTGCCGCAAGATCGACCGATGCCGTCGCTGGCTTCAACCGCATCGAAGGCAGGCGCCTGCTCATTGCAGCACCTTGCCCGTCGCGGCATCGAACAAATGTATCTTGTCGGCCCGCGGCTTAAGAAACAACCGCTCGCTCACCTTTGGCTTCAGCGCGGGATCGACGCGCGCAATCGCTGAGGCGCCAGCGACATCGAAATGGATCAACGTATCCGAGCCGAGCGGCTCGACCAGCTTAATTTCGACGGGAATTCCACATGCGTCGGCGGCAACGACATCGAAGTGCTCGGGCCGCACGCCGAACACCCCCTTGCCTGCCGCGGCTTTCAGCCGTGCACGAGCTGATGCATCGAGGGGAACGGCTTCTCCGTCTTGCGAAAATGCCGCGGAATCACCATGCAGCTCGACCTTGAAGAAATTCATCGTCGGGGAACCAATGAACCCGGCGACGAACTGGTTCGCCGGCCGTTCGTAGACGATTTCGGGTGTGTCATATTGCTGCACGATCCCGTTTTGCAGTACCACTATCCGGTCGGCCATGGTCATGGCTTCGATCTGGTCGTGGGTCACAAAGACCATTGTGGTCTTGAGCTGTTGCGAGATCGACTTGATCTCCGCCCTCACCTGCGCCCGCAGCTTCGCATCGAGATTCGACAGCGGTTCGTCGAACAGAAATACCTTGGGATTGCGAACGATGGCCCGGCCCATGGCGACGCGCTGGCGCTGACCGCCCGAGAGCTCCTTGGGTTTGCGATCGAGATAGGCCTCGATGTGCAGCATGGTGGCCGCCCGCCTTACCCTGGCATCGATCTCCGGCTTCGGCATGCCGCGCAATTCGAGCGCAAAAGCCATGTTGTCGTAGACGCGCATGTGCGGATACAACGCGTAGTCCTGAAACACCATTGCGATGTCGCGTTGAGCGGCGGGCACGCCGTTAACGCGCTTATCGCCGATGAACAGCTCGCCGCTCGTGATCGGCTCGAGGCCCGCGATTATCCGCAGCAACGTCGATTTGCCGCACCCCGATGGGCCGACGAACACGACAAACTCGTGGTCTGCAATCTCGAGGCTGAGATCGGGAACCACGGTGAAATTCCCGTAGCGTTTGACAAGATTGCGGATCGAGATCGCGGCCATCAGCGTCGTCCCGGAGCCACTACCGGCTTGATCAGCCTTCCCTCCGCAAAGCGCGCGAAATTTTGCGGCAGCTCCTTTAGCCCGAACTCACCGTCGACCAGGACGCGATACTCGTCCTTATAGCGGCGCAGCAGCGCGACATTCGGTTCAAAATCGCCAATCGGGAAATAGAAGGTGCGGATCATGTAAAAATCTTTCCGGCGAAACACCTTGCCTTCCTCAATGGTCCAGGGCGCCGCGTTTTCGCCAACCAGCACCAGCGCACCGCGCGGCAACACCACCTCGATACCGAGATTGCGCGCGGGGTGAGAGCCGGAACATTCCATGATCAACACAAAGCGCGTGCCGGTATCGCCGACCGGATGGTTCTTCGCGCCAAACGCTTGCGCTATCTTCAGCCGTTCCGTGTTTGGATCGGAAACATGGATGTCGCTGTAGCCGGCATCACGGAGCGCCAGGATAATGCCGAGCCCGACGGGCCCTGCGCCGGTGACCAGCACAGGTCCGGCATCCGGCGGCGGCACGACGCGACTGACGAAACGAACCGCATGCGCCGACGTGCCGATCGTATCCAGCAACAGCGGCGCCAGACTGTCCTCGATGTCATCGGGCACCGGCAGAAGGCAATTTTCCGGAACCGGCAAATATTCCGCATAGCCGCCCGGCCTGTTCCAGCCGATCAGACTAGAGACTTCGAGGCACATCTGGGTATCGCCGCGACGGCAGGCTGCACAGCGCCCGCAATGGACGGGGATGTAAACGGCGCAGTTCCGGCCGTGCATCCGGTGCCCTGGTTGCTCGACGACACCGAAAATTTCGTGGCCTGCGGTAAATTCTGCGCCCTTGTGCCACAGCTTGAAGTCCGAACCGCACAGCGCCGTGCGCGAAACGCGCACCAGCACTTCACCCACATGGACGTCGGGAATCCTGACGCGCTCGATCGTAATGCGTTCGTTGCCGTGAAATACGGCTGCTTCCATGGTTGCATTGGTTCGATCGACGGCTGCCATTTCGATGCCCGTTAGCCTTTCACCGCGCCAAGCGTCAGTCCCGACACCAGCCACCGCTGCACGATAGAGGCAAGTATCAGCGGCGGAAGCGCAATCAGGGTCGCGGCTGCCATCAACGCGCCCCATTGGGTCGAACCTTCGCCCACAAAATTGAAGGCCGCCGCGATCAGCGTCTTGCTGTCGCCGTTCGACAGCACTAGCGCGAATAGAAAATAGTTCCAGGAAAACACAAAGGAGAGGATGGCGGCCACCGCAATGCCGGATCCCACCAGCGGCAGCGCGATCCTCCACAGGATGCGCGTGATGCTACAGCCATCGACCTGCGCCGCCTCGAAGATGCTGCGCGGAATATTGTCGAAGGACGGCAGCAACACCCAGATCACGATCGGCAGCGTGATCACGGCATGGCTGAGGATCAGCGCCGTGTAGGAACCAATCATCCCGACCTGCCGGAACATCACGTACCATGGCAGCAGGAACAGCGTTCCAGGCGCCATGCGTGCCGCCAAGGTGAGCACCGCCGGCCAGGATATTCGTGTCCATGACACGGTAAATGCCGCGGGGATTCCGAACAGCAATCCAAGCCCCGCCGATCCCAGCGTCACAATGAGGCTGTTGACCGTGTAGGACAAGAACGGCGTCGTCCGCATCAATTGGCTGTAGTTCTCGAGCGTGGGTGAGAAGATCAGCGTTGGAGGATAGGCGGTCACCTCGAACGACGGCTTGAACGACGACAGCACCATCCATGCCGTGGGCGTCATCACGAGGATGCCGGCCAGCACCAGTTGCGTGACATTCAACCGGTGGATCCAGTCCTCGCTCAGTGGGGCGCCATTCATCTGAGTTCTCACCAGGTGACCGCGCCACGCAGGCGATTGAATGCGAGCACCGCGCCGAACACGATCGCGGTCAAGGTCAGCATCAATGCGCTGGCATATCCGATGTTGAAGAATTCGAATCCGACCCGGAAGCCGTAGATGTTCAGCGTGTTGGAAGCGTTGCCCGGCCCGCCCTGCGTCGTAATGTAGATGATGTCGAAAAACCGCAGCAGGTCGACGCTGCGCAGGATAATGGCGGTAACGATGGTCGGCAGCAGCAGCGGCAACGTGATGCGCCTGAATGTCGTGTAGGCCGATGCACCGTCGATCTGCGCGGCCTCATAGACGCTTGATGGCAGTGACTGTAGTCCGCCAAGCACGATCAGCGCGACGTAGGGCGCCCATTGCCAGGTGTCGATCAGCGCCACCATCGGAACCACCCAGATCGGCGATGCCAGCCATTCGGACGGCGGCAATCCCACGGCTTGCAGGACATAATTGGCCGCGCCGATCGAGGGATCGAGGATCACGAGCCACATTAGCCCCGCGACCACAGGGGGCATCATGAACGGTGAAATGAACAAGGAGCGGACGAAACCCGGCAGCCGCTTGGCGTGAAACAGCAGCAGCGCAAGCCAGACGCCCAGGACAAGTTGCAGGGCCAGCGAGAGAATATAAAGCGCAAGGGTCACCCAGAGCCCGTGCCAGAATTCGCTATCGGCGATCAACTTCGAATAATTGCCGAGGCCGACAAACGACTGGCGTCCCGTCGACGAAAACGCGTGAAAACCAAGCCAGACGGTATAGGCTACGGGAAATGCGATCATCGCCAGCGTGAACAGCACGGCGGGTGCCGACAACGCGGCAAGTTCGGCGCGCTGACGATCCGGCGTTACCGCGTTTGCTACAGATGCCATTCTGAGTGTCCGCGTGATGATCGCCCAGTTGTCGTCACGCATCGTGACGGCAACTATGCTTGCGTTACTTCTGCGCAATCAGCGCGTCGAGACCCTTGTCGGCGTCCGCGCAGGCTTGATCCACCGTCTTTTGCTTGAGGATCAGATCCTGTACGGCCTGGCCGATGAATTCGCGCGATTCAGGGTTGGCGACGATGGGATAGCCGACCTCCGACGATCCTTTGGTCGCCAGCACGTCAAGCGCCGCCTGCCATTGCTTGCGCACCGGCTCTTCGTCGATCCACTTGCGATATTCCGGATCGTTGGCGACCGCTGGACGCGGCGGCGCGATGCCCTGCACCGCCATCCGCTTTTGGATCTCCGGACTCGTCGCCCATTGCACGAAGTACCACGCGGCATCGGGCTGCTTGCTGTAGGCAGACACGGCCATGCCCCAGCCGATGGCCGTCGGCACCTGCCCGGCCTCGCCGGCGGGAAACGGCGCCAGAGCGGTATCTTTGAGCCGCTCGCCGCCTTCCATCACGGTCCGCAATTCGTTGGATGACTCGAACGACATCGCGGCGCGGCCCGTTCGATAAAGCGCCGATATCTGTTGGAAGCTGTAATTGACTACGCCCGGCGGCCCGAAATCGCGCAACAGGCGGCTGTAGGTATCCAGCGTCTCCTTGCCTTTCGGCGAGCAGAGATTCGACTTGCCGTTTGCCATGTAGCTGCCGCCGATATTGTGCAACATGTTGCTGAAGGTGTAGGCGACCGCCGGCTTCAGCCCACGCGAGACAAACGGCGTGATCGTGTTGTCGCATGCCTTGATCTTCTGCGCCGCGACCTCGAGGTCCTTGATGGTCGCCGGCTTCTCGACGCCGCATTTCTTGAAGATGTCGGTACGAAGATAAAGGATTGGCCCTTCGATGTTCATCGGCATGCTGGTCAGCTTGCCGTTGAAGGTCGCAGCCTTCAGCAGGGCCTGGCTCAGGCCGGCCAAATCGTAATTTTTTGACACTTCATTCTTCGACATCGCCGAGAGATCGCCATACCAGCCTGCCGCGGCGAACTGTTCGCCCTCGCGCGACGGCAATGACATGAACACGTCGACCTCATCGCTGCGCGCATTCATGACGGTGACCAGCCGCTGGCGCATTTGCTGCTCTTGATAGCCGTCGACCTTGAGCGTCATACCGGTCAGCTTCTCGAAATCGCCCTTGTAGGTCAGCAACGCCTGCGACACCGGATTGTTGTTGGCGAGAAAGGTGATGGTCTTGCCCTGGAATTTCTTCCAGTCGAAATCGGCTGCAGTAGCCGCCGTCGTAACGGCTCCTAATGCAAAAACTATAACCGCGACACGCGTCGCAAATACGCTTCCGGACATAGGTTTCCTCCCTTTGGCGTCCACGGCGCCTGGTTCGACCAGATCGATTATGTAAACGGTTACAGACTACGCCCAGAGTCCACACTGTCAAGTCGAGCGCTTATCGATTAGACCATGTGAAAAATGTCGTTTTTTACTGGACAAACCGCTAGTTGGCCTTCATCATTTTAGATGTAACGTTACAGCAATCGAACTTAGCAAGGCCGTCATGGAAAGGCTATCCGGAAGGTCGTCGAAACAAGGCATACGCGCCGTCGCGGCGCGGGCTGGTGTCTCGACGGCTTCCGTGTCGCGCGCGCTCAATAGCCCGAACTCCGTCAGCGCCAAGTTGCGCACCCGCATCGCCGAGGCGGTGCAGTCGGTCGGCTACATTCCGCACGCCTCGGCACGCGCGCTCTCATCGCGATGTACCCGCACGCTCGGGGCCATCATTCCGACGATCGACAATACGATGTTCGCGCGCGGTATCGCGGCGCTACAAAAGTATCTGTCGTCGGTCGGCTATATGCTGTTGCTGACGACCAGTGGCTACGATCTCGATGTGGAGCTGGAGCAGGCGCGCAACCTTGTTAGTCGCGGAATCGACGGGCTTGTCCTGCGCGGCGACTGCCATCACGACGCCTTGCGGAAGATGCTCGCCGATAACACTATTCCTTTTATCAATGTGGGAGTCTATCGACCGGACCGCCCGTATCCCTGCGTCGGCGCGAATAACGAAGCGGCGGCACATCGTGCCGCCATGCACGTCGTCGAACTCGGCCACCGCAGAATAGGGATCGTTTCAGCGCTGCAGCGGAACAATGATCGTGCGAGCGCGCGCGTTGACGGCTTTCGCCGCGCGCTATTCGAGAATGGAATCGAGTTGCCGCCGCAATGGCACGTCGAGGTGCCGTACACACTCGATGATGCGCGCCAAGCGGCCAGATATCTTTTGAGTTTGCCCGAACGGCCAAGCGCCCTCGTCTGCGGAAATGATGTAATCGCATATGGCGTGCTTCTTGAAGCCGAGCGTAGCGGCTACGTTATACCGCGCGATCTGTCTGTCGTCGGATTCGACGATCTCGACTGGAGCCGTCACTTGAGGCCGAGTCTGACAACGATCCAGGTACCGACCGGCGCCACCTGGCAGCGCGCCGGCGAGTATCTTGTCCGACATCTCGCCCGTGAACAGACAATCATGCATCACGAAGTCGATTATTCCCTGATCGTCCGCGAATCAACTGCACCGCCGCGCGCCTGACGCAACTTATCAAGGAACGAAATCCAATGACCGCTTTGTTTTCTCTGCCTTCGGGCTTTCATGCCGCCGTGATCGGCGGGGCGGGCGATATTGGCGCGGCGATTTCGAACCTTTTCTGTGATCTGGGCGCAACCGTAACCGCAACGGCTGTCGATGATACCGCGATCTCAAGCTCGCAACTTCGGTCGCGCGCGGGCCTAACAATCCGACCGCTCGATGTCACCAATGATGCGGCCGTTGAGGCATTCGCGAATCGTCATGAACGTGTCGATGCGCTCATCAATTGCGCAGGCATCCTGGCGCGCGACAAGGAATATGAAATTGCGACCTTCATGAAGGTGCTTGATGTAAACCTTACGGGCACCTTCCGGACATGCATGGCCTTCCGGCCGGCTCTGGCGCGAACCAAAGGCTCGATCGTCAATATCGCTTCGATGAATGCGACCCTGGCGCTGCCGCGCATCCCTGCTTATTGCGCCAGCAAGGGCGGTGTAGTGATGCTGACCAAGGCGCTTGCGCTGTCCTGGGCACCTGAGGGCATCCGGGTTAACGCGGTAGCTCCGGGTTACATCGAAACCAGCATCAATGAGGCCGGGCGACGGGATCACGCGCATTATCAGCGCATCGCAGACCGCACCGCATTCAAGCGCTGGGGGCAACCCGAGGATGTCGCCGGCGCAGCGGTATTTCTCTGCATGCCCGCGTCGAGCTACGCCACCGGCACGGTCGTTGCGGTTGATGGTGGATTCCTAGCTGGATAGAACCAAATCGGGCGACACTTCCCGAGCACGCAGGTGATGGGTACCTGCTCCCTTATGGACATGCAGCTAATGCGGTAAGGGTGAAAAGTGGAAACTGGCGGAGATATCATCCGCGCGCTGCGAAAAATTAAGTTGGACTTCGTCCGCTTTGCACCAACAGTAGCCATTAGCAAATCGGCCGTTATAGAAATTCCAGCTGTCATTCCGCGGTCCGCGAATTTATCTCAGTTCTTGACCTTGCTCGCGTCCATCTTGACGGAGGGGTCGAGCAGCCTGGTCGAAAACGCGCTTTCCACCGCGAACGGCTTCTCCACGCCAAGATAGGTCTGCACCAGATCGTAATCCTTCTTCATCCGCTCGGCGTCGATCCAACCAAGCGCTTTCGTCGTTGTGAAGTCGTCCGTCATCAGGAACTTAATGCGTTCCCACTGGCGCTCCTGGTTTTCCCTGTCGAGACCGGACACGTGATCGAGCAGCGCTTTCAGGCAGGGGGCGGCATCGGCGACGCAAGCTGCAAACGCCCTCTGGCTGAGCCGCACGAAATCCTCGGTCAGCTTCGGGTTTTTCTGGAGGAAAGCGCCGTTGACGATCAATGAATTGCCGTAAGGATTGAGGCCAATATCCTTCCAGTTGACGAAGCCGAGATCGCTGCCGAACTCGGTCACCTTCAAATCGTGCTCATTGTAGAAATCGCTGATGATATCGACGGTGTGACTCTTCAGCGCCGCGATCTTGGCGGTCGGTCCGACATTCACGAAACTCACCGCGTCCGGTGCTATTCCCGCCGCCTTGGCGAATGCCGGCCACATCACCCGCGAGGCGTCGCCCGGCGGATTGCCGATCTTGTGACCGGGAAAGTCCTTGGCGCCGCTAACGCCATAGCTCTTTAGCCAATAAAAGGTTTGCCCGGTATTGGCATAGATACTCATCAGCGCCACGACATCGGCGCCCTTGCTGCGCGCCACCAGCATGGTCGCGAGATCTGCGATACCGAATGGCGAGCCGCCGGAACCTACCTTTAGTGAGGAAACACCAGAGCCCTTGCCAACCTCGATGTTGAGATCGATGCCGGCCTTCTCGTACCACCCTTGCGCCTTGGCGTAATAGAACGGCGAATGGTCCGCGGTCGGTGTCCAATTTAGTATTAAATTGACGGACTCCCCTGCATCGGCGGCAAACGAGGGAGCCAGTAGTGCGAGCGCTAACCCGGCAATCCCAAGACTCTTCATGGCAAAGGTCCTCGTTTGCGGCTGGTCCTGACCAAGCGGGATGGCCTTGTCGCTGCGCGCCTGGGGGGTTACCAATGCAACAAGGGACGAGTCGAATTGTCAACTGTCTGGTTGGAAAAGCCTCATCGCGATAGATTGGGATGACCTGCGCTCGTTAGGACGAGCGCGACCGGGAGTGCACGGTGTTCGCAGACGGAATGCGCTCGGCTCGATCCTTTGCGATCATCCTGGTCGTGCATTTTGCCGTCATCGTGCTGTGGCAGGTTCTGGTCGACGCCTTCCATGTGCCTAAATTCATACTGCCCTCGCCGCTTGCAACGCTCGCCACGCTGACTTCGGCGAAATATGCATGGCTTTCCAACCTCGCCGTGACCGCGGCGGAAATCCTCGGCGGCTTCTGCCTTGGCGCTTTTGTCGGCGTGACGCTGGCGGTCATGTTCTGCTGGTCGCCGCTGGTAAGTCTGCTGTTGCTGCCGCTGTTCGTCACGCTGAACATGATCCCGAAAGTGGCGCTGGGTCCGCTGTTCATCGTCTGGTTCAGCTACGGCATCTTCCCGAACATCCTGATCGCCTTCAGCATCTGCTTCTTTCCGATCCTGCTTACCACGGCGCGCGGACTGAGTGAGGTCGAACCCGATCTATTGGATCTTGTAAAATCATTGCGCGGCTCGCGCTGGACGTTGTTCCGCAAAATTCAGCTGCCCGGCGCGCTGCCTTACGTATTTTCCGGCATGAAAGTCGGCGCCATTCTTGCGGTCGCGGGAGCGATCGTCGGCGAGTTCATCGCGTCCGAACGCGGGCTCGGCTATCTCATGATTCAGGTGCAGTCCTCGCTCGACACGCCGGCTATGGTGATGGCGGTCGTGCTTCTGACGTTGCTGGGAGTGGCACTTTACGGCCTGGTGCTTGGCTGTGAACGGCTGTTCGTGTTCAGGGACGTACGGCTGCAATAAGAATTATTCAGGGAAGAGATATGCTGCTCACACGCGACAGTCTGCCGGACACCATTTCCGATATCGCAGCCCTTGACGATTTGCTGTGCCGGCCGAGCCAGGCGCTGGTCGACGATCTCCGGAAGGTCGACGGCGACATCATGATCCTTGGCGTCGCCGGAAAGATGGGGCCGACGCTTGCGGGACTGGCGAAGGCCGCCCTGCCCGATCGTCGCGTGATCGGCGTTGCCCGCTTCAGCGATGGCCGCGCAAGAGCGTGGCTCGAGGCCCGCGGCATAGAGACGATAGCTTGCGACCTGCTCGATGAGACTGCCATTGAAACGCTGCCGAAAGTACAAAACATCGTTTTCATGGCCGGGCGGAAGTTCGGCGCCGAGGGTGACCTGTCGCTGACCTGGGCGATGAACGCGCACGTCCCCGCCCTGGTCGCGCAGGCGTTCTGGGAGTCGCGGATCGTGGCGTTCTCGACCGGCTGTGTCTATCCGTTCGTGCCGGTCACTGGAAAGGGCGCCGACGAGGACGTTCCGCCCAATCCCCCCGGGGAATACGCGCAATCCTGCGTCGGACGCGAGCGCATGTTTGAATATTTTTCGCGTAAATTCGCAACGCCCGGCCGATTGTTCCGGCTGAACTACGCGATCGACATGCGCTACGGCGTGCTGCACGACATCGCGACAAAGATCCATCAGGGCAAGCCCGTCGACGTCAGCCTCGGCCATGTCAATTTCATCTGGCAAGGCGACGCCTCGGCGCAGGCGTTGCGCTGCCTCGCGCATTGCGAAACGCCGACCTCGCCGATCAATGTAAGCGGTTATGAAATCCTCAGCGTCCGCGATCTCGCGGCAAAACTCGGCGCGCGGCTCGGCCGCGAGGCGATCATTGTCGGCGCTGAAGAGCCGACGGCCTGGCTCACCGACACATCGCAGGCGGTCAAACTGTTCGGCCTGCCGATCGTCGACACCGCGCAATTGATCGCCTGGACCGCGGACTGGGTAACGCGATCGATGCCGAGCCTTGGCAAGCCCACCAAATACGAGGTGCGCGATGGCCGATACTGATCAGGTCGCAATTGTCCGGCTCGGTCCGCGCGACGCGTTCGCCGGGCTTGCACTGTCAACAGAGGCACACTGGAATCAGAACGAGGCCGACTGGCGCTTTTTCTTGACAAAGGGAACCGTGTTCGGCGTGCGCGACAATGACGGCCACCTGATCGCCACCGCCGCGCTATTGCCCTACACATCAGGCAACGCCTGGATCAGCATGGTGCTGGTGACCGCGAGCTGGCGCCGCCGCGGTCTTGCGACCAAACTGGTCGACGCCTGTCTCGCTGCCGCAGCGAAGCAAGGTCTAACTCCCTGGCTTGATGCGACACCGGCGGGCGTCACGGTCTATGGCCCGCTGGGATTTGCGCCGACACTGCAACTGCGGCGGTTGCGTTTTGAAAATTCGGCGCGACCGAAAGCCCGTGCATATCAACAGTTATCGGCGTGTGACCTCCAGGAATTCATCGCGCGCGATATCCGCGCCATGGGTTTTGATCGCAACACCCTGCTGGCGGGACTCGGCGGACGTCCCGGCTCCCGGCTATTGTCGAACGGCGATGCGATTGCTCTGGTCCGCGACGGCCGGAAGGCCCGGCACATCGGCCCCTTGTTTGCGGATAGCCCGGATCGAGCACTCACAATGGTCCATGAGATCGTTCGATCCGAAACCGGACCCTTGTTGATCGACGCTGTCAACGAAGAAGAAGAATTTCTGCAAGGTTTGACTCACTCCGACTGGATCATCGAGCGGCCGTTTCAGCGCATGCGGTTCGGCAGTGCTCCCGCCCGGGCCGCCGAACCACCGTTCGCCGTCGCCGGCCCGGAATTTGGATAAAGGATTGCCGCCATGCATCACAGCCAGATGAAATCCGACGTGCGGCGTCTGATTGCCGATGGCACGGTACTCCCCGCGCATCCGCTGGCGCTCGACGCCGCTCGCGCGCTTGATACCGTCCATCAGCGCGCACTGACGCGCTACTACATCGACGCCGGCGCGGGAGGCCTCGCGGTCGGCGTCCACACCACGCAGTTCGCCATCCGCGACGTCGGCCTGTACAAACCCGTGCTTGAATTGGCCGCGGAGACGGCGGCTAACTGGACCAAGCGGCCGCTGGCAATGGTCGCAGGTCTCGCCGGCCCGACAAAGCAGGCTGTCGCCGAGGCGCAGACCGCGCTCGGCATCGGCTATCACGCGGGACTGCTCAGTCTCGGCGCGTTGAAATCCGCTTCCGAGGATGAAATCATTTCCCATTGCGAGGCGGTAGCGCGCGAAATTCCTCTAGTTGGGTTTTATCTGCAGCCGGCGGTCGGCGGCGTCGTCCTCAGCGCGGAGTACTGGCGGCGTTTTGCCTTGATCGACAACGTCATCGCCATCAAGATCGCACCTTTCAATCGCTACCGCACGCTCGACGTACTACGGGGCGTAGCCGCCGCGGGCGCGCTCGATCGCATTGCGCTCTATACCGGCAATGACGACCATATCCTGCTCGACCTCACGCTGCCGTTCGATTTGCGCGACCACGGCATTACCAAACGGATCTATTTTCGCGGCGGCCTGCTCGGCCACTGGTCGGTATGGACCGCGAGCGCCATCAAACAATTCGAGATGTGCCGCGTTGCGCGGGGGAAGGCGGCGGTGCCAGCCGATCTGCTCGCGCTGGATGCCCGCGTTACCGATTGCAACAGCGCATTCTTTGACGTCGCCAATAATTTTCACGGCTGCATCGCCGGCTGTCACGAGATCCTGCGGCGACAGGGATTGCTAAAGGGAATCTGGTGCCTCGATCCCGCCGAGGGCCTCAGCTCCGGCCAGATCCAAGAGATCGACCGCGTCTGCAATGAACACGCCGACCTCAGCGACGACGATTTTGTCGCCTCCAACCTTGAGAAATGGCTGGCATGAGCGAGGCGCCCGAGCCCTTCATCCGTCTGCGCAACGTCCGCAAGGTTTATTATTCGCGCAATCAGGACTTTCTTGCGGTTTCCGACGTTACCATGGACGTGCAGGAAGGCGAGCTGATCTCGCTGGTCGGCCCTTCAGGCTGCGGCAAAACCACGGTCCTGAAAATTCTAGCCGGACTTCACGAGGCCGACGGCGGCAGCATCCGGATCGGCAATGCGCGCACCCCGTTCGATCCGGCGCGCGACATCGGTATGGTTTTCCAGCAAGCACTACTGCTGAAATGGCGCACCATCCTCGATAACGTTCTGCTGCCGGCGGAAATCGTGGGCCTGCCGATGAAGGCGACGCGGGCGCGGGCGCGCGACTTGCTCAACCTCGTCGGACTCGCTGGCCATGAAGACAAATATCCACAACAGTTGTCCGGCGGCATGCAGCAGCGCACCGCGATTGCGCGGGCTTTCATTCACGATCCTAAGCTGATCTTGATGGACGAGCCCTTCGGCGCGCTGGACGCGCTGACACGGGAGCAGATGAATCTGGAAATGCTCAGGATTTGGCGTGAGAGCGGCAAGACAATCCTCTTCGTCACCCATAGTATCCAGGAGGCGGTGTTCCTCGCCTCGCATTGCGCCGTTCTTACCGCCAGCCCGGCGCGGATGGCAGAGTACTTCCCGATCGCTCTTCCGTTTCCACGCACTCTGCCTATCAAGACCACCGATGAATTCGGGGCCTACGCACGACGCATTTATGCAAGTCTAGGTCTCGGTCCGAGCGATTAACAGGCAGCTCGCCGGACCACGTAAACACTGTTCAGAGTTGGACAGGTTAAGCTGGCTAGCGCCAGCAGATTAGTACTCAGCCGAACGGCCGCTTTGCGCCAGAAGCGGCCGTTCACCCAGAGTTCTTATCAGTACGGTCAGACAATAAAAAAACAAAAGGCCACGCGGGCATTACACCGCATGGCCTTTGTGAGACTGTCCTCCTAGGCCCTACAGAGATTCCGGCGCATGGTGTGCGGGCCTGTCTAGAGTGTGATGGAATTACCCAAAGTTCAGTTCAGACGAACGAACACGCCTCAACCAACCCATCCGCTTCAAACAGCATCTTTAGCAACCTTCAGAGGTGACGCCTTGACCGACTTGCTGGCTGGCTTGGCCGCGAGCTCCATAGGCTCTTTCGTGAAAGGATTTACACCGCTGCGGGCTTCAGTAGCAGGCTTGTTCACAGGCGCTGTTAGCCCAGCAATAGCCTGTACGCCTCTGGCTAGACCCTATGTTTACAAAAGTGCCTGATTTTATTGGAGCGGGTGAAGGGAATCGAACCCTCGTATTCAGCTTGGAAGGGTTTCGGCGACTGAATACTATCAAGGGCCATTCGGAAAAATCGTACCAAAATCGCCTACTGTCACAAACACCTTTTTCGTGCCTTCCGAACGCCCCCTGGACCACCTCAAAACCACGCATCGGCGTCCGCAGAGAAACTCGCCGTTCTGATTAGCATGCGTTGGGCCGACGTCAGCACCCAAGGATGGGTCGGCCAAATTCCACAACGGATTTCTACTCCGTGGGTTGCGGGTTCGAGTCCTGCTGGGATCGCCACTCACGTTTTTGGCTCCAATGTTTTCAATTGGTTAGGTGGTGTTTTGGCAAACTGGATTTCCGGTTTGCCAATCCGTGTTCCCGAAATGATCTTCGCCCCGGCGCTCTCGGCCAGCTTGATGCGGTTGGCTTCCTCGATGTAGCGCTGCGCTTCGCCGATGGTTTTCCAACCAAACCACGCCATCAATTCCGGGGCAGTCGCGCCGTTCAACGCATGGTGGACCGCCGCCGCCTTGCGCAGGCCATGCGCTGAACAATGGTTAAGGTTGGCTTCATCGCACCACGTAAACTTGTTGCCGAAACCCGCAGCACTGAAGGGCTTGCCGTTCTCGGTGACCAAAAATGCAAGCTGGTCGGTCTTCGGGTGCAACTCCAGTTCAGCAATAAGGTCCGGCAACAGCGGAATGTCGAACTGCACGTTGGTCTTTTGCCGCCGCATTGACAGCGTGCCGCGCTTGACGTGCTGACGGCCCATCCGCACCACATCGGCGCGCGCATGACCGGTTTGCAGTAACAGTGCAAGCGCCAGTCGCGCCTTTGATCCTGGCGGGTGATACTCCCAATATTGCGCGATCTCGTCGGTAGTCCAAGTGTGGTGACCGCCCGTCGATTTCATCTTCGTCAACCTGACGAATTCAAGTGGATCAACCTTGAGCAGGCTATGCGACAGGCAGTGGTCGATAAAGCCGCGCATCGCTTTCTTGAAGTTGCGCTGCGCTGCCGGGCTCTTGCTGTCGATGATGTGTTGGAGCGCGGCTCCGTGCATCATGGCGACACGCTTGTCGCCATGATCGGCGCGGAATGCTTCCAGGATGGCGCGGCGCGCCATTTTCGTGCTGGCCGCAATGCCATTGCCAAATGTCGTTTGATAATAGCTGACCAACGCCGCGTTGACGCTGCCGCCTTCGGTACGGGAGGCGCCAAGTTCTGGCGCTCCCCACTCGCCTTCTAAAGCCCGCTGGCGCGCTTCCATGAATTCGGGCGACCAAGGCAAGCCGGGCAAGGGAACGCGCTTGCGGTCCGGCGCGCGAAGATAGAACCGCGCGTTGCCGTCATGGTCAACAAATTCATGAGTGTATTTTGGATTTTTTCGGCGTGGCATTGGTAACAATGTCCCACTCGTTGGCGTCCGGCTCGGCTTCAGCCTTGCCAGCGATGATAATGGTGATTCGGCCGTTGCGATCGACTTCAAATCGAGTAACCGCAAGGCCCGCCTTGCGCGCGCCGCGGATGGCCTTGGTCAAATCCGATTCTTTAAAAGCATGGAGCCCACGCGACATTTTCCAACTCCTTGCATCCGGGCAGCGCGTGGTTTATAATCTAACCGTTCGGTAAATGCAAGAAGTGCCCTAAAAATGGGGATAACTTTCCATTTTAGAAAACAAATTGCGGTGCGCACAAAGGCAAGGAGGGAGAGCGACAATGCCCCGAGCAACCATGACGGACGCCATGAAGGCTGAACGCTATCGGCTTGCGCAAGCGCAAAAGATTCTCGACTTATTCGAGGGCGCGCACGGTAGGCCAGCAAGCACCGTCGAAGAACTGAGCAAATGGGTAGCCTCGCCGGAAGGTAACGCGGCTCTTGCCGCCCATCATGGGCCGGACGGCAAGATCGATCCATATTCTTGATCGGCGAACAATTGCCAGACGTCATTGATTTTGAATCGGAGAAGGATAAGCGCTATGCAACCTGCCCGCCCCACCTCATGCCGGCGCCGATTGGGTCTCTTTTGCCGACATGATCAGAAATATCCGCGATTCCAGTTGGCCGGTCGATCTGGAGCTCGCTCGCATTTGGTATCAACCACAACCTCGAGCGCATCAGGCGGGGTCTATTGGATCCCAAAGCTCGAAGAGCTCGGTAAAGCTAATTTGGTTCTTCTGCTGTTGGGAGGCATCCTGCCCATCTGCAAGGTGATGATGACTTTCCCTCTCTTACCTCGGTCCGGCATCCGGTCTGGGACGAGCGCACGACAAATCCACCGTAGAAGCGGCGTCATGTTCACGTACGCAGCGCGTTGGCACGCGCAACCTCGACTGGTCCAAGGGCGGCAACGGGTTTAGAAGTCTCTGCCGATGCGGGGGTGGCATTCCTCGCTGCGGCATCACGCCGCGCGGCGGCAATAATGATCATCTATCGACTCCATGGCGAGAGGTAATTTCCCTCGCCGGCGTTGCAAGGTCATTCTCGTCGGGTGATTTAAAACGGACAGGAGCTACCATGAAAATTCGAGTCCGCAGCCTCGCGGTTGCGCTCGCAATTTGCTGTTCCTATCGCAGTCGCCGCCACTGCCAAATCGTCTGCTGCGCCGATCAATGGCACGGCGATCAACGCGGCGGTACCAGCCGTGACGACGGACGTGCGCTATCGGGTGCGGCGGGGTTATCCGTACTGGCGCTATCCCACCTATAATTCGTACTGGGGCTATCCGACCTATAATTCGTACTGGGGCTATCCGACCTATAATTCATATTCGAGCTATCCCACCTATTACTATCCCGGCTTCTCTTATGGCTGGTGGTGACGCCAAAGCTTGGCAGCGTGCGGCTTCCTAGAGCCGCCGCTAGCGTGATGGAAGTGGCCATGGAGCAAATGAGGATGCATGCTGAAATGAACAAGCCTGCAGAGCCCCAGCCGGTCAATCCACGGGATGTCGCATGGGCAATCTAGCGAACTGGCTTTACCTTATCGGATCGCTGTGCTTTGTTCTTGGTACAGTGATCAACATGCTTCCGGTTTGAGGAAGACCAACATGTATTCGAGAGATTTTAGCGTTCCTCGGTCATGCGCACGTCGCTCTTGGGTCAGAAACGGACGTATGGCCGGGCCGAAAGGCTGTCCGCTGCGCTTCCGAGAGCCGACATCGCATGTAAGGATTCGCAAACTAGAGGTTACGGAACAAGTCGACCAATGGCCGAACTGGCCTGCGTAGCGCAAGCCGCTGGCTTCTCCGCGGTTTATTGGCACGAAAGAGTTTCTTACGATTTCCTTTAGTCCTAAGCGTGATCATTGTTGACCGTAGAAGGTCGCAATCATGCAGGTGAGCAACCAAGCAGCTTCGGCGATATTCGGTCGGTTGGCCACAAGCGATCTACAGCGATGAACTTGCGTTTCGAATGGGATGCGGCCACTCGCCTGCTCCGTGATGCGTGGCGAGAGGTAAACGTCGGCCTCGGTCCTTCCACTCTATGATCCACCAGTAGTGGACACAGTTGGGGCAGACGATGAACGCTGCCGAGCCGGAGGATTTCAGACTGCAGTGTCTCGGTGCGCTGCGTCGGGGAATACGCCCGACACCCCGAGCAGGGCGCGCTTCTCGATGTCTGAACGAAAGACGGACGGGCCGCCGACGCGCACAGCGCTTTCAGGCAATGATACCCCATGCTCATCGAATGCATGTCCAACCGGAATTTCCAATTTCGCCGGCTGCGTCCGATCCTGAGATCCACTGGGCCGGCCGAGCACACGCGGTCGCCTCCACGGCGATTGAAACAGTGATTGATTCCGTTGCGGCGAGTCACCGTGCCGCGCGCAGGCAGCAAGGGACCCTCCATGAAATTATCGAGGACAGTCGGCCTGGCTGTAGCCGTCTCGCTGATCGCCGCCACCGTGGCGGCGCTCGCTCAGATCAGCGGAGTGGCTTCGACCGTCAGGCAGACTGAACGCCGCATGCGGCGACCCACGCTTGTGCTGCACGGAGGGGGACGCCTCGCACATGGATGATCACGCGATTATGCCGCGATAAAAAAGTGGACCGCGACTCCGATGACCAATGACCAAAGCGACGTCTATCCCTTCAATGCGGGCTACAACCCGACAGGCCCGCTAGGGGCGCTCGCGCTTCGACTGGGCGACGACCTCAACGATTACATTGCGCGGCCGCGCCACCTATGATCCCGATCTAAAAAAGGACGTTACCAATGAAAGGTGCAGGAAAGATTGGCGCGCTTATCGCGGTGCTCGTACTTGCGGGAGCAATCGCGAATCCCGGCTACGCACAGGACGCCGAGCACGGCAAAACCATCTTCAAACCTTGCGCAGCATGCCATTCGACGGATCATGCCAATCGCGTCGGGCCGGGCCTGGAAGGAATCATCGGCAGGAAGGCGGGTACGGTTCCCGGCTTCCCCTACAGTGACGCTATGAAGAAGTCCGTCATCGTCTGGGATGCGAAGATCCTTGATGCGTATTTGGAATCACCACAGAAGGTCGTTCCCGAAAACAGGATGCCCTACGCAGGGCTGAAGGACCCAACGGACCGGGCGGACCTCGTTGCCTATCTTGCTACGTTGAAGTAGCGGCTCGTTGAGCGAGGCATCAGGAAAGCGCGTGCGCAGACAATGCGAGCATTTCGACCGCCCTTACAGAATGGACTAAATGCCCGACTTGAGCGACGCAGAGACATTGCAGGACCCCCAGGGGTGTCGAGACCGGTCGCCGAGATTTCAGCGCCTTCCCTAGAAACGGAATTCGACGTCGACCTGTTTGTGATAGGGGGCGGGTTAGGAGGCATCCGCGCCGCGCGCTTGTATGGCGCGAGGGTAATGCTCGCGGAGGAGTACCGGCTAGGAGGGACGTGTGTCATCCGGGGCTGCGTGCCGAAGAAGCTGTTCGTCTACGCGAGCCGTTTCAGCGATACGTTCGACGAAGCTGCGGAATTCCCTCGTATCCTTTACGCAGCACTAGAAGTCGGCGAACTGCTCAAGAAGCAAGAGGTTTGATAGTGGAAATTCGGCTCGGTACCAGGCGAAGTGATTTGGCCCGCTGGCAAGCCAATCACGTCGCCGATCTTATTCGTAGCGTCGAGCCGGCCGCTGAGGTACGAATGGTCTTCCTTAGTTCGGTTGGCGATAAAGATCGACGGTCGGGGTTTCAGCAGATTGGCGGCATCGGAGCATTCACAAAGGAGAGCGAAGACAGACTTCTGCGCAACGAAGTTGACCTCGTCGTTCATTCCCTCAAAGATCTTCCGACAAAATTGCAGCCGGGCTTGGTATTGGCGGCCGTTCCCAAAAGAGGGGATCCTCGCGACGCGATTTGTGGCGTTACAGTAGATCAGCTACGACCGGGGCTGCGCGTTGGCACTGGATCAATTCGTCGCAAAGCTCAACTTCTCACTCTATGCAGTGGTCTGGATTTTCGACCTATTCGAGGGAACGTTTCTCCAAGGTTGCGTAAGGCAAAGAACCGGGAGGGAATAGACGTGACTCTTTTGGCAGCGGCCGGGTTGTCCCGGCTAGGATTGCTACATGAGGCCTCACAAATTTTAGACGCGCATGTTTTCCCGTATGCGGTTGGCCAAGGTGCTCTCGCGGCCGAAGCTCGCGAAGAGGATACGGCACTCATAGCGCTCCTTCAAAAAATTGAAGACCGGCAATCGCGCGCTGAAGTGGACGCAGAGCGCGCATTAATGAGAAGTCTCGATGCGGGTTGCAGCCTACCCGTCGGGGTCTCTTCCACATGGCACGCCGGGACATTGACACTTCGAGGACAGGTGACTCGACGTCGGTAACTTCTTGGACCTCAATCGCCTCAGGCCCAAGCCCGCGTCCCCCGGAAAGCTGGACTGCAGCAGAGGTTCGGCGACGTCTGGCAGTCGACGCGCAGCCCGTTCTCGCGTTACCCGCGCTTCCGCGCGGTCGGCGAGTACAACGGCTCGCGAAGCGCGACAGCGGCGAGGGACCGCACAAGGGTCGCGTCATTTCATCGACCTCGGACTGATCGCCGACGTCGAGGGGCAGAGGGTTCGCCTTTCTGCGAACGCGGCGGTGGCGGTGACGCTCGAGGAAAAGCAGTCGGGAAAGCCCGGCTGACGAAGGAAAGCCCGATGACCCTGACCACGCGCAATCATAGAAGAGCGCGAGGCTGCGACATAGAAAGCGGTTTCGCACCGCATGACGTACACAAGGGCTTGGGCCGATCGAGAAGGAAAAGGCCTTGGCGTCGAAGCTGGATCATTTACGCGCGATGACGACGGTGGTCGCCGACACGGGCGATCTTGGCGCGGTGGCGCGCGTCTAAAGCCGTATAGGGCTGATATGAGAGGTATCGTGCGCATGAGCATGGAGCACCCACAAGCTAACGGCGGTCGCAGCCGCATCAGCAAGAACAACGTGACTTTTGAGGGCTCGCTTGATCTCTGTCAGAAGCTCGTCGCCTCTAACAGCCAAATCCCAAGGCTCAACATCGTCCAGCGCCTTAACCGGCTGCGATGTGTCGGCATCAAGTCCCAACGCCTTGCGGCGATTCTTGGTTACGTTGTCGAGAGTGCTGACACGAATTCCTAGTTCTTTGGCGTGAAACTCCCGCACCAAATCGTAACCGATAGGGTCCATTCTCGCGAGACGATCAATCGTCGCGATTGTATTCGGGACGGCGAATAGGGCTACAGGCTCTTGTGAGCCGTGATCGTCTTTGGTATCGTCCATGTGACACTAAGTCCTTTTTTTTTTGGGTTTGGTGTTTCTGATGGTCTCAACAACACGGTCGATTAGGGCTACCCGGAGGAACAGCCGGGTAGCCCACGATGCCAACTAGGCAACCGAGTTGCGCCGAGCCCAACCTTCGGGATCGCTTTCCCAATCCAGAATTTCGGATTTCCGATAAGCGACCTTGCGCGCGGACAACTTTACGCGCCGCGGGAATCGTCCAGCCTTCTCTCGCCGCCAGCGCGTGACGTCAGAGAGGCGCGATATCTCATCAACTTCTCTCGGAAGAAAGAACGGGGACTCCAAGTCGTCTGCCATGACCGCCTCCACGCTTTGAGGCAGACGCGGCAGGGCGCCAACCAAAAGAATCAGATCCCCCCTGCTCGGGGATATCGGAAGTTCTTTTGATTTGCGCATCAGTGCGCGGAGGTGAGCTGCTCAAGCGTCGAAAGCGAATGCTGATGACCGACTCTTGCGATCAAGACGCGAGCGACACTAGTTATAGATTATGAAACCGCTCGTGGTCAACTGAGGCCAAGTGCAAGATGACGATGTGTCGTCGTCTATGGTCAGGTTGGCCGGCGGGCACACTCACTGCGACACCTCGCCGAACGCTTCAGGAACGCAGTTCGGGACTATTTCGGGATTGTTTGGACCCAGAGCGGACCCAATCATATAATGTTCTCGTTTCTCGCTTAGATGCTCATAAGCTAAGGCCATGATCTTATTTAGGTATTCTGGTCGTTGTAGTTGGATTCGAACAAACGACCTACAGTCGCTCGGACTGCATGTCAGCGTGTTCATCTCGATCAAGCTGGCGCGGCAGAAGGAGGAGGACCTCAACCGGTTTGCCAAGGCGATCTCGAAATGGGACGAGGTTCTGGAGTGCTATCTGATGACCGGAAACCGCGACTACCTGCTGCGCGTCGTCGTCGCCGACCTGTCGTCGTATGAAGCGTTTCTGAAAAACAAGCTGACGCGCCTCGACGGCATCGCCTCGATCGAATCGAGTTTTGCGCTCAGCCAAGTGAAATATTCAATTGCATTGCCGGTGTGAGACCATCCCATGAGCATCCGCAGAATTGTACCCAACATCAACTCGGCCAATCCCTCGGCTTCGAAACCGTTTTACGAAAAGGTTCTCGGGCTCGACCCGGCTATGGACATGGGTTGGATCATCACCTTCGCTTCGCCCTCCAATCCGACCGCTCAGGTTAGCGTGGTGGCATCCGACACCCGGACCGAGCCGCACGCGGATATCAGTGTCGAGGTGGCCGACGTGGACGCTTGTCACGCAGCCGCTCAACTGCAGGGGTATTCGATCGTATATCCCCTGACCGACGAACCGTGGGGCGTTCGCCGATTTTTTGTCAGGGACCCCAATGGGGTCATTGTCAATGTCGTGAGCCACGAGGCTGAGCCAGCGCGGCCGGCGTGAGAGGCCGTGCTCCCGGCGAACGCCGGGGACCTATGCCGCTGCCGGCGGCCGATCACGCGTTGGGAGACGGCTCGGCCTCCGCCGATAGCTGCGAGCGCCTGATGCGTTCGCGATGCGCGGTGTAGAGACCGCTGGCGACGATGAAGGCGGCGCCGGTCACGGTCCAGACGTCAGGCACCTCGCCGAAGACCACGAAGCCGAGGAGGCTGACCCAGACCAGCTGGGTGTAGGAAAACGGCGCGAGCACGGAGGCGTCGGCATAGCGAAAGGCGAGCACGACAATCCACTGTCCCGCCGTCGACGCCACGCCGATCAAGACTCCGAACAGGATATCGTGCCAGCTCGGCGCGACCCAGACGAACGGCACCAGCGCAGAGATGACGCAAACGCCGACGATCGACGACCAGGTCATGGTGGTGATGGCGTGTTCCCTGCCGCTCATCATCCGCGTCATGATCAAGGTGCAGGCCCAGGCCAGCGCGGAGACGATCGGGAAAAACGCGGCGGGATGAAATGCGCTCGAGCCCGGCCGCAGGATGATCAGCACGCCGATCAAGCCGGCCGCGGTGGCAAGCCAGCGGCGCACACCGACATTCTCGCCGAGAAAAACAATCGACAGCGCGGTGACGAACAACGGCGCGACGAAACCGGTGGCGGATGCTTCCGCAATCGGCAGGAACCGCAAGCCGGAGATGAAGAACAGCGACGACAACAACAGCGCGACGCCGCGCATCGCCTGCAGACCGGGACGCCCGGTTCGCAACGCGAACAGCGGCGAACCCGGCAGCATCGCCGGAACCATGATCAGCGCGAACACCAGAAACCTGATCCCGGCGATCTCGATCGACGGCAGTGTCGCCGAGAGATATTTTGCTGTTACATCGGAGACCCCGAGGAACACGGTCGATGCCAGGATCAGCGCGATGCCGCGGAACGGCCGGTCGGCCCGCGCCGGCGCGGCACGGGCGGTCGACTTCCTCTCGGGCAGAGGCAATGAAGCGCGGTCCAGCCTGGTGGCTGCGGCGGGGGGCGGGGTCACGGGTGAACTCGGGCGCAGAAATTATCGAATCGGGTGAGCCTCTAAAAACGACAATTGTCCGCCCGCGACAATGCCCGAAAACAGGAAGCCGATATGCGCGATTGCGCGCGACGCTCCGCCGCAGTCGGCGCGGTAGCTCATCGTCGCCGGCGCGGCCACTTGGCGTTGCCGGCGCGG
>WNFR01004017.1_pt1 | contig 26824 bp, 22 predicted proteins | sample 5400221 | NCBI WGS metagenome assembly WNFR01 (sample SAMN13153357, study PRJNA577476) | soil metagenome | isolation source: 40 cm soil under Madrone tree | place: USA:California | collected 2016-06-14
CCGAACCGGTGAAAAATGGCTCGGACGCGGCCGGCACCTGGCAGGTGAAACTTGCGGGAGATACCGGCGCCGCGACGGGCGCCTTGAAGCTGGTCCGCGATGGGAACAAATTGAGCGGCACGGTGTCCGGCGATATGGGCTGGCGCAACGGCTACGTGGAGCTCACTTTTCCCTGCACGTGGATGGATGACAAGTCTCAGTCGACGGCGCATCTTGCGGGGTGGGTCGACGGCGCTTCGGCCGAAGGACGCATGGAAATAGCGGGGCGCGCCGATGGAACCTGGACCGCGGCGAAGCAGTAGCGGCGCTACGAGAGAATCCAACCATCGGCTGTTTTGACGTCCGCCCTTCCCGCACCGTCTTTTCGAACGGAGCAGGCCGACTTTTTCTTCCGCTTGCGCTCCTGCGAATGCGTCGGCCTGGGGATGTGAGAAATCTCTCTTCGCTTTGCTTTCATCGTGCGCCGGCATGCCGACGCTTCGGTTAGAGCGTGCGGCTTTTCACGTTTCCTCTCGACCTGCTGCAAAATTGCCGCGTCCCACGGCATTGCACCGCACTCTTGCGCACTCTTTTGCATTTTCTTGCACTCACGAAAAGCTCAACCCTTTTCCTTTCAAACATTTCCGCACTCTTTGCCCAAACACACCTGGGGGTGGGTACCCCCTTCTCTTCAATTTGGCCAAGAGTCATCGCATCCAAGGTAGAATGATGCTATGGCCGTGAGACTTATCGCTCTGGACATTGATGGCACGCTGCTGGACAGCCACTGGCAGCTTCCAGAAGCCAACCGCGCGGCCATCGCGGAAGCGTCGCGCCGGGGCATCGAGATGGCCCTTGTCACCGGGCGGCGCTACGACTTTGCCATGACCGTGGCTTACCAGCTCGATTCCACGCTGACCATGATCGTGAGCAACGGCGCACTCATTCGCTCGAAAGAAGGCCACACGCATTTGCGGCACCTTTTGCCAAAGCAAACGGCGGGGCAGGTTTTGCATCTCACCGCCGAGTGGCGCGAAGGCGCGGCAGTGATCTTTGACCGGCAGCGCGAGAATCAGTTGATGCTCGAATCGCTGGACCCGGACGATTCCCTGCGCTATGGCTACTACTCGCGCAACCTGGAATTCATCGGGTTAGCCCAGCCATTGGAGAGTTGCCTGACGGAGGATCCCATTCAGGTGATGCTGAGCGGGCGAATTGAGCCGATGCGCGAAGCCGAAGCGCGTTTGCGGAGTGCAGCCTTCGCCGCGGAGTTCCGCCTTGCGGTAACTTCCTACGCGCACAAGGATTTCGCGATGATTGACGTCATCCCTCCGGGCTGTTCTAAGGGATCATCGCTGGCGGAATGGGCTGCGCTGCGCGGAATCGCCCGCGAAGAAATTCTGGCCATCGGCGACAATCACAATGATGTGGAGATGCTCTCTTTTGCAGGCATTCCCGTAGTCATGGGCAACAGCGTGCCGGCATTGAAAACGTACGGCTGGCATGAAACCGGCACGAACGACGAGAGCGGCGTGGCTTCGGCGATTGAACGATTCGCGTTGCGGGAGGCTGCATCTTGCGCTTGACGCGAACTTCGCTCCTGCTTCCGTTGCTCTTGCTGGCCGCACCGGCGTTGCGCGCGGAGTACGTCGTGCTTCGCAGCGGCCTGCGCGTGAAGGTGACGGGCTACCAGCTCGTGGGAGACAAGTATCGTCTGCAAATGACCGGAGGCAAGTTGGAGATCGCCGCGGAAGAGGTCGTGGCGATCGAGCCGGAAGACAGTTTTGGGCCGCCGGCGACTGTGCAAGTTGCTCCACAGCCGTTCTACCGCGATTTAGTGGAAGCCGCGGCAAAACGCTACAACATGGACGCTGATCTGATCACCAGCGTTATCGCCGTGGAGTCCAATTTCGATCCCAAAGCGGTCTCGCGAAAAAATGCGCGCGGGCTGATGCAGCTCTTGCCGGAAACCGCGGCGCAACTCGGCGTAAAGAATATCGACGACCCGGCGGAAAACATCGACGGGGGCACACGCTATTTGCGCTTCTTGCTGGAGAAATACAACAACGATCTGTCGCTGGCCCTCGCCGCTTACAACGCTGGACCAGACAAGGTCCAGCTTTACGGCACCGTTCCGCCCTATTCGGAAACGATTTCCTACGTCCGCCGCGTCAAGCGCGGCTATGACAAGGGCAAATCGAAACCTCCCGCAAAAACCCCGGCTCCGCCGGGAACCGGCGCCCTAGCTGCCGCGCCGCTAACTCGCCCAAGCCAGTCTCCCTAGAAACTCCCGTCTCTAGCTCCGCGCACGAGAGGAATGTTCCTTCTTTGAAAACCATTGCTGTTGATGCGAATTTTGGGGCGGTTGTTCTGTTCTCAAAAACTACTGCTGCGGTGGATTCTGAGGAGGCGGCTGAGGTGGCTGTTGAGGATTCTGCGGCGGCGTGGTGGGATTCTGTCCCGGTTGCTGGCCGGAAGGCTGACCCAATCCCGTTCCCGTCTGCAGGCCCGGCTGTCCCACTCCGAAATTGTCCTTCGAGGGATCCCAGATAAATTCGAAGAGGCGATAGTTTTTTGCTTTGTCGTAAATCATGATGGAAGACTTGTTGACCTTGCTCCCAATTCCGATAATGTTGCCACCGACAATCGTCGGCGCGTCACCGGTTGGAATTGCTTGGGATCCTGCGTCACCCTGATCCGCGCTTACGCCAGGTCCAGTTGTTGCTGGTGGATTTGTGCCGAAGCCTGATCCGGAAGGCGGCGTTCCGCTCTGTCCCGGCTGACCTGGTGCGTTGGGCTGGCCAGTTGCGCCAGGCTGAGCAGGCGTCCCGAATTGTCCTGGACTGCCGGGGCCATTCAAAGCATTCGCCGGGGTGCCAATTCCGCCAGCTTGGGGAAGTTGGAGATTTTGGTGAGGTTTGAGACTTCCGATCAACTGACCGGCGGCTCCCACATAGATAAGTCTCCAGGAACCATCTTCCTTGTTCATGGGATCTTTGTAGGCCTGGCGCATGAAGCGAAGGGAACCGACTTTTGGTTTGGTGAGGTCGTCGAGAGAAGTTGGAAACCGGCCCATTTTCCGGTAGTAGAGTTTGACGCCGCGGGTGTATTGCTTGCCGCGCCAGATCATTTCTTTTTCTTTTTCACGGCGGCCTTCGGTCTGGATATTCGGTGCAACCACCATCGTGGAAATGAGCAAAAGAGTGACGAGGAAAACGACCACAAGCAAAGCATAGCCGCGCTCGGCGCGCTTCCCCAAATTTCGCTGGCCTGCGGCGTTCATTGCGGCGCCGCCTGTTCCTCGACGAGAGGGGCCGTGCCACGAAGTCCGGTGGACACTTCCTCGTATTCGAGACTGGTGTTGCCAATTCTGAGAATGCGGAAACGGCTCAGCAGGAGTTCGCCTTCTTTGAGGACGTAGACGTCCCCTTCCGCGCCACTGAGGAATGCGACTTTGGCTGTACCGTTAGGAATCGTGCCGAAACCGAAGAACTTCGCGGGCAGCGGCGCCACCGTCGGAATAACGGGTGGCGGCGGAACATCCGGAACTTTAGGATCTGGAACTTGGATTTTGGGTTTCGACGGAGGTGGAAGTTCTCGGCTGAAAATGTTGCGGCCACTACTCTTGTATTCGGTCTTGCGCGCCTTTTCGACCCCGTCCTTATGGAGCTGCGGATTATCTACGCCAATGGGCTGATAATTCTGAGTTGCGGGCCGGGCATCAGCGGTCACAACCGGCTTGCTATTGTTGAAATACAAGAACCAGATGAAGCCGGCAATCAGCAAGAGGACCACGAGCGCGACGAGTTGTTTCTTTTGATTCATGCCGCAGTCCTGAAGTAGGTCTTAAGGTGCAGCGCGACCTTGATGACATTTCCGGACGACTGATTGGTGCTATCGGAAGCCAAAGTCAAGGAGTCCACGGCATACAGATTGTCGGAACGCTGCAGGCCGTTTAGAAACCCAATTACGCTCTTATAGTCTCCGTCGACGGTGGCATCGATGGCAACTTCCGTCATGCCACGGCCGGGAATGTCTGTCGGCTTGAAAGAGAGGTCCGCTAGCCGCGTTCCGGTTTTCCTGGCAATGGTGCCGAGTTCGGATCTGACGGCGGAATAGCCTGTACTTGCCGGAAAGAGCGAATGTTCAAAGCGATCACAATCTTTCTGGATGGCGGGAATATTATCGCGAATGGCCTGGGCGCGCTTGATATCCGCTCTCAAGAGGTCTTGCGGCCTAATTTCCTGCCGGACGGTGCGGGGTGCGGAGGAGAGTTCCCAGCGGCTGTAAGCGGCCAAGGCGACATCCGCGAGGACCAGAAGAGTCACGCTGCCGAGAATGATCCGCTTCCGCACTGTGAAATCGCGCCGCATCAGCTCCTCGAATAAACGGTAGTCAGTTGGACGACCTTCTGATCGGCACTCTGATTGGCACCTTGATTGCCAGAAGAATTGGGCGTCCCGACATGCTGAATCCGAACATCGGTGAAGGCCTTTGATTCTTCGAGGGCATGTTCGAATTTCAGCTCCGCTTCGTCGTTGACGGTGCCCACCGTCAATTTCAGTTCAACGCGTCCAGACACCTGCTTGGGCTCGATGCTGATGACCCGCACGCCTCCCGGCAGGATGCGCTCCAAATCCATGAACATCAGGGTCCAATTGAAGCCGCGGGCGTCGAGGACGGTATTGATGAAGGCGGCGCGATCGTGTAACTCTGCGACGTCCTTCTGACCAAAGTAACGCTCCAGATCTTTGCGCTCCAACTCGAGCTTGGCCATCTCCAGACGCATTTTTTCCGTTCGGGCGCGCAGCTCAGCATGGGCTTCCCGAGCGGAATACACATACCACCCGAGTCCGAGAAAAGCGGCAACAGCGAAGAAAGCCACGAGACCTGAGCCCACCAGGAATCGCCGGTGGGTTTGCAACGCCTTAGTCGCTAAATTGAGCCGAACTTTCATTCCTACTCTTGCCTCAATTCGAATTGCCGCCTGCTAGCCCCGTTGCAGCATCCAACCGATTAAACCTTCCAAGTCGCGATCCGCCAGCGGGCGGGCATCATCGTTGAGCCGTCCATCGGAGACCGCAGAACTGAGCAGCGAACGCACATCGCAATGAAATTCTTCTTCGAGAGGCCGGACAAACTCCGGCAGACGCGACCCAAGCCCGGCGACGCGGACGGATCCAATCGTTTCATGCCAGATATCCTGATAGTAAGCAGCCACAGGGAAAATTTCTTCGAACAGCATTTGCGGGGTGAGTTTTGCGCCTTGGGCCGGGAGTTCCGTGCAGCGATAGCCACACAAGACGCCGCGGCGCACAATTGCAGTGGTCAGCGTGGATCCGGAGATGCGTGCAAGAAGCGTGGGCTTTTCATCTTCAAGCAGCGAAATAGCAGAAAGCGACGAACTCAGCACCACGCCCGGATATAGACCAAGGCCTTCGACGAGAGACTCGTACTCACGGATGATGCGAAGGCGGGCAAGGGCGGTGACAACGTCAATGCCCGATTCACGCGGCGCTTGACGCATGTAAGATAAGACCGTCTCGTCGGCCTCGAAGGGCACGCTTTTCTTCAGCTTCCATCGCAACATGGGCTCGGCTTCGGCCGCCGAGCGCGGGAATTCTTCAAAGTGCTGCACGAAAACACGGATGACGGTATCCGGAAGGATCATGGCAACGTCTTCGTCCCCGGCGCGCAATCGCTCGCAGACATTAGCGACAGCGGTTTTGACGACGGCGCTGTTCACGATGTTGGTTTCGACGGCTGAAGGAACCAGCGCGCCAGCGGGCAGCGATTCCACGGCATACCCATCGAGTCCACCCGCACGGCTCCAGCGAGCCGCGGCAACGCGGTCCGGGCCAACTTCGACGGCCAAGGCCGTGTTGGGCAAGGCATCGAGCCAGAGGGCCATGCGGCGCGCTAACTCGAATTTGTAAATTCCCTGCCGGAATGCGGTCGTACTACTCAACGAAAGTCACCTTGTTAATTTCCTTCACGGTGGTAATGCCCGCGCGAATTTTCGCCAGGCCGCTTTCGCGCAAAGCGATCATGCCTTCTTCGCAAGCGACGCGCTTGATCTCCGAAGTGGGGCGACGATCGACAATCATTTCGCGGATGCGGTCGGTCAAATCGAGCAACTCACAAATCGCCGTGCGGCCGTGATAACCAGTGCCCGAACACTCGAGGCAACCAGCGCCTTCGGCAAATGTGACGTTTTCCCACACGGCCGGGTCGAGGCCGGCCTCCTTCAATTCTGCGGGAGAATATGTTTTGGGTTTCTTGCAATTCGCACAGGTCACGCGAACGAGACGTTGCGCCATGATGCAGTTTAAAGCGGAGACAAAGTTGTAGGGCTCGACGCCCATATTGATAAAGCGGCCGATGACGTCGGTCACGTTGTTGGCATGAACGGTGGTGAAAACCAGGTGGCCGGTAAGCGCGGACTGGATAGCGATTTGCGCGGTTTCCTGGTCGCGGATTTCGCCGACCATGATCTTGTCGGGATCGTGACGCAGAATGGAACGCAAGCCGCGCGCGAAGGTGAGACCCTTTTTCTCGTTGACGGGGATCTGGGTGATTCCACGAAGCTGATATTCGACGGGATCTTCGATGGTGACGATTTTGTCTTCGTCGCTCTTGATCTCGTTAATGGCGGCGTAGAGAGTGGTGGTCTTGCCGGAACCCGTGGGCCCGGTAACCAGGACCATGCCGTAGGGCTCGCGGATATAGCGACGGAAACGGCGGGTTTCTTCCGCGGAAAAGCCGACAACATCCAGAGTGAGGCTGGAGAATTTTTCCGAAAGAGTTTCCTTGTCGAGGACGCGAAGAACCGCATCTTCGCCGTGACTAGCGGGCATGATGGAGACGCGCAGATCGATGTAGCGCCCCTTGTATTTCACGCGGAAGCGACCGTCCTGGGGCACGCGCCGTTCGGCAATGTCCAGATCGCTGAGCACTTTGATGCGCGAGAGCACCGTGGAATGCCATTCCTTGGCGATGGGCTGCATGGCATGCTGCAAAACGCCATCGATGCGGTATTTGACGGCGACTTCCGAGTCCCGTGCTTCGATGTGGATGTCACTGGCGCGGCGCTCGAGCGCGGTAAAGATTATAGTTTCGACGAGACGGACCACCGGGCTGGCGGTGCTATCGCGAGTCAAACGGTCGCCGGAAATGGTCTCCTCGCCTTCCTCTTCTTCCTTGGAAGTTTGAAGAGTGAAAGCTTCGGTGGCTTGTTCGAGGACGCGCTGCGATTGCTCCGTGCGTTTGAGGATGTCGCCAATCTGGCGGGCGGTAGCGACGCGAATCAAAAGTTTTTTACCGAGCAGTAGCGGGAGCTCATCACTCATCTGCACCTGACCGGGATCGGCGGCGGCAATGGCCAAAACATTGTTGCGCACTTCAAGCGGGACGAAGTTGTAGCGGAACATCAGATCCGCGGGGATGGTACGAAAAAGCTCCGCGTCGATGCGCTGTTCCCGAAGATCGATGAAGGCGAAACGGTACCTTTCCGCAAGTTTGCGCGCAAATTCGCGTTCGTTCTGTTCGTCACCGTCGCCGGGAAGCCCGGGGCCTGGAGGAAGTTGTTCCGTGGTAGCCATGAGTCCTTACTTTGCCCCGGCCATGGAAAAAGAAAAGATGGGCAAATAGAGCGAAATCAGAATAAACGCGATTAACAATCCCATAAAGACCAAAAGAAGGGGCTCGATAAGGGAAACGAGAGCCGTCAAGCGCAAGTTGACCTCTTCTTCATAAAACTCGGCAACGCTGTTCAGCATGGGAGACAACGCCCCGCTGGATTCGCCAACCTCAATCATGTCCAAGGCCAATTCCGGCACGATATCTTTGGAGGCTAAAGCCCCGTGCAGGGATTCCCCTTCGCGCACCATCTGGGTTGCCTGATCGACCGTGGAGCGCAGCAATTTGCTGGTGATGGCGTCGCTGGCGGTCTGGAGCCCAGCCACAAGAGGGGTGCCACCCGTCAGTAGAGTCGAAAGCGTGCGTGAGAATTGCGCGACTTGAAATTTCAGGAGCGTGTCACCAATCACCGGCAGGCGGAACTTGAAACGATCGAAGGCCGCGCCGCCTTCGTCGCTGCGAGACCAGAGAAAAACTCCGGCTGCAGTCACGGCCAACAGCACCACCATTCCAAACACCGCGTAGCGGTAGTCTACGGTTATGGCAATCAGCAATCGCGTGGGCGCGGGGAGTTCCACATTCATGTCGCGATAGAGGAGAGCAAACTTTGGAATAACTGCCGTAACCAAGTAGGTGACGATAATGACCGCAACACTGATCAACAAGGCTGGGTAGGCCAGTGAAGCGATAATTTTTTTGCGGACGCCGGTGCTGACGCGCTGGTAGGCGATGTAATAATCCAGCACACCCGGCAAATTGCCGCTTTTCTCTCCCGCAAGGATGGCCGTTGAATAGACTTTGGAAAATACACCTGCTTCGGCAACGGCCTCGGAAAGCGATTTCCCTTCCCGGACGCGGTCTCGAACCTGGCTGATGACCGGGCGGAGTTTGGGAGAGCTGGCGCGTGTGGCGAGAAGGTCCAGCGATTTCAGAATCGGTAAGCCCGCTTTAATGAGCGTGTTGAATTGCTGGTTGAGAATGAGGAATTCGGAACCGCCAATCTGGCGCCCACTCTTCTGGCGAACCAGAGCGGCCAGACGACCGCCGCGGGATTCCACTGAATAGACGTACAGCCCCCGGTCCACGAGCTTCTGGCGCGCTTCCTCCAGCGAACTCGCGGGTTCGACGTGCGAAAAGACACGCCCGTCGGCGTCGGCAACGCGGCAGTGGAATTGACCCATACCCCCTCAGTTTACCTCATCTAGTTGATATGCGGGGAAGGCCCGCGAGGTTGGCTGTTCTTGGCAGGAAAGGGGCTGGAACATCCGCGGGCTTAAGGGTTTACCCCGCTATTGCCTGCGGGTAATTCCCCATTCACGATAGCCACGCCGGAAGGGGCGCGGAAATGGAAAAGCGAGTCGTCGACGGGAGGATCGAGGAGCCAATTTGCGAAATGGAATTCAACGGCTACACCGCCTGCTTCCCGCACCAGCACCCGGACGAGTTCGCCGGAATCCTCGACGATCTCGAAGAAGACGGCCTCGCCTGCATCGGCTGACTGTGGGGAAACATCCTGCGAACCTTGCTTCCGAGCGTCGGACCCCGCGCCGCGAACCTTGCAAAAGAGTACGACGTGGTCCGGCGATTCCGGCTTCTCATCAATGGCAGGCTCAATTCGGGCGCAGACGCGCGACACCTTCATCTCCCCTGCAAGCAGGGCCAGCGGAGTCCGCCAATCCGTGCTTTGTTTCGCGGGAACACGAGTGACAGTGTGGTCCGCCGGAACGTAAAACCAGGCCGATTTGCCATCGACGAGGAAGAGATTTTTTTCAGGCGATTGGTATTCCCAGCGCATTTTGCCTGGACGGCGGAAATAGGCAATGCCCGCTTCCGTGCGCACGACACGCCCGTTCTCGGTGTAGCGCTCGAGGAACGTGGCTTGCAGCGTGCGCGCCGAGCGATACCTGGCCTCCAACCTGGTGACTACGCTCTGAGTGACAGTAGTACTGGGTTGGGAAAATGAAAAGAGCAGCAAGGAAGCGATCAATCGAAGCATACGGGCAGTGTAGCAAGAACGATACGCGCAAAATCAACTCTGAAGCTTATATTGGGTTCGCGGGGACGAAACCTGCGGGCGAAAAAAAAGCACGGGATTTGACTCCCGTGCTCTTCTTGGATTCGGCCCTGGGACAGGGCCTTAAGCCGCTCGTTTATTGCAACGCGAGGCTGGCCGCAGTGCAACCTGCACCAGTCGGGTCATGACGAACCACACCGGATTGATCCGAGCAGAACATGTTCTGACCGCTCGTACCAAGGCTAACTGGAGTCGCTGTCACGTTGTAGGTAACCAGCGGGGGGCCGACAACTGCGCCAGCCGCCATGCCGAAGGTATACCCGCTCTTCACGAACGCCGGTACGGCGTTACCGGAGAGAAGTTCGTCGACCAGGCAAGCTTGCGCTACCGTACTGAGAGCCGGAGGAGCGCATGCCGCTGCGGGTCCACCAAGCGCACCCAAAGTAGCGGAGTAGCCGACTTGAGGAAACAAAGTCGAGTAGCTAACCTGAGCGGTGTTGACCGTGCGAATCGCACCAGCCGCTGAGGATTCATTCGCCGCCATCTTGGCTTTGAGCAAATTCGGAATTGCGATGGCCGCGATGATCAGAATGATCGCCACGACGATCAGCAATTCGATAAGTGAAAAGCCCTTCTGTTTCTTCATGCTTTCTCCTTGAGAAATTTATAGTGCCAGAGCACACTCTTGGAGGAGCAAGAGTGATACCAATCAGAGGCTACACCCATCAGAGACTGTAATCTCTTCAACTGTATGATAATAAAATATTTATGAAGATGGTAGGCAGGTGCGGTTGGTACGTAACATTCGGTTAGGGTGCCAATATCCCTTCAAACTGACATTTTCTGTCATGGGTTGATTGACGAGAAATGTCTCCCCTGGCGACAGTTTCACACAGGGTCGGCTAGCCTATCCGACGCTTATGTTACTGCACCGCAGGACTGGCAGCGTTGCAACCTGCGCCGGTGATGCTATGACGAATCACGCCGGACTGGTCTGAGCAGAACATATTGGTACCGCTCGTACCAAGGCTAACCGGAGTCGCCGTCACGTTGTAGGTAACCAGCGGGGGACCGACAACCGCGCCAGCTGCCATGCCAAAGGTATACCCGCTCTTGACGAAAGGCACGGGGCCAAAACCGGAGAGAAGTTCGTCGATAATACAGGCTTGTGCGACGGTACTGAGCGTAGGAGGAGGGCACGCGGCAACTGGGCCACCTAGCGCGCCCAAAGTCGAGGAGTAACCGATTTGCGGAAACATCGTCGAGTAACTAACCTGAGCTGTGTTGATAACGCGAACCGCGGCAGTCGCCGAAGACTCATTCGCCGCCATCTTCGCCCTGAAGAGATTCGGAATAGCGATGGCCGCCACGATCAGAATGATGGCCACGACGATCAGTAATTCAATAAGAGAGAAACCCTTTGGCTTCTTCATGCTTTATCCTTAAGAACGCTATCCAACCAGAACCTTAAATAGGCAAGTGCAGTGCCATTCACTAATCCGACGTGGAAACCTATCCTGAAAAAAAGAGAGCACGGGATTTGACTCCCGTGCTCTTCTTCCTGGATTCGGCCAGGGCCTTAAGACTGATGGTTTGTCCTACTGGAGAGCAAGGCTGGCAGCGTTGCAACCTGCGCCAGTCGGGCTATGACGAACCACACCGGATTGATCCGAGCAGAACATGTTCTGACCGCTCGTACCAAGGCTAACCGGAGTCGCCGTCACGTTGTAGGTAACCAGCGGGGGGCCGACAACTGCGCCAGCCGCCATGCCGAAGGTATACCCGCTCTTCACGAACGCCGGTACGGCGTTACCAGAGAGAAGTTCGTCGACCAGGCAAGCTTGCGCGATCGTGCTGAGGGCCGGAGGAGCGCATGCCGCTGCGGGTCCACCAAGTGCACCCAAAGTAGCGGCGTAGCCGACTTGAGGAAACAAAGTCGAATAGCTAACCTGCGCGGTGTTGACGGTGCGAATCGCACCAGCCGCTGAGGACTCATTCGCCGCCATCTTAGCCTTGAGCAAATTCGGAATTGCGATGGCCGCGATGATCAGAATGATCGCCACGACGATCAGCAATTCGATAAGTGAGAAACCCTTCTGTTTCTTCATTCTATCTCCTTGAGAATTCTTATGGTGCCAGAGCACGCCGGACTAATGTGCAAGCGGCAGGCCAATCTCGTATGACATACAAGCACTTAGGCGACGGCTGACCGTTTGGAGCCACTTGCCTGTTGTCCCAAAACAGGCCGTGACCTTTTCCGTCGACATTTTTTGTCCATAACAAAGGGCGCAATCCGTCACACTGATCTATAGTCCTACGAAAACAGAACTGGCAGAACTAGTGTGTTATTTCTCTCAGAGGTTATGTTTTTTTGCGTAATGACGGAAGGAACGGTAACTGATTTTGAGAAGTTCGGAAGCGCGAGTACGAACTCCGCCCGCCTTCGACAATGCGGCTTGCAAATACAGTCGTTCAGCATTGGCGATTTCCTTTTCAAAATCGAGTCCTTCGGCTGGAAAAGCCGCCAAAGGTGCCCCTGACGCTGTGGAGTTCCCGGAGTAGCCTGCAATCCGATCCGGTAACACTCGCAAGGAAATCTCGCTGCCAGACTCGAGGGCGACGGCACGCTCCATGGTGTTTTCGAGTTCGCGTACGTTTCCCGGCCAATCATAGGATTCAAGATGCGTCATCGCTTCCGGCGAGATACCCTCGGTGGGTTTTTCCATCGTTTTTCGGAAGCCCTCCAAAAAGTGCCGCGCCAGAAGCGGGATGTCCTCGCGCCGATCACGCAAAGGCGGCACCAGGATAGGGATCACGCTGAGACGGTAATAGAGGTCCTCGCGGAATCGGCCTTCTGCAATCTCTTTTTCAAAATCCTTGTTTGTGGCCGCGATGATGCGGACGTCCACATCCGCTTCTTCAGTACTGCCGATGGGGCGAACTTTACCTTCTTGAAGGACGCGATAGAGCTTCACTTGCATGGTGAGGCTCATGTTTCCGATCTCGTCCATAAAGAGTGTGCCACCATGGGCTGCCTGGAAGAGGCCCTGGCGATTCTCATTGGCGCCCGTGAAAGCTCCCTTCATGTAACCGAAAAGTTCGGACTCCAGAAGGGTTTCCGGGAACGCACCACAGTTGATGGTGATAAACGGGGCCTGCGCTCGGCTGCTGTTTTCATGAATAGCGCGGGCGACGAGTTCTTTACCAGTGCCGCTCTCCCCGGTAATAAGAACGCGGCTGGTTTGAGGAGCAACCGTTTGGATCATGTCGAAAATGGCGCGCATCTTGGGACTTTGTCCGACAATATTGTCCAGACCGGTGAGCCGCCGAATTTCACGGCGCAGATATCGAGCTTCCTTCTTCCATTTCAAGTTCTCGGCGACTTCATGCACGGCGAGGCGCAACTGATCGACCAGGGAGTCGCCCTTAACAACGTAGCGGTCGGCGCCGGAATTAAGCGCCGCGATGGCAGTATCCAGAGCGGGCAGAGCGGTCATCAACAAGAAAAATGAACCGGGGGCGATTTCCTTGGCGAATTTCAGCAGATCTACTCCGCTCTCCCCAGGCATGCGGATATCTGAAATGATGATGTCGAAGATCTGCGATTCGAGCTTGCGCCTGGCCGCTTCCGCACTGTGCACAACTTCGACCCGATAACCCTCCTTGCGAAAGGTGATCTCCAAAAGTTCGCCGATCGATTTCTCATCGTCGACGACGAGAATATTCGGCATCTCGCGTCCAGTTTCCTTGATTGCAGCTTTTGTGCCCTGCATAGCGCCTCACGCAACTCGCGGGAGTTCGACGATAAACTCGGCGCCGCGATCTTTTTCCGATATCACGCTAATCTTTCCACTGTGGGCCTGCACAATCTGATAGACAATGGACAAACCCAAGCCGGTGCCGCCCTTGAAACCCGACTGCAATGGCTCGAAAATTTTGGCCCTTTGTTTTGGATCGAGGCCGATACCCGTGTCTTGAAAAGCGATGCGCAGCCAGAACGGACGCTGTTCCATTTTAACAGTCAGCGTGCCGCCATCGGGCATTGCCCGGAGCGCGTTGTCGCACAAATTCCAGAAGACCTGCTTGATTTTGTTGGGATCCACGCGCGCTTGTAATTCCTGGCCATTGAATGCGCGCACGATTTGGTACTTGGAACCAATGTCGGGTTTCTTTTCCATCAGCATCAGGGTTTCATCCAGGAGGCCGCGAACGTCGGCTTGGTGAAACTCGTAGGTCTTCTCACGAGAATAGTTGAGAAAGTCGGTGATGATATTGTTGAGCCGCTCGGATTCCCTGCTCACAATGTTGACAAGGCGCTTCTCGTCTTCTTCGAGCGGCACGAGACGCGCCAGTTCCTTGACAGCGCCTGCCATGGCCGTCAAAGGCTGCCGAATTTCATGGGCGATGGCCGCAGACAGACGTCCCAAGGCAGCCATGCGCTCCTTGGTGGCTACTTCCTGCTCCAGCCGGCGAAGGTCCGTCAGATCCTGGAAATTGAAAACGTAACCGTCGCGTTCAGAGTCGCGGGAACGCAGGGGCGAAATACTGATGCCGAGGTAGCGAATATCTCCGGAAGGCGTGCGGAAGTCAATTTCCTTGCGGAGCGAAAGCCTCTCGCTACTTGCGTATTGACCGGGGAGCCAGAAATCTTCGTTGAGGTCCTGGAGCATCTTGCCGCGGACGTCAGCAAAGCGAAGTCCGAGAATTTCCTCGCCAGTGCGGTTCAGCAGCAGAATGCGTCCCGCCAGATCGGTGGTAATCAGACCGCCGCGCATGGAGTGAATGATGTCTTCGGTAAAGTCCTGAAGGCTTAAGAGTTCCTCGCGCTTCTCTTCCAGCTCGACGCCCTTCTTTCGAAGCGATTGGGCTAACAGGCTTGCTAGATAGGCCACGGCAAAAAAGCCCAGGAGGTTCATGACCAGCCAAATGCGAAGGCTCTCCGCCGTCGGCAGGCTCGAGAAGGTCCGCGGGATCCTTTCCGAGTATGCCAGCGTGGTCATCCCGGCAAGGAGCAGAAAGCAGACCGCAGTGGTGAGAAACGCGACGCGGCGCGAGAACAAAATGCTCGCGACGATAATCACCAGCAGGTAAAGGGAGATAAAGTAGCTTTCCTGCAAGCCGGTGGAGTACACCAGGAGCGAAATCATCGCTACATCGCCCGCGACTTGCAAACCGCCATGCCACCGAGCTTGGGGAAGCCACCGCAAGAGAATGAGGTGGAGGATTCCGAGAGTGATCCAGAAGATGATCAGCGGCAGAAAAAAACGATTGGTGCTGTAACCCGGGACATACTGAGGCCAAACCACTCCAACGGTAAGGATGAGCGTAATCGTCAGCAGACGAACACGCGTCAGCCAATCCAGCCATTGCCCCGTTGCGAAGCTCTTATCCATTGCACGCCCGCGCCCTTATCCTGGCATACGGGTATCCCCGAGTTCTGGCAGGAAACGCGGAGGACGGTCTGCCTTTACCGCCCTCCCCAACAGAATAACGCCATCCGGGCAAAAATCTATTAGTGCCCAGCCAACTTGCCGATGAGCGAGAACAATGGCAAGTACATAGAGATGACCACGCCACCCACAACTAGACCGAGAAAAACGATCATGATGGGTTCGAGAGCGGTCAGCAAGTCTTTCACAGCGGCGTCCACTTCTTCTTCGTAGAAATCAGCGATTTTCGAAAGCATAGCGTCCATGGCACCCGTCTGTTCGCCGACGGCAATCATCTGCGTGACCATGCCGGGAAACACTTCGGATTCTTTCAAAGGCTCAGTGAGCGACTTGCCTTCCTCGAGCGATCTTCTCACCTTTTGCAAGGCCCTCTCGACAACGGCATTGCCCGCGGTCTTGGCGGTGATGTCCAAACCTTCAAGGATGGGCACGCCGCTGGAGATCAGGGTGCCAAGGGTTCGTGTAAATCGCGCCACGGCGATTTTTCTCATCAGCAGGCCCAAAATCGGAAGCTTCAAGACGATAGTATCCAGCACGAAGCGGCCCTGCGGAGTTCCGTACCAGACCTTCAATCCGAAGATAACGCCGGCAAGAGCGACCAGAATAAGCAAACCAAAAATACTGCCGACGAAATTGCTCATGGCAATGACGATTTTTGTAGGCAGAGGGAGGTCCACGCCAAGGCCCGCGAACAAGGTGGCGAAAATCGGAACGACCTTCCAGAGCAGCAGGGTGATAACGCCAGCGGCAACGCTCAATACGCCCACTGGATAGACGAGCGCGGACTTGACGGCACGCTGCAGCTTGACGTTCTTTTCGATGTAGGTCGAGAGACGCTGCAAAATGGTGTCCAAAATACCGCCGGTTTCACCGGCCTCCACCATGTTCACGTACAAGGCGTCGAAAGCCTTGGGCGACGTGCGCATGGCGGCGGAAAGCGTTGCGCCGCCTTCCACTTGGCCGCGCGTTCCGGCCAAGATTTTTTGAAAGAACTTGTTTTCCTGCTGGCTCGCCAGGATTTCGAGACACTGAACGAGCGGAAGCCCGGCGTCGATCATCACCGAGAACTGCCGCGTGAAAATGGCAAGTTCCTTGGCCTTCACGCTGCCACCGAATTGGGGCATATTGAATTCCTTGCCCTTCTCGGTCATTTTCGTCGCGGTAATCTGCTGACGTTTCAGCAGGCTTTGCAGTTCGCTCTTGTTCGAGGCGGTCATGGTTCCGCTGACGCTGCCTCCGGAGCGACTGGTTCCCTGGTATTTATAATCTGGCATTTGTTTGCCTCCTCAGTTCCTTAATCTCTTGGGCCCATGACTATGGCCGTTGAGCCCATTTCGTTCACCTAGCGCTTAGTAGCTACCGCGGGTTTGTTGGTCCCGGCTCCCGGCATTGATACACCGCGATTGATCATGTCCTGCAATTCATCAGCGTTGGATGAACGCGAAATGGCCATATCCAAGGTAATCAGTTTTTGAAAATAAGCGTTCGCCAGTCCCTGGTTAAAAGTTTGCATGCCCGTTTGACCCGTTCCGGTTTGCATCGCGGAATAGATCTGGTGAATCTTGTCCTCGCGGATTAGGTTGCGGATGGCAGCTGTGGGTATCAGCACTTCCATAATCATGGCGCGACCACGCCCATCGGAACGAGGGAGAAGCGCTTGACAGAGAATGCCTTCGAGCACCATGGAGAGCTGCGCGCGAATTTGCGGCTGCTGGTGCGAAGGAAAGACGTCAATAATACGGTTGATCGTGGAGGCCGCGGAATTGGTGTGCAGGGTAGCGAAGGTCAAATGGCCGGTTTCCGCGATGCGCAGCGCCGATTCGATGGTCTCGAGGTCGCGCATTTCGCCGATGAGCACAACATCGGGGTCTTCACGAAGCGCGGCGCGCAGCGAATTGGCGAAGGAGTGCGTGTCGGCGTGGACTTCGCGCTGATTCACCAGGCACTTCTTGTGATTGTGAAGGAACTCGATGGGGTCCTCGATGGTGATCATGTGCTCTTCACGTTCGCTATTGATCTTGTCGAGCATGGCGGCGAGCGTAGTGGATTTGCCGGAACCCGTTGGTCCGGTTACGAGGACGAGCCCGCGGGGCTTGTCACACAAGCCCTTTACGACCAGAGGCAATCCGAGAGCGTCAAAACCTTTGATTTCCCACGGAATAGTACGGAAAACGGCGCCGACGGCCCCCCGTTGATTGAAAACGTTGCCGCGGAAGCGCGCCAGATTTTTCAAACCGAAGGAGAAGTCCAGCTCCAAATTCTCTTCGAAGCGATGTTTTTGCGCATCCGTCAAAACGCTATAAGCAAGAGACTTGGTGTCCGCTGCGGTCAATGGAGGCATATCGAGAGGCCGCAGGCGGCCATGAACGCGCACCCGAGGCGCACTGTTCGTCGTAATGTGAAGGTCGCTGCCCCCCATCTCGATCATCTTCTTCAGCAATTCGCTAAGCGTAATTCCAGCCATCACTCACCCTCAATTCTACAAAACCGTTTCGCGGAGGACTTCTTCCATGGTGGTCTGTCCCAGCGCGACTTTTATCAAGCCGCTCCGCCGCAGGGTAATCATGCCCTGCTCAATGGCCTTCTTCTTCAATTCCAGGGCCGAGGCGCCCACAAGAATCAATTCGCGAAGCTCATCGTTGATTTCCATGACTTCGTAGAGGCCGGTGCGGCCCTTGTAGCCGCGCTTGTTACAAGTCGTGCAGCCCTTGCCGTGGTAGATCTTGGTGGTCTTAACTTCTTCGGGCGTGTAACCGGCGTCGATCAAGGCCTGCTGCGGGACGTCCAGCTCTTCCTTGCAGTTCGAACAGATGCGCCTCACGAGGCGTTGCGCGCAAATCAGGTTCACAGAGGTGGCCACAAGAAAAGGCTCGATACCCATGTTCATCAAACGGCTGATGGTTGAAGGAGCATCATTCGTATGCAGAGTGGACAACACCAAGTGGCCGGTCAGCGCGGCCTTGACTCCAATTTCCGCGGTTTCAAAGTCACGAATCTCACCGACCAGAATAATATTGGGGTCCTGGCGCAAGAAAGCGCGGAGCGCGGCGGCAAAGTTCAGGCCAATCTGCTCCTTCATTTGTACCTGGTTGATGCCCGCCAATTGAAACTCGACCGGGTCTTCCGCGGTCATGATGTTGGTGTCAACGGTGTTTAACGTCGCAACCGACGAATAAAGCGTGTTCGTCTTACCCGAACCGGTAGGACCGGTTACCAGCACCATGCCATAGGGCTTCAAGATGTTGCGTTCGAATTTCTTGAGCGACTCGGGTTCAAACCCGAGTTTGGTCATGTCCAGCCGGAGGTTTTCCTTGTCCAGCAACCGCATGACGACTTTTTCGCCATAGAGGGTGGGGACCGTCGAAACGCGGAAGTCCAATTCTTTTTTCTTACCGTCAGCCTTGTACTTGATCATGATGCGGCCGTCTTGCGGCAAACGCTTTTCCGCAATGTCCAGTTTGGCCATGATCTTTAAGCGGCTGGTAATGGCATCCTTCAAGCGTAAAGGCGGAGTCATCACCGTGGAGAGTTGTCCGTCAATGCGGAACCTGACGCGCATTTCAAGCTCGTAAGGTTCGATGTGAATATCGCTCGCGCCGCGCTTGACGGAGTCCGTCAAGATCAGGTTAACAAGCTTGATGATCGGAGCTTCCTCCGCAGCCTTCTCCAAAGTGGCGGTGTCCAACTCTGATTCTTCGGCGGCCAACTCCAGCTCGTTGTCTTCATCAACGAGGTCTTTCATCAAATTGCTGATTTCTTCTTGATTCGTTGAGGTCCCGCCATAAAAGCGCGTAATGGCGTCGCCGATGGCGGATTCCGAAGCCACCACCGGTTCAACGTTGAACCCGGTCATAAATTTGATATCGTCCATCGCGAAGACGTTGGTGGGATCCGTCATGGCGATGGTCAGAACCGAGCCGACACGCGAGAGCGGGATCACTTGGTAGCGCGATGCCGTGTCCTGCGGGATAAGCTTTATTACGTTGGGATCAATTTCGTAATACTTCAGATTGATGGAGGGAACGCCGTACTGCCGGGAGAGCACGCCGGTGATGTCATCATCGGTGATAAAGCCCATCCTAGTCAGGCAGCTTCCCAGCTTGCCTCCATTGGCGCGCTGAAACTCGAGCGCCTTCTGGAGCTGGTCCTGCGTGATCAGGCTCTCTTTAACTAAAATTTCGCCCAGACGGACGGACATCCACAGTACTCCCGGCGGGTTTGCACCCAGCGTTCACCTTAACAAATGCGGCAAGGGAAGGTAGCCAGAATTTCGTGCGCCGTTCTGAAATGGCTAATACCTGCCCAGAAGGGCAGGTTTTGTAAACGAAGAACAGGTAGAAATCTTGACTTGCTTCGGTGCGCTGGCTATCGTGCCAGAGAGATGTTTGAGCAGCCAATACGGACAGATTCTGTCCACGAGCTGAGACTGTTGACGGAAAATGTCCGCGATGGATGCGCCGCATGTGGCTTCCGCGCCCGGATGCATTCTTCGCTTCGAGATTTTAATGATAGCTAGATCATGAGCCACTTGGACAACAAACAGCGCTGGGGTCTCGCCATTGGGGGAATTCTGCTGACGCTGCTCTTGGCCGCCGTATTCACATTCGGATCACTCAATGTGCCGTTTGAGCCGAAGAGCTGGCGCGCGGTGATGGTGCTTTATGCGGTCTCCAGTTTTATCACCGCCGCTTTTCTCATTTTTGGACTGATCCTCGCGCGGACCACCCTGCGGTTGTGGGCGGAACGCAGCCGCGAGCAGCTCGGCGCTCGCTTCAAGACAAAGATGGTTGTCGGTGCAATGGCCATTTCCCTTCTGCCGATCGTCTTCATGTTCATCGTCAGCTATTCCCTGATTAACCGCAGCTTGTTGCTTTGGTTTCCGAAACCGCTGGAGATCGCTTCCGATGAGACGCAGAAACTTCTGAACGATCTGGGGCGAGCGCAATTGCCGCGGCTTCGGGGGATTGCTCTGCAAGCCAAAGCGGAAGCATCGCGCCCCGGCGCCGAATTCCTGCAACACGCCTTTGCGATGGGGGCGGACGCAGCATGGATTCTGGACCGGGACAGCAGAGTAACGCGAGGCGGAATCGTCTGTGACGACCAGGCGGAGGATCGATCTGGAAAGATTTGTGTGCAGCAGGAAGTACCAGGACACTATTTACGAATGTTGCCGAGTGGAGCGGAAATTTGGGAGGCCGGTGGAAGAAACTACTTCGCGGCGCGCCTCCCCGTTTCCGAGGAAGGCCAGCCGGGAGGATTTGTCGTTGCGGCCTATCGTACAAGCCCCGGCGTTCTTGAGCGGCTGACAACGATTCAGTCTCAGACCCGCGAGTATTACCAGGAAAAACAGGATCTGCGTGCGCTCAAAAGACAGATGCTCCTGATTCTCCTTTTTTTTACGGTGTTGCTGCTGTCCGCGGTCATGTGGGTGGCGTTGTTTCTCGCCAAGCAGGTTACTATTCCCATTCAGGCGCTCGCGGAAGGGACGCGGGAAATCTCCTCCGGCAATTTTGGCTACCAGGTTGCGGAGCAAGCTCAGGATGAGTTGGGAATCCTGGTGCGTTCCTTCAACACCATGACCACGCAGCTGCGCGATAGCCGGTCGCAAATCGATCAATTCACCAGGAATCTTCAGCAGGCGGTGCAGGAACTCGAGCGCCGGCGCCAGCTCATGGAAACGGTTCTTGAGAACATTCCAACGGGGGTCATTTCACTCGACGCCGCTGGAGCCATTCTTCGACTGAACACTTCCGTTTCAAGAATGTTTGGAGTGACCAGCGCTGATCCGCACTCTCAGTCTCTCGAAGGCCTTCTCGGAACAGATGCGGCCCGTATTGTCAATTATCTTATGCGCAGGTCCCTCCGCATGGGAGTGGTTTCGCGGGAAATCGAGACGGTCGCTGCTGGGCGTGTGGTGCACCTTGCTGTCACCGTGAGTTCTCTGGGGCCGCGCCGCGCGAACACCGGTTACGTGCTGGTTCTTGACGATCTGACGGAAGTGCTCCGCGCGCAAAAATCAGCGGCGTGGCAGGAAGTAGCCCGGCGAATCGCTCATGAGATAAAAAACCCACTGACTCCGATTCAACTTTCGGCGCAGCGCTTACAGCGATTCCTCGAACGCAGCGACCCTTCGCAATCGACGGCCACGCGCCACTCGGAATTATCCAAGCTGGTCCAGGAATGTTCGCGTTTGATCGAGCAGGAGGTCTCCACCCTCGCGGAACTGGTCAACGAGTTCTCTCAATTCGTGCGTTTCCCTGCCGCCAAACTTGCGCCAGTCGATGCCAACACCATCGTCCATCAGGCTGTGGAAGTATTCTCCGGGCGGCTCGACGGCATCACGCTGAAGACCATGCTGGCCGAGAATCTGCCGGCGGTACGCGCCGACGGCGCGCTGCTTCGCAGTGTGGTTGTCAATCTCATCGACAATGCCGCGGAAGCTCTGGAGAACTCTGCATTCCGGGAAATCCTGGTCTCTACCAAAGCCCATTCCGATGCGGAAACTGTGGAGATTTGCGTCTCGGACACCGGCACAGGCATATCGCCGGAAGACAAAGACAAACTTTTCTTGCCGCATTTCTCGACCAAGGATCGCGGCACCGGACTCGGCTTGGCCATCGCCGCCCGCATCGTCGCCGAACATGGAGGTAGCATCCACGTCGAGGACAATCTTCCGATCGGTTCCCGTTTCCTCGTCGAGCTTCCCGCCGTGGAATTGACGCCTGCGTCCGTGGCCGACCACAATGGATCGGACGCTACTCGATGACATCTGGACCGCATCTGCTCGTCGTGGATGACGAAGCCGGCATTCGCGAATCTCTCTCCTCGATTCTCCAAGACGAGGGCTATCACGTGGAAGCCGTGGGATCCGCCGAAGAAGCTCTGCAACGCTCGGCCTCCGGCGACTTCGAGGTCGTTCTGCTGGACGTGTGGCTTCCGGGGATGGACGGCCTCGAAGCGTTGAGCCGCTTGCAGGCATCGCCTCGACCACCTGCGGTCATCATGATTTCCGGTCACGGCACGATCGAGACCGCTGTCCGTGCCACAAAGCTTGGCGCCTTCGATTTCATCGAGAAGCCTCTTTCCCTCGAAAAGATAATCGTCCTGGTTCGCAATGCCATTCAACAGCGGCGCCTCGAAGATGAAAATCAGTTGCTGCGAAGCGAACTCGGTTACCGCTACCAGGTGATCGGCGACAGTGTGCCCATGAAAGCGCTACGCCAGCAGATTGCCGTCACGGCGCCGACCAATGGCCGTGTCCTGATTTACGGCGAGAGCGGTACAGGCAAGGAGCTTGTGGCTCGCGCGCTGCACGCTGCGAGCCTCCGCAGCAAGGGCCCTTTCGTGGAAGTTAATTGCGCGGCCATTCCGGAAGAGCTGATCGAGTCTGAACTCTTCGGCCACATTAAGGGCAGCTTCACCGGCGCGACGGAAGACAAGATCGGAAAATTCCAGAAAGCCGATGGCGGGACGCTTTTTCTCGATGAAATCGGCGACATGAGTCTCCGCACGCAATCAAAAGTTCTGCGCGTTCTCGAGGAACAGCGCTTCGAGCGCGTGGGCTCCAACGAAACTCTGAGCGTCGATGTGCGCGTCATCGCGGCAACGAACAAACATCTCGAACAAGAGATCACGCGCGGCGCCTTTCGCCAGGATCTATTTTATCGCCTGAACGTAATTCCATTTTTCGTGCCGCCCTTACGTGATCGCAGGGAAGACATTCCCACGCTGGCAAAATACTTCCTTGGCGAATTCAGTTCGGCCTACGCAAAGAAGTCGCGCGAGCTCAGCGACTCCGCCATGGAAATTCTTATTCGCTATCCCTGGCCTGGCAATGTCCGCGAACTGCGCAATCTCGTCGAGCGGCTGGTCATCGTCTGTCCTCAGGCGCGCATCGAGCCGCATCACCTGCCACCGGAGCTTTTCCGCGGCGCCGCCGAAAGCCCGCACCACCCTTACTCCACGCTACATGAAGCGCGCAGCGCCTATGAGCGGGAATTCATTTTGCGGAAATTGCAGGAGCACCGCTGGAACATGACGCAAACAGCCACCGCCCTGGGGCTGGAACGCAGCCACCTCTACCGCAAAATGAAGTCGTTGGGAATTGCCGCCCCCGATTAAACTTCGGGAACCAGCCGAGTTGCCAACATCGCCAGCACCGCTCTCTTTTTCCCATCAGTCAGCGAATTCAGTGTAGAATCCGCGAAACCTGGGTCAATCATTTCGCACCACTGACTGGATCTGCGGTTCTCGCGCGGACGTTCTCGGTCCACCGCCGCTTCATTCACAGAAATTCTGACCATCCTACGCAGGTCGACCAATAGTTTCAATAAATTACTCCGGAAATGCGAGGGACTCCGTTGAAGAAAACTATTTTCCTCTTGAATGCGTTGCTGACCGTTTTCGCTATTGCATCACAGTCGCAGACCACCACTGTCGAAACCCGCAGCGCATCAAAGCCGCCGGCACCGGCGCGGACATTCTTCCCGCATAACTGGGTCCGCGGCTATACGGACTTCTCTGTTGCGCCGTCGCACAACGAACCGGACCTTGGCCGTTGCGCGTTCCCTCAGCCAGCCAGCGCGGGCGGGACGGCTTCCTCGTGCACCGCTTACGGGCGTTATCTGTTGAGCGGATATGTCGAACTGCAGCCGTTCGGCCGCACTCCGGCGCGGCATTTCTTTCTTTTCTTCGAACCCAAATTCAGTTTTGGTAGAAACATCCCGCAGCTCACCTACACGGCATCCATGCTGCCGATCGCCTACGAGCGTTCCATAGGAGTCGGTTTTCAATTGCCGAAGAATTTTGAATTACGCGCGACGCAGCACCAGGTGGATTGGCTCGGGCGCTACAGCAAATCCCTGGGCACCGCTGACCTCCACACCAATGGCCCCTATGGTCTGTACGCGACCTTCGGCGTGCGCTGGTCCTTCGGTGGATATGGGCACCAGGGATCCACGCCGTATTAGTGATTCCGCAATCAAACAAGTCCGCGAAAAATCAAGATTGTCATTCTGAGGGCCCCGACCGGGTCGGGCCCGAAGAATCTCAAGTCCAAACGCTTCGGCCACTTACCGTTTGAATGCTTTCAAACCGCCCCTCCGCCCACTTTCTCATTCTTTCTCGTCCAACTCTTCGGTCAGCCCTTCAAGCTGGTAACGCCAGTCGAGTTCTCGCACTTTCTGGGGATTTTCCCGCCAATCCGGCGCGACTTTCACGAACAGCCCCAGGTAGATCTTGCTACCTAGGATGGCCTCGAGTTCTTTGCGGGCTTCCGTGCCGATCTTTTTAAGCATTTCGCCCTTGTGGCCAATCAGTATTTTTTTCTGCGAATCGCGCTCCACGTTCATGAGCGCCTCGATTCGCAGAAGGTTGGGCTTTTCTTCATATTTTTCAACGACCACCGCCAGGGCGTAGGGCACTTCGTGATACATCAGTTGAATGGCTTTCTCTCGAATGATCTCCGCGGCCAGAAATCGTTCCGGCTGGTCGGTTACCTGATCTTCCGGAAAGTACCGGGCTCCCTCGGGCAGTTGTTTCAATATTTCGTCAAGCAGCGCTTCGCACCCCGCTCCGCGCAATGCGGAAATCGGCACAATCGCGCTGAATTCAAAAGCCTTTGCAAACGATTCGATCAGTGGAAGAAGCTTTGGCTTGGGCAAACGATCGACTTTGTTCAATGCCAGAATCGTTTTCCCGCGAAACCGCTTGGCTTTCTCCAACAGCAAATCGTCCGCTTGCGGATAGGTGCTGCTGGCATCGACCATAAGCAGCAGCACGTCAATGCCCTCGAGCGCAGCCGCCACTTCCTGCATCATTTGCCGTCCCAGCGCCGAATCCGCTTCGTGCAAACCTGGCGTGTCGATAAAGACGATCTGCCCTTGCGGCCTGGTCACAATTCCCTGAATGCGGTTGCGCGTCGTCTGCGGTTTTGAGGTGACGATGGCGATCTTCTGCCCGACCAGGCGATTTACAAGGGTGGACTTACCCGCATTCGGCCGGCCCACAATAGCCACAAATCCGGATCGAAAGGCCTGCTTTTCCTCGCTGTTTTTGCTGGCGCTGTTCAAGGTTTCACAACCGGAAGCTCCAGGGCGCCAGGATGCTCCTTATCGTGCACCAGTGAGATATGCGCGGTCTTGGCATCCTTCCCGCTTTCCGCCGCTACAACTCCGCCACTGTTGTAATTCTTCTCGGAACCTGTCGAATTGATGCTGCGTACCACCAGCCGCAGCCGGCTTCCCTTTCCGATTCGCCGCGCGAAAAAAGTGAAATTGTCGAACACGTATTTTTCAATCTTTCCGGGCACTACCGGCTTGGCCTCGCGCAACGACTCGCGGTATCTTGCTCTCATCGACGCGCCAGTGAGCGCCACCGATCCTCCGTCCGGCAAAATCTCGTAGAGATCCGCTTCCAGATCCGTGTCCGGCACATCCATCTTCAGCCACACCGTCAGCTTTGGGAATCCAGCGATCTCGGTATTTTCAGGAAAGATCTCGCTATGGTAAATCACGCCCTCGCCAAACAAATTCACCACCGCGCGCTGCGAAGTCAGCGAATTGCCGTCGTCCTCGGGTTCGGCACTCCCCGGCTTCGTAGCCAGCGGGTCATAGGTCCACGAATCCGTTCCCGTGGACGTGGCGGAATTCTCCTCCGTCAGCGCCCCGGATCGAAACACGTCACCAGCGCCGCCACCTGAACCGAGATACAGCGTCTTCGTCACGTTCGAGATGCTCTCGAGACTGTCCGCGTACTTCCACTCCTCTGCTCCCACCACGTAATACGCCACGCGCTGCTTCAGAAATTCGGGCTTGGTTCCGCTTTTCATCGCCCAGTCGTACCATTCGGTGTGCAACTTGTTCAAGTCGACCAGGCTCGCCTGGCCAAATTTCAGTCCTCCTACTTCCGCTTTCGGTGTGCGCGTCCCCGCGTGGTCCCATGGTCCGATGATCAAAAAGTGTTTCGCTTTGGCTTCGGCGGTTCCATACTGCATGTGCCGCTTGTAAAATGTGAACGCACCCGGCTGATCTCCGTCGTAATGTCCGGTGATCGTAAGGATCGGCACGCTCATCCGTTTGTATTGCTCCGGGCTCGGCACCATGGCGTCGTAGTACGCATCCGCAGTGGGATGCTTCACCCATTTCTGGAATACCACCGAAGGGTTGCCAATCAGCTTGTCGTAGTCCTGAAACGCCACGTGCGCCATATACATCTCGCGCGCTTTTGCCGTCCAGAAGGCGCTGTTTCCAAACAGGCTGCCGTTGCTTGTCGCACCGCTCGTAAACGTCAGCCACTGCATGTCGTACGGCGCGAAAATGTTGTATTGAAACGGAAAATCCACTCCAGGGTGTGCGGCCGCCGCCGGCACGATTGTCGCCAGATGCGGCGGAAATTCCTTGAGCACTGTCCACTGATCGAAGCCCGCGTACGAGCCGCCCCACATCGTCACCTTGCCGTTGCAATAGGACTGCTTCGCAAGCCATTCCACCACGTCGTAGCCGTCCTTGCCCTCATTCACGAACGGCTCGAATTCGCCTCCGGAATTTCCGCGTCCGCGCACATCCACCAATGCATACACGTAGCCATGCTTCGCAAAGTACACGGCGCGGTCCGTGTACGAATCTCCGATGTACGGCGTAAATGTGAAGATCACCGGCAGCGCGTCTTTCTGGCCGTGCGGCGTGAACACCGTCGCATTCAGCTTCACTCCATCCCTCGCCGGAATCTTCACCGCCCATTGCAT
>WNFR01001210.1_pt1 | contig 26812 bp, 17 predicted proteins | sample 5400221 | NCBI WGS metagenome assembly WNFR01 (sample SAMN13153357, study PRJNA577476) | soil metagenome | isolation source: 40 cm soil under Madrone tree | place: USA:California | collected 2016-06-14
GTCCTCATTATCAATTTCGATGAGTGGGGCGGATTTTACGATCACGTCCCGCCGCCGCTCGCGCCGATCCCAATTACATCCGCTGCCGCCGGCGATACGGACGGCCGGCTCGGGTTTCGCGTCCCGTGCGTTATCATCTCGCCTTACGCCCGCCGAAACTTCGTTGGGCACGGCCAGTACGATCACACGTCGATCTTGAAAATGATCGAGTGGCGTTTTGGATTGCCGCCGCTCACGGTGCGCGATCAAACGGCAAACAATTTGGCTGACGTCTTGAACTTGGCCGCTCCGGATATTTCCGCGTCGGCATTCACTGTTCCGACCGGACCGTTCGGCTTGCCTTGCCCGCCAGCGCCGGCCACGTCCGAAACGACACAGCTCAATTCAAAATTGAAAACACTCGCCATCAAGTCCGGCTTTCAAGGAGTTCGATAGAATGAACGGAAAATTTTCTCTCGCGCTTATCTTCGCGCTCTCTTTGATCGACATCTCGCGCGCGCAACAGTCGGGCTACGATCACATCGTCGTTGTAATCGAAGAAAACCACGGCTTCTCGCAGATCATCGGTAGCCCGGAAGCACCGAACATCAACGCGCTCGCAGCTTCGGGCGCGAACATCGTTAACGACGCGACCGACCCGCAAGGCAACACCAGCGGCTCGCACGCGGTGCGGCATCCAAGCCAGCCGAATTATCTCGAGCTCTATTCGGGAAGTAATCAGGGCACGATCCAGGACGGACATCCTGGATCGAGCAGCGAACCGTTCTCAGCGCCACCGCCGTTTACGACACCGAATCTCGGCGCGGCATTGCGCAACGCGGGACTCAGTTTCGCCACTTATTCGCAAACGCTCCCGTCAGTCGGTTTCGATGGCGATAGCAACGGCGCCTACGAGCGCAAACACAATCCAGTCACGAATTGGATGAACAACGTTAATCCGACCGCGAACCAGTATCCTTCGACGCTCAACCAGCCGTTCACAACGTTTCAGCAGATCGCCAACAGCCCCGGCGGCTTCGGCAATCTCCCGAAGGTTTCGTTTGTTGTGCCGGACCAGGATTTCGACATGCACGATGGAACCATCCAGGCCGCGGACGATTGGCTGAAACAGAATATCATCGACACCTATCTGCCCTGGGCGATGACGCACAACAGTTTGCTCATCGTGACCTGGGATGAAGATGGCGATAACACCGCGACGAATCAGATCGCCACGATTTTCGCCGGCGCAAAAGTGAAGCCGGGCAATTACACCGAAACGAACCTGAACGCGAACAACCCGCACGTCGCTTCGCCGACTGATCCCGGAATTCAAACGCCGACCGGCACCGCGATGAATCATTACAACGTGCTTGCGACGATCGAAGATATCTACGGACTCGCACATGTCGGCGGCTCGATGAATCGCCGGCCAGTCTCGGACATCTTCACAATGTCGATCTTCGCCGGCCCGCTAATCGCGCCTAACGACTGGGCGAACGCCGAGGGCGACACCGGAAATTTGTTTCCGTTGTTTTCTTCGCAGCCAATCCGTTATCAACAGGTCTTCGACGCGTCGCAGTTTTCTCGATTGAATCCGGGCGGCGGCTTGATCAATCGGATCGCCTTTCGTCGTCACGGACCGGGCGTTCCGTTCACCGCAAGCGTTCCGCAATTGCAGGTGAATCTTTCGACCACCAGTAAAACGCCGGACGGATTGAGTTCCACCTTCGTGGAAAATGTCGGCCCCGACGACACCCAAGTCTTTTCAGGTCCTCTTCAAACTGCGGTCACGTTCACCGGCGATCCGACAAATTTTGAAGTGGTGCTCAATTTCGCCACGCCGTTCTTTTACGATCCGGCAAAAGGCAACCTGCTGCTCGATGTTCGGAACGTTCAGGGCGGAACCGAAGTTCCTCCGAGCGATCAGGAATTGGACGGAACGACCGCGAGCGGCGATTCCGTCTCGCGGGTTTACAATTTTGGCGACGCGAGTGCGACCAGCGCCGGCACAACCGGTGGCGTGGATGAGAAAGACACGTACGGATTGATCACGAAGTTCAACGCCATCAACGCTGTCTCACGAAAAGTTCATGGAAGCGCCGGCACGTTCGACATCGGACTGCCACTGGTGGGAACGCCGGGGATCGAATGCCGAAGCGGCGGCGCGACGAACGATTATCAGGTCGTGGTTACGTTTGGAGGGCCGGTGACTTTTTCCAATGCGCAAGTGACGCAAGGCACCGGGTCAGTTTCGAGTACGAGCACGAGCAACAATCGGGTCTTTATCAATCTCACCGCGGTCACGAACGCGCAGACCATCCAGATCACGCTTCTAAGCGTCAACGACGGAACTTCCACCGCCAATGTCACAATTCCGATGTCGATCCTCGTCGGCGATACCAACGCCGATCGATTCACGGATGCAATCGATGTGAGCCAAACGAAATCGCAATCCGGCAACGCGATCACGAATTCCAATTTTCGCGAGGACGTGAATGTGGACGGATTTATCGACGCGATTGACGTGTCGCTCGTGAAATCGAAGTCCGGGACGGCGCTGCCGTAGTTCAGAGTCGGTATTTTTCTTAGATTTCGCGAAGACACGTCCATTCGCGCGGCATTTTCCGATCCAGATTGAAAAAGATGAGGAGAGGGGAGCGATGCATACGCATCGAGTGTTTGGTTATTACATCGTAGTATTCGGTCTTGCAGTTAGCTCGATGGTGTTTGGGTCGAGTGTTTCGCGTTCGGCTCAATCACTGAGGGCTTCCGATAAGATAAAGCAAACGGCATCGTCTCGTTCGGCGCTGCGCGTGTCTACTGCAACGCCGGCAAGAAAACCATCGACACCAATGTTGCCGAGCGCGGTTCAGGCGAACCAGCCCAGCTTCAATTCGCCTCCGAGTTATTCGGTCGCTGGCAACACCTTTGGGAACGTCGGCCTTGGTGGGATGTACTCTATGGTGCACGCCGATTTCAATGGCGACGGCATTCCTGATCTGGCGTCGGTTGGTTTTTATTGCGCGCGGCCGAGCAACGGAACGGCCGCGATCTTTCTCGGCAAAGGCGACGGAACTTTCAATCCGCCGGTCTACACACCGGCCGGTCAATGTCCGGGCGTCATTCACACCGCGAAGTTGCGCGGCCCGAATGCGCCGAATGATTTGCTCACGATCGATGCGGTCGGAAACAAGCTCTGGATTACGCTCGGCAACGGCGACGGGACGTTCGCGCCACCGGTGCAGGTGAATCCTGGATTCGCTGTGAACGACGTCACGGTCGGCGATTTCAACGAGGACGGTAAACCGGATCTCGCGATCGCGATCGCGAATGCGGGCGCGCCGGTTGTCATCATGCTCGGCAACGGCGATGGGACATTTCAACCCGGAACGCCGCAATCGGTTGCGGGCGTGGTGTGGGAAGTCTCCACCGGCAAATTCACCGCCACCGGCCACGTCGATCTGCTGATGCGATTCGAAGACGGAGTTTATGTCGCGCGCGGCCTTGGCGACGGTACTTTTCTGCCTGGCGAGCTGATCTGGCAGGAACCGGACACGATCATCGCCATCACGCCGCCGGGACATATCGCGAACGGCCTATCAGACCTAGCGGTTGGAGATTTTAATCACGACGGGAATCTCGACATCGCAATAGATTCCTTCGGATCGCGCGTAGACATTTTGCTGGGCACCGGAACGGGAGCGTTCGTGCCCGCCCCGATTCCAACTTATCTGACAACGGCGAATCAAACCGGTTTCGGTGGCGGAATGATCGAAGCCGCTGATCTGCGCGGAAGCGGAAATATCGACCTAGTGATGAGCACCGGCTACGCCGCGACGGGAGTAATCATGTACGGCAACGGTGACGGCACATTTGAAACGCCAGTGATTTATCCGTTACCGGAATATGACGACGCGGTCGTCGCAGTCGCGGATTTCAATCGCGACGGCAAACCAGACATCGTGTTCGGGAGCGAGGGTGGTAGTTCCTCGCAGGACCCGAATTTCATCACAGTGATGTTAAACAAGCAGGGCGGGTTCGATCCACCGCCATCGCAATTCGTCGTGACATCGCCAGCCGATCAGGCGCAGGCCGAAAATCCGATTGGGATCGCGCTGGGGGACTTAAGCGGCGACGGCAAACTCGATTTGGTTGTCACGTTATGGGGCGGCAACTTCGGTCCAATCATCGACGGAAGAATTCCCAACCCGCCGCACGTCAATCCAAACACGCAGCAGGTGACGACTCAGGGCTCAATCGCGGTCTTGCTCGGAAATGGCGACGGCAGTTTCGCCGAGCCTCATTATTATCTCGTCGGCACGCGGCCACTTGCGGCGAAGATTGTCGATCTTACCGGCGATGGGAAAAAGGACATCGCGGTGGCGAACGTAATCACCAATACGATTTCGCTGTTGAAAGGAAACGGCGACGGCACATTTCAAACCGCGATCGATCTTCCGTCGGGCAAAGGCCCGAACACGCTCGCGATTGCGGATGTGAACGGCGACGGCAAACCGGATCTCATTTCCACGAACAACGGCGATTCGACCGCCGCCGTTTACATGAACCAAAGTACGCCGGGAAACATCAATTTCGCCGCGGCCGTGACTTATCCGGTCGGCCTTTATCCCTCCGCAGTCGTAACGCGCGATTTCAACGGCGACGGCAAGATCGACATCGTCGTGTTGAACAACGGCGATGTGTTTAACATCGGGTCGCCGACGACAATCAATGTTCTGTTGAACAACGGCGACGGCACACTCACGGTGCAGCCGCCGCAGGTGGTATGGAATTTCAACAGCGGCGATGCGCTGGCGGTCGGCGATTTCAGTGGAACCGGGCGTCTCGACCTCGCGGTCGCGAATTTCAGTTTCAACCAGTTGCGAATTTTGCGCGGTAATGGCGACGGCACGTTTACCCCTGCCGAGTCGTATGGAATCGGCGAAGGCGCCGAAGACATCAAAGCGGTCGACTTGAACGGCGACGGGGTTCTCGATCTGGTCACCTGCAATCTCAACGACGACACGATCACGGTGCTCACCGGCAAGGGCGACGGCACATTTGTTCCAGCTGTCGACACGACGAGCGATCGTCCGGTGCCGTATGGCACTTCGCCATTTGGTTATCCGACGTTTATCGACCTCGGCGACTTGAATGGCGACGGCAAACCTGATCTCGTCACCGGCAACATTTTCAATCGCACCGTCACAGTTTTGCGGAATACGACGGTATTGCCACTGCGATTGCTTAATGTTCTGTCGCGAAAAGTTCACGGTGCCGCCGGAACGTTCGATGTCGATCTTGCGACGGCGGACGAATGCCGCAGCGGCGGAGCGAGTGGCGATTACACACTCGTGTTCAAGTTTTCCAATCCGCTCGCAAGCGTTGGCGGAATCAATGTGACCGGAACCGGGACGGTGAAGAGCAGCGCGGTTGGCAGCGATCCGCACGAATTCGTAGTTGAGCTGACCGGCGTTGCCGACGCCCAGACTCTCGGCGTCGATTTGGCGAATGTTTCCGACACGAGCGGCAATGTCGGCGCGACAGTGTCAGGACAGCTGCCGGTGCTGATCGGCGATACAAATCGAGATCATTTCACGGACGCGATCGATGTCAGCCAGACCAAATCTCAAGCTGGCAATCCGATCACGAATTCGAATTTTCGCGAGGATGTGAACGTCGACGGATTCATCGACGCCGTGGATGTGTCGCTCGTGAAATCAAAGTCCGGAACATCGCTGCCCTGAACGGCGATGGAATCGAGTCGCAAGTCGATCTTTTTCAACTGGCGATTTTGGCTCGCGCTTGGCGTCGGCTCTGCCGGCACGTTTCTGGTAATGCTGAATTTCGCGGTCGCGCACACAGTCGGCGGACCGTGTGTGTCCGCACTTGAGAACTGCGAGAAGTGGTCGGTGGCGGTGCAAGGTCCGCCGCCGCCGGCGGGTTCACGCCCCGATGAATTTCCATCCGCGATTGCCACCAACGGCACAACCGTCTTTGTCGGCGTGAAGGCGGTTGATTTAAATGTAGCCGATCCCTATACGTCGACTGCTTCCTGGACGCTCGCCGCTTATGACCTGAACACTGGCACCGAGCGTTGGCGTGTTTTCCGGCAGAGTCGCGCGTATGACAGCCTGCACGATGCAGCTGTTTCGCCGAACGGTCAGACTGTCGTGGCGACGGGAGGGGCGTACGATGGATTCCCGGTCGGCGCTACCGACTCGCGAATTGTGACTGTGTCCTACGATTCGGCGACCGGAGCCGAACTTTGGTCAGCAACTTGGGACGGTAGTCCAGCCGGAGTCGACAACGGCAATGTCGTCGCCTTTAGTCCCGACGGCCGCTCGGTTTATATCGGAGGCGTTACGACTGCCGCGGCCGGTGAGCTCGACTACGTCACCATTGCCTACGACGCGACTAATGGAACGCAACAGTGGGTCAGCATCTACCGCGGACTCGGCGCCGGCGGCACCAACGCCCCTTACGATCTTGCTGTAAGTCCGGATGGGAAGCAGGTGTTCGTCACTGGCGAGAGCGCCGGCGCGCGCGAATACGAAATCGATTATGGCACCGTCGCGTACGATGCCTCGAGCGGAGCGGAGCTATGGGAATCGCGCTCACAGCCAACCTTTGTCGACCGCGCGTTCTGCCTGGCTGTCGATCAAGACCATGTTTACGTAAGCGGCGACAGCTATACCGGCCCGAATGGCGGTGATTATCAAGCTCTCACCGTTGCACTTCGAGCGAGTGACGGTTCGGTTGCCTGGCAGCAGCGCCTCGGCGGCGCGGGTTACAATGGTGCGCGTGCGATCGCGGCCGACGAAGGACGCGTTGTGGTGACGACTCAGAGCCCGTCAACTGGTCCAGACGAAGGTCTTACCGCGTTGACTGCGACGTACGATGCTGCCACGGGCCAACAATTGTGGGTCACTTCACTAGCCGAGCCAATGCGAAGTCAGCTCGCCAATGACGTTGCATTCGCCGCCGGCGGCAGCCGCGTCTACTTAATCGCGAGCAGCCGGCCGATGATCCCGTTCACCGCGCTCAATGACCAAGAGGTGATCGCCTACAAACTCATCGACGGTTCGATCGACTGGAGTGTCCACCTGGATTCCGGCCCGGCCAACGCGCTGACTGGAGAGAAAGTTCTGATTTCGCCCGGCGGACAAAGCGTGCTAACTCTCGGCCAGGTCACGCGCAGCGCCGATCCACTCGGCCCGTCCGATCAGAACATCTACGACACGCTCGCAGTCGTCCTGCCGGCCGTGTTTGCTCCAATTCCAAATCCGACCGCAACTCCTTCCGCTACTCCAACGCCGACACCGACTCCAACTCCAAGTTCGACACCGATTGCTTCGGCAACGCCAACTCCTACGCCAACGGCTACAACAACACCGGTTCCTACTACCACGCCCAGTCCTACCCCAGCACCGTCGCCGACTCCAACTCCGGTCCCAACGCCCACGCCGACACCAACCGCGACGCCATCGCCGGTACCGTTGATTAGCGCCGTCTCGCGCAAAACCCACGGCAGCGCGGGAACGTTCGATGTCGATCTTACCGCTGGCAATGGGATCGAGTGTCGGAGTGGGGGACAGAATAGTGATTACAAACTCGTTTTCACTTTCGCAAATCGGCTAACGAATGTCGGCGGCGCCAGTCTAACCGGCAAGGGATCAATCCGCGACAGCGAGATCGATCCAAATGATGCGCATAACTACATTGTGAACCTGACGGGGATCGATAATGCGCAAGTCATCGCAGTTACTTTAACTGACGTGACTGACTCAGCCGGTAACTTTAGCAGCTCGGTGTCCGCTACAATGGGTGTGCTCATTGGCGACACGAATGCTGACCGTTTCACTGATTCTATCGACGTTAGTCAAACGAAGTCGCAGGCTGGAAACGCGGTAACCAACTCAAACTTCCGCGAAGATGTGAACGTTGACGGATTTATCGACGCGATCGACGCCTCTCTCGTCAAATCGAAATCAGGAACTGCGCTGCCGTAAAGTCGCTATCGGACAGTCGCTATTCGACCGTCACGCTCTTGGCGAGGTTGCGCGGTTTGTCTACGTCCCGGCCCAGCACGACGGCAAGATGGTAAGCAAGCAGCTGCAATGGAATTACCGTGAGCACCGGACTGAGACAATCAATTGTCCTCGGCACTTGAATGATGTCGGCGGCGAGATCTTTCAATTGTTTCGCACCATTTCCGGATGTGACGGCGATGATCGGCCCTTTGCGCGCTTTCACTTGCTCCATGTTGTTGAGATTTTTTGAAAGGACCGCGTCGTCCGGCGCGATGAAGATTGAAGGCAAGTCCGGTCTCACGAGCGCGATGATTCCGTGTTTGAGCTCGGCGCTGGGATGTCCTTCGGCAAAAAGATAAGTGATTTCCTTCAGCTTAAGCGCGCCTTCGAGCGCGATTGGATAATTGAATTGCCGCCCGAAGAAGAGCATTCCGCTAACATCGACATACTTCTTCGCAATCGATTTGATCTGATCACTCAGCTTCAAGACTTCTTCGATTTGGTCGGGCAATGCTTCCAACGCGTCGATCATCCGCTTGCCTTGCGCGGTTGAAAGTTGGCGCATCCGGCCGAGAAGCAAGCCGATCAAATTGAGAATAATCAGTTGCGAGGTGAACGATTTCGTGGCGGCGACACCAATTTCCGGGCCTGCGTGCATGTAAACGCCGCCGTCGCTCTCGCGCGCGATCGTGCTGGCGACATTGTTGCAAATGCCGAGAGTGCGATAGCCTTTGCGCTTGCTCTCACGCAGCGCGCCGAGCGTGTCCGCGGTTTCGCCGCTTTGGCTGATTGCGAACACGAGAGTGTGCTCGGTCGGCGGCGTGTTCCGATGGCGATATTCGCTCGCAAAATCGACATCGACGGAAACGCTCGCGAGCTGCTCGATGATATATTCGCCAACCCGCGCCGCGTGCAGCGCCGTTCCGCAACCGGTGAGAACGATGCGCGCGACGTCGCGCAGCTCAGCGGGATTCATGTCCAAACCGCCAAGTTTGGCGGTTGATTCTTCAACGACCAGTCGCCCACGCATCGCGTCCCGCACCGTGTCGGGCTGCTCGCAGATTTCCTTGAGCATGTAGTGCGGGTAATCGCCCTTCTTAATATCCTCAGCGGTGAATTCGACTTTGCTGACCTCATGTTGGCCGCTCGCGCCATCGATTGAGCTGATCTCGAAATTTTCGCGATCGAACGAAACAAGGTCGAAATCGTTCAGATAAACGACGTCGCGGGTGTGGGCGACGATTGCGCTCACATCGCTCGCCAGAAAATTTTCGTCTTTGCCCACGCCCAAGACGAGGGGACTGCCGCGGCGAGCGCCGACGACGAAATCAGGGATGTCGGCGTGCACGACCGCGATGCCGTAGGTGCCGATGACTTGTTTCAACGCCGCCCGGGTTGCGTTTACCAGACGAGCTTTCGAATCTTTGCCGTTCAGTTTGCGATAAATATTCCCGATCAAATGCGCGAGGACTTCGGTGTCGGTGTCCGAGCGGAAATTCGTATCGCCGTCCTGAATGAGTTGTTCCTTCAGCTGCCGATAATTTTCGATCACGCCGTTGTGAACGAGCGCGATCTTGCCGGTGGCATCGAAATGCGGATGGGCGTTATCGTCCGTGACCTTCCCGTGTGTGGCCCAGCGGGTATGGCTGATGCCGTACGAGCCTGCCGCCGGTTTTTGCGAAATGAGTTTCGCTAAAGAGGCAATTCGGCCGGCGCATTTGCGCGTTTCGACGTGATCGCCATTTACAATGGCGACGCCGGCAGAATCGTAGCCGCGATACTCAAGACGGCGCAGTCCATCGAGCAAAATGGGCGCCGCTTGCGAGCGACCGACGTAGCCGACAATTCCACACATATTAGGGCTGGAAGATTACCGTCTGAACGAATTTCGAGCAAACGAAGCAAAACGGTTGCTGGAATGGCGAGACGCTGAGTTATTGAGACGTGGAAACGCAGAATCCGGCGCAGCGCGATTTCAAATTAGCGCAAATGAATACGCCATTGCTACCCCCTGGCACTACACAACAGACGCTCGCCATCATCATGGGCGGCGGCGCCGGGACGCGGTTGTTTCCGCTGACGAAAGATCGATCAAAGCCGGCGGTGCCGCTCGGCGGCAAATATCGCATTGTCGATATACCGATCAGCAATTGCCTGAACTCCGGACTGCGCTCGATCTACGTGCTGACGCAATTCAACAGCATGTCGTTACATCGACATATTCAGGCCAGCTACAAATTCGACAATTTCTCACGCAGCTTTATCGAGATTCTCGCTGCCCAACAAACGCCCGAGGGGTCGCAATGGTATCAGGGAACGGCAGACGCGGTGCGGCAAAACCTCCGTTACTTTCTCGAGCGTCCGTTCGATTATTTCCTGATTCTGAGTGGCGATCAGCTTTACCGGATGGATTTTCGCACGCTGCTCCATCAACACATTCAAACCGGGGCTGATGTCACGCTTGCGACAAAACCGGTCACGCGCGAGCAAGTCGCCGAATTCGGCATCATGCAATGCGGAATCGATCGACGCATCACGCGTTTTGTCGAAAAGCCGAAAGATGAAGCGTTGCTCAAAGGGATGGAAATGAGCGCGGAGCTCATCGCTGCGACTGATTCGTCATCGGATGGGGAACTCTATCAAGCGTCGATGGGCATTTATTTGTTCAACCGTGACATTCTGGTGCACTGCCTAGATAACAATCTCGACGATTTCGGTCGAGACGTGATTCCGCACTCGATTAAGGATCGAAACGTCAGTGCGTTCATCTTCAATGGCTACTGGGAAGACATCGGAACGATTCGCGCGTTTTACGAAGCGAATCTCGATCTCACCGATATCCTGCCGGAGTACAGCTTTTTCGAAGCCGATACGCCGATTTACACGCATCCGCGGTTCTTGCCGGGGAGCAAAGTCAACGGCGCAACCTTACGGCAGGCGTTGATCTCTGATGGCTGCATCATTTCCGAGGCGCACATCGAGCGGAGCGTCATTGGCATTCGTAGCATCATTGAAAGTGGCGCCACGATCCGCAACAGCGTGATCATGGGGGCTGATTATTTTGAGGAAGACCGACCGTCAGGCGATGACGTCCCGCCAATCGGCATCGGGCGCAATTGCGTGGTCGATCGCGCAATCATCGACAAGAACGCGCGGATCGCGGATGGCGTTGTGATTACTCCCGAAGGCAAACCGTCACACTTGGATTCGGAGAATTATTTTATCCGCGACGGGATCGTTGTTGTTCCAAAGAATGCCGTGATCCCGGCTGGATTTTGGATCTGACGATGTCGATCTTGTGACCGAGAAAGCTCAGCGGTGATCGCTGAAGTTCGCGAATTGGCCGCCGCCGGTCTCCCACTTCTCCTGCTTATTCCAAGGCATTGCGCCTTCTGGTTTCGCGTCCGGATCGTTGACCAAGGTCACATCATGTTTTTGTGACGCACAAGAAATGAGAGTCCCCGCCGCCGTGAGTAACAACAGACTCGCGATCGGTCGCCGCAATTTACGAATTTGAGCCAGCATAAATAACTATGTCTCCCGGTTGCACCTGGACGCCACGCGCCAGGGTGCTGATGATGATATCGCCGATGGCCGTGGCCGGTTCAACTGAAGAAATGCGAATTTTTCCAATGTAGGTGCCGTCTCGCACGATCAGCATTTCGCTCTGGGCTTCGACCCCGTTACGTCCGCCAAGGTTTAGCACGACAAAATTATAGGCGTGATTAACGGCAAGAACGGTGCCGCGGACGCCGACTTTCCCGCGCGCCACAGCACGGCGTTTTTTCTCGTCCTCGAGCCGCGACAACTTTTCCGTGACAGTCTGCATTTTTTCCGAAAGAAGGCTTTTCTCGTGCTCAGCGTTGTCGAGCTGCTGACGAGCATCGTCGAGCTGGGCCTGGAGCTCGATAGTAGACGGCGCGCCTGGATTAGCGGATCCGGGCTGCTTCTCGACAGCTTGCTTTTGTAACGCTGAGATTTCCGCGTCCTTATTCTGAAGCTTCGTTTCAAGCTGTTTCTTTTCGTTGAGGATTTGCGCAAGCTGTTCTTCGGCAGCAACCGTGTTGCCGTCGCCGCGCTCCGCCAGTTTTGCCTGCGCAGTCGCAATCGCCGCTTCGCGCGCTTTGAGTTCGTTTTCCTTTTTGATCCGATATTGCTCAACATTTTGGCGTTCGGCGACGGAAGTGGTGGCAGACACGCGCAGTGTTTTTGTCTTTGAAAGGTTGAGAACGCCAAAAGCGGCGGCCAATGCGAGCAGCAGAACCGAAGTGCCGATAAGCGTTTTCGGGTTGGGAGCAAGAGTGTCAGGGACAGACAGCACGGGTCCAATTCTTAATTCGTTTATGGTCAAAATTGCAATCCTGGATTTGCAGTTGAATGCTGCGTGATGCTTGCGGCCGCCGAGCTTCGCGCCTATAACGAAGCATGGGACAGCAGCATCGTGTTCGGGCAAAACGCAAACGCCGAAAAGCTTATCTGAAGCGAAAGAAAGCCTCGGTGCGTTCGAAACAACGCGAATCATCAAGATCGCGAACGAAAAAACCCACGCCACCGGCTGAATAGCTTCGAGCGCGGACGGCGCGTCGCTTTTGTGTGTGGGAGCGCTAGCGTGACCGGATGCACACGCGTTATCTCATTGTCGACGGACACAGTGTGATTTTTGGGTGGCCCGACCTGCGCAAACTTCACAATCGTCGGCCGTCACTTGCGCGCGAAGCCTTGATCAAACGGCTGCGCAATTTTCAAGACTGGACGGGCGAGCACGTGGTTATTGTCTTTGATGGCCAGGGTGCGCGGATTAGCAGAAGCGCCGAACCGCACGATGTTCAAATTTTCTTTGCTCGCCGCGGCCAGTCTGCGGACGCAGTCGTTGAGCGGCTAGCCTGCAAGTACGCCTCGCGATTCGAGGTTACGGTTGCAACCTCAGATTTGCTCGAAATGGAAACCGTGAACGCATGTGGCGCAGGGTGCATTTCACCGGCGGATCTCCGCGAACTCGTCGAGACGAGCAGAAAGTGCTGATCAGGCTGCGCCCGCCAAGGCGGGTTGCTGCCCATTTGAGGTGACCCGTCTGCGTTGTTGGCACGTGGCGAGCAGTCGCGCGAGCACGCAGTAGAGTTGCTCGATTGGGAGATTTTTGCTGACGTAACCATTCGCCCCGGCGCGCAAGGCGGCATGCATTTGCTCTTCATCGTAGCCGACACCGGTGAAGACGACGATTGGCAACGCCGGATTCAGTTCGCGCATAAAGGAGATGAGTGAAATGCCATCCACCTTTGGCATCTTAAGATCGACAATCGCGACCTCGCAGTCGTGCTCGGACAGCCAGGAAGCGGTTTGAAATCCGTCGGTCAAAGCTTGGCAGGTGTGTCCTCGCTGGCGGAGGTAAGTTACGAGGAACTTGGCGATGCCTGGATCATCATCGATGATCAGGAACTGGGAATATTCGCGGTTTTGGGAGCTCATGCTTTAGAATTTCTATAACGACTAAAGCACCTAGCTTGCCAACCTCATACCGCCCGAGCACTTCTCCCGAGCCCTCGATGGCACCGCCGGGCGATCTCCCGGCTACAGCCCTAGCTTTTTCTCGATTGCTTTGATCCGGTCGAAAAGTTTCCCCAGCCGATGGGTCCAGGCGATTTGCCGCTTGGCCTCGGCTAGGGGCACCGCGGGCGAACCGAACCACGCGCCGCCCGGAAGATCCTTCGAAATGCCGCTTTGCGCCGCGATGACCGTGCCGTCGCCGATTTCGAGATGACCAATGACACCGACCTGGCCGGCCATCATGACATTGGCTCCGATTCGCGTGCTCCCTGAAATTCCGGTCTGCGCGGCGATGACGGAATTCTTCCCGAGAATTACGTTGTGAGCAATTTGGACCAGGTTGTCGATCTTGACACCTTCCTGGATCCAGGTCCGGCCGAAACGCGCCCGATCGATCGTGGTGTTTGCACCGATTTCCACGTCATCGTCGATCTGCACGATTCCGATCTGCGGAATTTTCTTGTGGCGGCCATCAACAAATTCAAAGCCAAAGCCATCCGCGCCGATGACCGCTCCAGCGTGGATGATCACCCGTGAGCCGATCCGCGTCCGTTCTCGGATTGTAACGTTCGGATAAATCAAACATAAGGCTCCGATCGAGCTGTCGTGCCCAATGTAACTGCCGGCGCCGATGATCGTGTTGTCGCCGATTATTGAATTCGCCTCGACGACTACGTGCGGTTGAATTGAGACTGCGTTTCCGATCTTCGCGCTTGGATCGACAACTGCAGTCGGATGAATGCCGGCCGGGAATGCGATCGGCTTCGGAGCCAACTTTGCTACCACTCGTTCGAACGCCTTTGCCGGATCGGCGACTCGGATCTGCGCAGCCGCGGTTTGTTGAGAAAAATTGAGGGGGACAAAAATGGCCGACGCGCGTGTGCGTTGTAGTCGCGACAAGTAACGCGGATCAGCATAAAACGTGACCTCGCCCGGACCCGCCTCCAGGAGCGAAGCTACTCCAACGATTTTTAGACCGGCATCACCGCCGCGCAGTTCGCCGCCGGAGAAGATCGCGAGTTCCTGGAGCGTGAACGTCACATTTTCTTTCTAGATTGTAGAGGCGGTTGCGACAAGCGGGTCGCTTAATTGTTCGACGCGTCGAAAATGCTCTGAATGGATTTATCGAGCACCTTATTGAACTCAGCGTCAGATTGCTGTGCCGTCAGCCCTTCAACCAGCGCGCGGGAGAAGCTGGCGACCACGCCAGGCTGCTTGCGCAGCCGATTGTTCGCCTCTTCTCGCGAATAGCCGCCGGAAAGTGCAACTACCCTCAAAACCTTCGGATGTTTGACAAAGTCGCGGTAAAAGTCGTCCTGCTCCGGCAGCGTCAGCTTGAGCATGACGAACTGACCAGCCGGCAATTCGTTGAGCTTTTCAAGAATGGCTGTTTTCAGGAACTGCTCCGCTTTTGCTTTTTCCGGGCAGCGAATATCAATTTCCGGTTCAAGGATCGGCACGCAGTCCGCCGAGATAATCTCCTGACCGATGTCAAACTGCTGGACAACGATGTCCTTGATGCCTGCTTCGTCGGCGTGTTTGATCACTGACCGCATCTTGGTTCCGAAGATGCGGTTCGTCTTGGCTTTCTCGAGGAGCGCGCCCAGCTTCGGTATGGGCTTCATCAACTGAACCCCGTCTTTCTCGGCGGCCAGGCCTTGATCCACTTTTAGAAAAGGCACCACCCGTTTCACGTTCCAAAGATAGTCCGAAGTGGGTTGGCCTTGGATCTGCCTGTCCATCGTGTTCTCGAACAGGATGGCGCCGATAATTCGTTCCCCGTTGAAAGCGGGACTGGTGATAATGCGGGTCCGCATCTGATGGACGATGGCGAACATCTCTTCATCGCTAGACCAGGCATTCTCTTGAATTCCGTACTGACGCAGTGCTTTCGGTGTGCTGCCGCCGCTTTGATCCAGCGCCGCAACGAATCCCGGAGCGGTCTTAATCTTTTGCAATTGTTCTTCGTTAACGGCGATAGCTTTCATGGTTGCTCGCTGGTTCGCCGAAGCCTCAAATCTCGGGCCGCAAATCGCAACTCGAAATTTCGCTAATCTCTTGGCGCGCCGGTGGCCGGCAGCACGACGCTAACGAGCGTTCCCTTCGCCGTCGAATCGACCTCGACCCGCCCGTGGTGATCGAAGACCGTTCGTTTGACGATCGGCAACCCTAGACCCATACCTCGGGGTTTTGTCGTACAAAACGGCGAGAAGATTTTCTCTTTGATGTCGGGCGCGATGCCGTGGCCATTATCGCGAACCGTTATGACAACCGCGGCAGCTTGCTTGCCCTCGCGTAGCCGTTTCGCGGATAAGCTGATCTGCGGTTTGTTCCGGTCGGCGCTGGCTTCGGCGGCGTTCGCCACCAAATGCGCAAATGCTTCCGCGAGGGCGGACTCATCGCCGAGCACGCGCGGCAAATCGCTCGGCAAAGAGGTTTCGATTTCGACCTTTCCGTTGATCCCAAATCGTGAGCGCGCGATTTCCAATCCCTTTTTCACCGGCGCGCGGACGTCGATGGATTTCAATATCAATTCCGGAGGATGGGCAAAGTTGTTGATTTGCGTGATGATTTTATCGAGCCGATCGATTTCCTGGACCACGATCTGTTTGAATTCCTTGCGGAAATCGGCGTCGTCGAAACGCTCTGGCAAGAGTTGGGCGAAAGTTTTGATCGCGACGAGCGGGTTGCGAATTTCATGCGACATACTTGCCGCCAAATCGGTCCAGAATGCCGCGCGATCGACGAGTGACTGTTTCTCGCGAATGGTTTCCTCCGCGGTGAGGTCGTTAATCACAGCAACCGCGCCGAGAGTTGACTCGTTGTCGGCGAGGCGGCGCGCTTCCACCGAAACTGAACGGCGCGTTGTTGCGTCGATCCACTGTTGGCGAGGAAGGGACTCTTTCGCTTCCAAAGCTTCGCGCAGCAGACCGGCGAGTTTGTTCCCGACGCGTTCAACCGGCTTGTTCAGCGCTTCCGTACTTGAGATTCCAAGAATCTTTTCAGCGCGCGGATTGAACCAGCGGACTGTTGCGTCCATGTCGACGGCGACAATCCCGGGCGGAATGGACTTCAAGAGCGTTTCAGCCAGCGTCTTCTGAACAGTCGCTTCCTCGTACAAGAATGCGTTCTCCAGAATCGTCGAGACGTGTTCGGCCAGCACCGTTAAACTCTCGAGGCCTCGGTCGTCGAAAAGCTGTCCAGTTACGCGGTTGCCAAAAAATATCCAGCCGAGAACGGTATTCTGCGCAAAGAGCGGGACGATCACTTCCGCTCCAAACATATCGAGAGCGCGTCGCATCAAGGCTCGACTGCGATCCTCGGGTGTTTGGGCGAGCTGGTTTCGCGATATCAAATGCGCGTGCAACTCCAGCCAGCGAACGAGCGCATCGCGTTCCCCAAATTGTAGCTGATCCGTTTCAGGCAAGCAGCGCAGACCGCCTCGAAAGGAATACGGCTGGCCTTTCGCGGTGCGCAGAAAGATTCCGACTCGGCTGACGCCTGCGGCATCAGCAACTGCTTCGACTGCCGATGAGACGAGTGCATCCATGCTGTCCGATCGTCGAAGGACGCATGGCAGCCGCAGCAATGACAAACCGCGGCCGGAATCTGTGGCGGGGCGCAGGTCCGGCGTCTTCAACGCTCGATCTCTTGTCGATGTGTCTCGAAACTCGCGGTTTTGTTCCAAGAGTTTTTGATAATCGAATGCTCGTTCGAGTAGCGCTTGAAATCGGCGTCGGGCCAATCCGAGTTCTTCAGCTGCGTAGATTCCCATCTCCTCCGCCTCTCGTAACGGTTCGGAATGCGTTACGCCGAGCGCAATGATCAGAACGTCATGGTTTTCTTCGTGAATTTCAGCAAGGAGCTCGCGCGATTCCTTCGCGCGCAAGTCCATCATCAACACGGCCGGTCCTGTTTGCTGAAGAACCGGCTCGAGCCGATCGGCGTCAGCGACATGACGTACTTGCGCCAGATTACGCAGATACGCTCTCGTCCTGCGGACTAGATCAGCGTCCTGGGTATATAAAACCGCAAGGGGAGTGGGACTCATGCGGCGGCCACCTTGCTCTCGAACCGCACTAATGGCAGCAGAATATGGAACACCGTTCCCTTTTGCAGTTCGCTTTCGACTTCGATTTGGCCCCCATGCTCTTGAATGATTCCGTGAACGACTGACAAACCGAGACCGGTTCCGTAATCCTTCGTTGTGAAAAATGGATCGAACACGTGTGGGAGATCTTCCGCGCGAATTCCTTCACCGGTGTCACGAATGCTGATGAGCAATGCTTCTGGCGTTTGTCCATTCCCGTTTGTCTCGCCGTTGTAGGCGCGAGGATTGAGCCATTGTTCGCCCGCGCGGATTTCAGTTGTCACCGACAGTTCGCCCTGAGTCTTCATCGCATCCATCGCGTTCAGGAAAAAGTTTAGGAAAACTTGCTCGAGCTGATCAGCGTCGCCGCGAATCGTGTCCACGTCAGCCTGCCACGAGCGCTGCAATTTGATGTCTTTCTGGTAAAGCCGGTGCCCGACAAGCGTCAGTGCTTTTTCCAGAACCTCATGCGCGTGGAGCGGCTTCAGGATCGGCTTGGCCGGTCGCGCGAAACGCAGCAGTTGATTTACTAATGAATCGATCCGGTCGATTTCGTGGCCGATTAGATTCGAAAACGTATCGCGAAAATCCGAATCCTGATAACGTTCGGGCAGAAGTTGCGCGAACGTCTTGAGGGAAACGAGCGGGTTCTTTATTTCGTGCGCCATGCCTGCCGAAAGAGTGCCAAGGCTTGCAAGGCGGTCGCTGCGTCGGATCTGCAATTCGAGCCGTTTGATCGCCGTGACGTCGGTCAGCACCATTAGGGCGCCGAGGACTTGTCGATCTTGTCCGTGGAAAATCGACGTGCTCGCGCGAATCACTGTGTCCCCTTCGCCGACGTGAAGTGAGACTTCACAATCTTGCTGGCTCTCGCGCGTGGTCAGAGTAGCTACTAGTGGCTCGGCCAATTCGACTGGCAGAGCATCGAGCGAGCGGTCGAGCATTTCGTCAGCGTTCAAGCCAGTAATTTGCCCGGCCTCGTTATTAAACACGGTGATTCGGCCATCCGTGCTTACCGCGATAACGCCGCTAGTCAGGTTTTGCAGCAGCGTTTCGTTATAAATCTTCGCGTTCTGCACTTCGGTGAACAATTCGGCGTTTTCAATCGCGACGGCCAATTGTCCGCACAACACCTGAAGCGCACCTTGTTCGACTGTTCCGTAAATCTTGCCGGATTTTCGCGCGCCGAGCAGCAAAACACCGGCAAGATGGTCGCGTGAGAAAATTCCCATCGCCAGCGCAATTTCCAGCGGTTCGAGTTGGCGAACGACACGTTGCAACTGAGGGGTTGGACGGGTTCGATGAAGTTCCTCAAGCACGATTGGCTCGTGGCTCGATTCTAATTGAGTGATTGTCGCCTGATCGCGCGTGAGTTCCAAGAATTGGCGCGAACCTGGTTCAGCCGCCGGGTATTGCTGTGAAAACGCGTGCTTGGTTGGCAAAAGAATGATGACTCTGTCCGTGCCGACAGCTTCCGCCACAGTTTGCGCGAAACGATCGAGCAAGTCTCGCAACGTCGTGACGGAGGCGAGGATCTTGGCTGCCTTGCTGACCGTCGTCCGAAAGTCCAGTCGATGCGATCCAATAAAGAGCCGCTCAGCCAGCCGTTGCGACAACCCGCGTGCTGGCGCCATCGCAAAAGCGACCACGACTGCGGCAGCAACGTGCGCGACTGAACCGGCAAGTGGAGTCGAAGCAGACAAGGCACCGTCCACCAACCACCACACAATCGCGTATAGCGCGAGCAGGTATGTGCTCAGAACGAAGTAGGAGAGCACACGGCGGAGAATTGCTCCGACCTCCATTATGCGGCGCGTCGCAATTCCATATGCGATGATCAAACTGAAAACGACGGAACGAAACGGCGCGAACCAAATTTGGCGCGACTGGGCAATGAAAGGCTCCAACACAAAGCTGAGCACAAGCGCGACGGCAATCGTGACAACAGCTGCGATGAGGATGAAGGCGAGCTCAACTTGCGTTCCACCAGTTGATTTTCTCAGATCCCGCCAGTAACCGATCGCCAATGCTAGAAATGCGACTGCGAAAAACGCGCTATAGACGTAGGCCCCGTCTCCGTAAATCGCGACGGGCGCGCCCCCAGTCGCCAGCGGTATTTGTGCGGCTTTCAAAAACCATTTCGTGCTTGAGAGCACGGCGATTCCCGTAGCCGCAATTAACCAAAAGCGGGAGTCATACAAAACGTCGCGCCAGCCTCGATTTTTACCCGCAATTGAAAGCCGAAGGAGATTAAGGGAAGTGAGAACAAGGGCACCTGCAACTGACGCCAGTCTGATGGAGAATTCCGCGGCCGATGGTGTCGCTGCGACGAAGACTAGATACAACGTGGCCAGCCACGCGGTGATAGTCAGGGATAGTAACAGATAAGATTGATTGGCGAGTCTTTGCCGATTGGCCTGAAACACCACCAATCCAAGTGCTACCTGGATGATCAGTGCAATGAAAGTCGGAGCAGCCGCGCTGTTCATTATGCTGCGATCCGCTCAATCACAAGACTACTGGCACTGCCTCCGATGCCCCGAACATTAACCAGAGCACAATCGACCTTTGCCTTGCGGGCGCGCCCAGGAACGAAGTCCAAATCACATTCAGGATCTGCCACTTCGTAATTTGCTGTCGGCGGAATCAGTCCGTCTCGAATTGTTAAAGCGCACGATACAACTTGGAATGGTCCTCCGGCTGCCAATGGATTTCCGGTAACGCCTTTGATCGAGCTGACAGGAATGCTATACGCTAGCGAGCCAAAAACCCGCTTGATCGATTTTACCTCGACCGCGTCCAGAATCGGATGACTTGGGCCGTAGGCGGAGATGTAATCAATGTCTTCCGGTAATCGCGATGCATTTGCCAACGCAAGTCTCATCGATTCTTCCAAACCGGAGCCCGGTCGTGTCGGGTCAAGGTCGCGTTGCTTACCGTACCCGATCACTTCCAAATAAATCCTCGCGCCGCGAGCTTCAGCGCGCTCAAGGTTTTCAACCACAAACACGCTGCCGCCTTCGGAAATTACACCGGAATCACGATCAGCATCGAAGGGGCGACTAGCTTTATCAGGCTCTCCATTCCTGTAAGAGCTGAGACCGCTGGCGATGAAACTTGCCATGGTCAACGGTGTAATCGGTGCGTCTGCGCCTCCGGCTATCGCAATCTCGGCCGTTCCAGATCGAATCAATGCCGCCGCCTCCGCCAGCGCGTCGAGGCCCGAAGGACATGCGGACGAAACTGTCGCGGCGTGCGCCGCGCTTCCGATTCGGTCCGCGATGGTATTGGCTGCTGCCTGAGGAATCGAGGCTGCTGACGAAGTTGTTGGAACTCGATTGGGGCTTTTCTCCTGAAGCGCATTATAGACCCGTTCTATAACATCGATGGCGCTTGTGCTGATTCCAATCACTACGGGGACCGGACCCGGCAAATCCAAATTGTTTGCGTCGAGGCCGGCATCCTCCAGCGCCATCATTGTCGCGGCGTAAGCCAATTGCGTGTGTCTCGCCATCCGTTTCGGTTTCAGCTCTGGTTCGATGTAATCCAAAGGATCGAAATTTTTAACTTCGCCCGCGATTCGACTCTTGAGGTCGCTGGCATCGAATAGCGTGATCGGTCCGATACCGCTCCGTGCTTTAAGAAGTGAGTCCCAAAATGCCTCCAAGCCGATTCCATTCGGGGCCAGAACTCCCATTCCGGTAATGACAACGCGATTTCGGTTCATGGTTTGCGCCATCGCGGTTGGCCGGAATGGGTCGTGAAGAAAGTTCGAGCGATGCCCGCCGCGAAATCTGGAGGGTTGGCGGTTAAGAAACTATCGATCTGATCGGCCACGAACGAATCACCCGGGATTCTAAACTCTAGATTGAGTCCAGTCATTATATTTTTTGCCTCCCAAAAAAATCGGAGTGCGCCGATCAGTGGTCGGGACTTATTCTCAAGTTGCACCTTGCGTGCCACCGTTTTCTACTTCAACGTTCGCCCGGCGAAGCTAGATGAATTTGCGCCGATCTTTTTTGCGTCTTGTGCCTGTGTGCGGCATGCCCCTAGCTTCTCTCGCCCCTGCCGCACTATGATCGCCGGGACCGAACTGCCCCAAATCCTTGTTATCGATGACGAAATGGGGCCGCGCGAAAGTTTGCGCATGCTCCTGAAACCAAATTATCAGGTCCACACGGCTGATTGCGTTGAGTCCGGCATCAAGCTGCTCAAAGAAAAAAATCCCGACACCATTGTGATGGATATCCGAATGCCCGGCGTAAGCGGCATCGAAGGTTTGCGTCAGATCCGCGAGATTGATCCGCATCTTTCCGTCATCATGCTCACTGGTTTTGGTGCCCTCGACACTGCGAAGGAAGCGTTGCGACTCGGAGCAAACGATTACATCAGCAAGCCGTTCGATGCGCACGAAATGCAGCAAGTCATCGATCGCAATGTTGAACGTACGCGCGCGCATCGGACGAGCGAGAATGCGTCAGCCGAGATCAAAGAGCTAAACAATCGTCTCCTGCAGCAACTCGCGCAGAAGGAGCGTCTCGCTTCGTTAGGCCAAGCTTCTGCAGAATTTGTTCACGACCTCGGTAATCCGCTCACCATTGTATGGGGTTATGTGCAATTGCTGGCCAAGCGTCTTGAGAAATCCGACAACACTCAGCAGGACGCCGCTTCGGTCAAAGAATTGAACATCATCGAACAAAATGTCCGCCTCTGCCGGGAGCTGCTGACAATGTGGCAGAGTTACGGCAACGTCGAAGCTTCACCGCCGAAACCGATCTCGGTTTCTGGAATCGTGTGCGAAGTGCTCAAGGGCATCGAACCGATGGCCACGGAGAATGGTGTCACACTCAAGTCAGACATTTGCAAAGATTCGTGCACGCTTTTGGGAGACGCGTTGCAGATAAATCGGGCCATTCAAAACGTGATCGTTAACGCCGTCCAAGCTTCGATTGAGAAGAAGGGGACTGTCACGGTTACTTGCGCTCAGAAAGATTTTTATGTCGATCTTCGCATCGAAGACACCGGAGCGGGCATTCATCCGGCGCAGCTGAATCGGATTTTCGATCCGTATTTCACTACCAAGCAGGCCAAGAGCGGCACTGGTCTGGGTCTTTACATCACGAAAAAAGTGGTCGAAGACCACCACGGCTCGATCAAAGTCGAAAGCACGTCTGGGGTCGGCACGATTTTCACGATTCGCCTGCCGCTGCAAAACACCGAATAGCCAAACGCGTAATTCGAATCAGCGCGGATCGGCTGGTTTGGTGGCGGTTTAACTTGTCAGTTCGGGCACGTTTGGTTTTGCTGGGCGCGTGCCGTCCGGTTATCAAGTTGCTCCAATTTTTCTCATCAGGATGGCGGGCGTGCCGTTCGACCTCGTGGAGCAGCTCGCGACCCCCAAAACGATGGCAGCAGCCCGCGACCTCATTGTTTCACAGCGGGATTTCGTTGGATCTGCGCAGGAGATCGATCGCTTTCTTCAATCTCGCGGACGCGACTTGTCCAAGGAACTTTTCCGTGCTTGGAAAAGAACGATCCGGCACGGCGCGCCGCCTCCGTCAGAGCCGGGGCTCGACGCATTTGAACGCTGCCGTCAGTCCAGAAGCAAAGTCAGCGAAGCACAAACGCGGCTTAACGACTGTATCCAACAGGAGCTCGATAATTCCCGCGCAGCTCTTCTTCGATCGGTTAGAAAAATTCTGCCTGCGTATCTCGTTTTTGCCGAAGCCGGCATGCGCGATCGCTTAAACCGAGAATTTTCTTCAGGCGGGACGCCGCCTCGGAACAAGCAAGCGCGCGCTCATGAGCGGCACCTCCTTTTATATCTACAGCGCGTCTGCGCGAAGAACGATTCGTTAAGCGCCTTCGGACCGGAAGACTGGGGAAGAACGGGCAAGGTTGACTCGGCAGTTCGCCTCGCGCCGGAACCTGGAATTTCAAAACGCGAAACTTTTCTCGAACGGTGGACCGCGCACGCGGCCGCCGCAGCCATTAACGCCGACCCGGAAGTAAAATCGAAAATTGAAGTTCCCGCGCTGGAACCATACGCCTTCGAAGTTTTGTGTGACGACGTTGCGAAATCGTCGTCCGTTGCCTTCCGCGATAGATGGTTGTCGATCTTGAAGCCGATTGCCGAGCTACCACGAAAGTTTGCAGCTGCGGGAGAAGTGACTGCCCGTATCCAGATTATGGACGAAGCAAATTCGCGCCTTGCCGAACTCGGTGCTTCACGCGGGTCCACGCGATTTCTTTACGCCGCCACGAATCCAATCGGCGAGGAATGTTTACGGAAATGCAATTTTGAGATCGGCCAGGATTTGATCGACGAGGTCGCGACCGCGGCTGCGCCGTGGATTGATCTTTGGCGCGACAATTATGCTTTCGTCGCCCATCGCATCGCGGGCGCTCTGCGCGGGATTCTGGAGAAGATGCAAGACGCCAATCCAGTATTACCTACATTTTTACACGCTTGCGAGGAGTCGAAGCTTCCCCTCACCGGACCGGGAATGGTCGCGCTCGCCCACATGGCCTTTCGGGAAGTCAGGACCCTGTTCCACAAGCGCATGTCAGCGCACGGTGAGAGGGAAGAGCACGAGCTTACGGCCGAAGATTGCCAATTCGTTAGGCAAAACTTCGACTACCCGAAGTTCGACGAGTATACGTATCCTTCGGCGGATTTGCAGCTGGCCGCCAAATCCTTCGACGCGATTTCCCGGGGGGATTATCAATGGATCCTGGCCGAGCTTCATCCGCCGGTGGCTTTGCTGCACCACGGCTTTTACTGGGGCTGTCCGGACAAAGCCTCTTTGTCGGAACATCTTGCCAGCACATTGTTCGGCAAACCGAATTTTCACTACGGTTTCTTTGCCGCCGATTTTACCGCAACGACAACAGTTCGTCTTTTTGATGCGCTCCCGAAGCTTTCAAATTTTGTCGCGCCGCAACGCGCAAATCCGAACTGGCGCACGATTCGACCGCAGGATGCCGAAGTCTACGTCGACGATACAACGGGCGACGTTTGTTTGCGCAAGATCGACAATCACGAGCATCTCGGTTCCTTCGCCCGTAACTGGATCATACCGCTCGGATTTCATCCGTTTTCTTTTTCATTGGGTAAACAGACGCCACGTCTGCGTTGTGGAGAAATCATTGTTCAACGGCGAATGTGGACAATTGCGCTCGATGAAATCGGGAAGGGCGATTTCACCGGCATCTCGCGGGACTTGGTCCTTGCCGTTGAACGCTTGCGCGCCGCGAGAGATCTCCCGCGCTTCATTTTCATTCGACCGACGGAGCAAGCTCTCAGGCGCAGCGGTGCCGAAGGCCGGGACAAGGACACGAAGCCCGTGTTTATCGATCTCGAAAGTTATTTGTTCCTTGAAACTTTTTATCGCTGGCTGGTCAAAGCGGGGGAGATCGAAGTAACTGAAATGCTGCCGGCGCCGGAGGATTTGTTTTGGAAAGAAGCCGATGGTCGTCGCACGTTTGAGTTGCGCACGCTGATCGTTCCGAGCTCATGAAAATCCTCGCGATTGCCAATCAAAAAGGCGGCGTCGGAAAAACAACGACCGCGGTCAATCTCGGCGTCGCCTTGGCGGAAAAGAAATTGCGCGTGCTCCTGATCGATCTCGACCCGCAAGCAAACGCGACCAGCGCACTTGGGATGCAAGAAGTTCAGGGCGAAAGCATTTACGACTCGCTCATCGGCAACGTCTCAATCGCCAACAAGATTCTGCCGACGCGCATCGACAACATGTTCATTATTCCGGCCGATCTCGATCTTGCGGGCGCGGAAGTCGAGATCGCGCGGATGCCCGATCATCTCACGCGTTTGGCCAAGACATTGTCCGACTTTCGTTCCGACCAAACATTCGATCTCGTTTTTCTCGATTGTCCGCCATCATTGGGAATCTTGATGACGAACGCGCTCGCGGCCGCCGATGAAATTCTCACGCCGATCCAGTGCGAGTTTTTCGCGCTCGAAGGTTTGGTGAAAATTGTGCGCGTGGTCGAGCAGGTGCGCGATTCCGGCGCGAACGATCAAATCGAGATCGGCGGAATCGTGATGACGATGTTCGACAGTCGGACGAACTTGAGCCAGCAGGTCGTCAATGAAGTGCGTCAGCATTTTGGCGAACGCGTTTATCGCACCGTGATTCCGCGAACGGTCCGTCTTAGCGAAGCGCCCAGCTTCGGAAAATCGATTCTCGAATACGATTCGAGCGGAACGGGCGCCGCCGCCTATCGCTCCCTCGCGCGCGAATTCATCAAACGCCACCGATTGTTCGCGGCTGCTCCCGCGTTATTGCGAACACCAGCGTCGGAAAACCCCGAAACATGATTTCTTTTTCTACCGTCCGTCCTCTTTGCTGCGGCAGCCGGATGAGGAATCGCGTCACCGCGAATACAAGAACTTCGTCGCGGATTTGCGTGTTGGGGTGAAAGTTGCGGCCGAATCCTAAGGCGTTGCAGACGCCGAGGGACTTGGCGACGGCGCGGCGGATGATTTGGCCGCTGGACTCGCCGGCTTTTTTTCCATTGGCCCGAGCTTCACCACCTTTGCCTCGAATGTGCCATCGGCATTTTTCCAATAGGAACCGCTGACTTCTTCATTATCGACAATGTCTTTCATCGCTCCTGCGGCTGCGCCCTTAATGATCTGCGTTCTTGCCGTGACCTTGAAAACGCGTGTCGCCTGTTTGCCGGAAATCGTGAAAGTCTTGTTCTTCTGATCGACTGCCGAAACCATTCCGTGGAAGGGCAATGGCCGTGGGTTCTGTTTGGCCGCTGATGCGCTTGGCGTCGTCGACCCGCTGGCGATCGGCGAAGCCGAAGCAGACAGTCCGGTGCCGCGCGGCATGGTTTGGGCAGCGAGTGGAAGACAAAACGAAAGAAGTGCAATTGCCGCGGCACTGAAGGGGATTTTCTTTTTCATAACGAGGATTGGTTCAATGAGAGAGTCACCGAGCGAATTTTGCCAAGCTAAATGTGGAGGTAAGGGGATTCGAACCCCTGGCCTTCTCATTGCGAACGAGACGCTCTACCAGCTGAGCTATACCCCCGAGAAGCGGACAAGATTATCGCGGAGCTGGTTCGTTTCGCAAGCAGCGGCAACAATTTCCCGCCTGTGGGCGTAACAAAACCTTCCTTGCGCGCGACTCTT